>Ga0209292_1000360_pt1 | contig 61342 bp, 56 predicted proteins | sample GOMGulsemesocosm_2_FD_184634 | JGI IMG/M metagenome (GOLD analysis project Ga0209292, IMG submission 184634) | Methane-oxidizing microbial communities from mesocosms in the Gulf of Mexico - GOM9C Gulf of Mexico (SPAdes) (version 2) | ecosystem: Environmental > Aquatic > Marine > Cold seeps... | reverse complement strand
GCGGGCTTTATGGCACCAGTGATAGTTCAGGCTTTTTGTTCAAGTATGCACCTAAAGCATAGCTGAGCCACACAAAGTTACTGGTAGGTGGTTAGGGCGTAGCCGTTGAGGTGCTTCTAAGTAACATGAAATTAAGTTGTTGATTTATCAGCAAAGAAAAACATAAGAATCGTCATCTTAGAAGTCTCAGATCGAAGTTCCATTGTCTTTTAGAAACTGGATCCCCGACTAATAAACCACGAGGATGGCGAACAAATGTTTGCTGTACTTGCGGATAAAATGTTACTAGTAGATGGTTGAGGCGCAGCCGCTGATTTGCTAATAAGCTACACCCATGTAGCGTCACATAAAAAGGCGATAAGGCCGTCAAAATGTTCAACAAACGCTGTCCGAAGGATTCGGCTAAAAGCGCTTTACTCTTTGTTGAGTAGTGCTCGCTTAGAATGACTAGGCTACACAACTCGCCGCAATTAAAACGCTTTTATCTCGAACGAAATTTAACCGTGAAAGATCAACAGGCCCTAGAGTAAACACTATAAATTAAGATTATTTGAGTATATAATGCGCGGCAATTCTTTACTGTTATTACTTAGGTCACTTGTCGATGAAATTTATCGTAAAGCTGCAAGCTGAAATCACCATTAAATCTCGCCCGGTTCGTAAACGTTTTACTAAAATTTTAGAATCGAATATCAAAAATGTATTACGCCGTATTGATGAGCAGGTCACTACACGTATGAACTGGGATAATGTTGAAGTTAATACCAAAGACAATTCACCTGAAAACCGTGAACGTTTAGTTGAAGCGTTAGCGTGCATTCCCGGTGTGCCGATGTTTTTAGAGGTACAGCAAACAGAGTTTACAGATGTCCATGATATTTATGAAAAAACCTTGGCAGTTCATGCTCAAACGATTGAAAATAAGACCTTTTGTGTACGAGCCAAACGCACAGGTAATCATGATTTTAATTCACTGAAAGTAGAGCAGTATGTAGGTGGAGGTTTAAATCAAGCGGTAGACAGTGCCAAGGTAAAACTAAAAAATCCTGATGTTACTATACGTCTTGAAATAAAAAATAAAGACTTATTTGTTGTTACGCAGCGTCATCAAGGTCTAGGTGGTTTCCCAATAGCGACTCAAGAAGATGTGTTGTCGCTTATGTCGGGTGGTTTTGACTCAGGTGTTTCAAGTTACCAAATGATCAAGAAAGGTGCACGAACTCACTATTGTTTCTTTAACTTAGGCGGCTCTGCTCATGAAGTGGGTGTTAAACAAATCAGTTATTATTTGTGGAACAAGTTTGGCGCTTCTCATAAAGTAAGATTTTTTGCGGTAGACTTTGAGCCAGTTGTGGGTGAGATTTTAGAAAACATTGAAAATAGCCAGATGGGTGTAGTACTCAAACGAATGATGATTCGTGCGGCGACAAAAATAGCCGAACGAGGTAAAATTCAAGCATTGGTTACCGGCGAGAGTTTAGGTCAGGTATCAAGTCAAACCTTAACTAACCTAAACGTCATCAACCGTGTTACTGATACGCTAATTTTACGACCGTTAGGTGCTTACGATAAACAAGATATTATTGATATCGCTAGAAAAATAGGCACAGAAGAATTTTCCAAAACCATTCCTGAGTATTGTGGTGTTATTTCTAAAAAACCAACGGTGAAAGCGGTACTATCTAAGGTTGAAGAAGAGGAAGGTAATTTTAATTTCGATATTTTAGACAAGGTTGTTAGCGAGACTCGTGTATATGATATTCGCGATATCGGTAAAGAGACTGAAGAAGAAATTCGTGCAGTAGACCTTATTGAAAACATCCCAGAGCATGCGATAATTGTTGATATTCGTTCACCTGAAGAGGAAGAAGATAAACCGCTTGAGCTTGGATATGTGGAAGTTAAGCATATTCCATTTTACAAGCTAGCAACGCAATTTGGCGACCTTGATATGAGTAAAGATTATTTACTTTATTGTGATCATGGTGTAATGAGTAAACTACAGGCTTTATACTTGATTGATAACGGTTATAAAAACGTTAAAGTTTACCGTCCATAATTATTGCTTCGATTACTTTTATTTAAATCTCGGGTATAAACGGTTATTACTGATTATCCTGAGTCTTTTGAAGTACAGCTTGCCATAGTTGAGTATTTTCAAGTGTGGCAATATTGTGCTTTATACCTAGTCTATGTACATAGCCATTAATGTAGTTAATTTCCGTTTGTCTATGCGCTAATACATCGCAGCGCATTGATGAGCTATTTTTAGCGGTTGCAGTGGCTACCTGCTGAACTGTTTTTATCAACTCAGCCAAATCGAAAAGAATACCTTCACTTTTAGCAACTAAGACTATCTCAGTTAAAATTTCTTCTGTCTGTTTAGTAAAAGTGTCATTGTTTACCTGACCATTATCAATATCATGTAATGCTGTTATTGGGTTTATAACACAATTAATTGCTAATTTTAGCCACTGTTTTTCTGTAATGTTTTTATGAAGTTTAACACTAGGCAATGCCTTGTTTAAAAGGAGAGTTAAGGCCTGTTGCGCTGTTATTTCTTCTTTCCCTGATACCAATCCAATGTCTGTTATACCAGCGCCTGTATGAGTGATGTTTAATGGCGCTTTTCGCAGGCAGCCATGCGTTGTTAATAATGCATAAATATTATGTTTACTTATAAATGTTGAAGGCAGTTCAGCTAATGTTCCCATACCATTATGAGCAAGAATAATTGTGCTTTTGGCTGTTAATTTATGTGCTATCTCTTTTATGGCGGCAGTTATTTGAAAAGACTTCAGACAAAGTAATAAAATATCAGCATCTTTAATTTGCTCTTCATAGGCATAATTAATTTTACCTTCATAAGCTTTGCCATCCTTATCAATAAATTGATAATTAGCATTGGTTAGCTTGTGTTTAGCGGAAGCTAACAATGATAAATTAGTGGCTGCTGTTGATTGTGCTAGGTGGTGATACCAGAGTAGTCCCATAGCTCCTTGACCTACAACGATGACATTCATTAATCAGGCCTTGTAAGCGTTGATATTATTAAGTTTTTTTTATTTGATTTTTTAATGCAAGCTTTTTTATAGATCAAATAAAGTGATTTCAACAGTATAAATAGGCTAATGCCAGCAATATCAGCAAAAAAGTCACTGAATTCACCATTACGAAAGCCTAAATAATATTGTCCTAATTCGCTTAGCGCCCCATAAAAACTGAGAGTGATTGATGTTTCTACTAAGGTTAGTTTTATTAGTGAATGTACTAGCCAAGCTAATACAAAAAAGCCAATGAAGTGCCCGATTGTATCTATTTGCGGAGAACGAAATACTATTTTTTTAAGCGCAGCAGGGAGTAATAATTCACTGGAAAAAAACAGTAAAATTGCAGCGCTAATAATTAATATGAAAAAAGTTAAATGGTGTCGTGTTTTCAAAGGTAAAAGGAGATAAAAAGTTATGTATAGATATTATCATGCTAATGTTGTTTGGGTATAATGGTAAAAATATAAATTTGCTAATAAGAGAAATAATCATGCCATCAATGGATATAGTGTCAGAAATTAATTTAGAAGAAGTACTTAATGCTGTAGACAATGCCAATCGAGAATTATCAACTCGTTTTGATTTTCGTGGCGTTGAAGCAAGTTTTGAGTGGAAAAAACCTAATGTAACACTAAAAGCTGAAGGTGACTTTCAATTAAAGCAATTGAGTGACATGTTACGTAGTCAGCTAACTAAACGTCAAATAGATGCTAAAGCCATGACGTTAGGCTCTGCTTCTGCTAGCGGTAAAAACTGGAGCCAGCAAGTTAGTTTTAAAGAAGGTATTGAGCAAGATGTTGCTAAAAAAGTAGTAAAGCTTATCAAAGCGGAAAAATTAAAAGTACAAGCTGCTATTCAAGGTGAGCAGGTGCGAGTTACAGGTAAAAAACGTGATGACTTACAAGCTGTTATGCAAGTTGTGCGAAAAGCGGAATTAGATCAGTCTTTTCAGTTTACTAATTTTAAAGATTAAAGCGGAAAGTTTAGGGTTAAGAGTGACGAGTAGCGAAGGCCAACTACAAGAATATGGAACTTCGCCACTCTAAACTTTTCTTGCTTGCCACTTAATTTTTAGTGACCACCACAAGATTCGCCTTCGGCGTGAATATGCCCATGGGCAAGCTCTTCTGCTGTTGCTTCACGAACTTCTAAAATCTCGACATCAAAACTTAAATCTAAACCTGAAAGAGGGTGATTTCCATCAACGGTCACTTCTTTATCGTTAATATCAATCACAATAACCGTTTGCTCACCATCATCGGTAGAAGCGCGTAACTGCGTTCCGAGGGTTAATTCTTCAACGCCTTGTAATAACTCTTTTGGTACAGTTTGTACATATTCATCATGGCGTTCGCCATAGGCTTGTTTGCACTCTACGGCTACTTCAAACTTGTCGCCAGCTTGGTGATCAAGCAACGCATCTTCTAGACCAGGAATTAAATAGCCTGTACCTTGAATAATAGTCATCGGCTTGTGATCATATGAGCTGTCGATTAATGTGCCTTCACTATCCGACACGGCGTAGTGCATTATCACTACAGAATTACTGCTAATTTTCATTGATACTCCTAAATATATTTAAATGATTTTTATTCTGCTATTAGCGAATAAGGTAATGTTTGAACTATAACGTTTGACTCAGGCTGTGACTTTATTCTTAGTGCTGTGCTGTTATCTAAATCGCTATTAAGTACAGCTTGAAGAAAACAGTGACCATCATCCGATTGGTATTTTGTTAAAATATCTCCTGCTTTACGCCAATTCTCCCCTAATTGTTTTTCGATAATGTCATTATCTTTTAAGGGCTGTGTAAGCTGAGTTTTTAATGAGAATAATGCTCGTTTGTTTTTGCCTAAATACTGCATTCTAGCGACGGTTTCTTGGCCTAAATAACAGCCTTTGGTAAAACTGATACCATTAATTGCCTGTAAATTCAGCATTTGTGGCACGTATTCACTACTAGATGCGTTAGATAACTGCGGGAAACCTTCTTGTATTTCTAGTAAGTTCCATACAGAGGACTGATAAATAGGTAACTTGAATTTACTTACTATTTTGTCTAATACTTGGTTTTCATCAATTAATAAGTAACGTGCTTGTTTACCAGCAATATACACTAAGGTGGTTGTGTCTGATTGTACAACAGGCGTTAAACTATCTGGAATTTTATTGAAATTATCTTGTAAAAAGTCCACTGCCTGTTCACCGACTAAAGCAATAAAACTTAACTCATCTGTTGGTGTTATATCAACTTTAGCAAAGACACCAAACTTTTTTAGTTCGCTAATAGAGCCACAAATACTCGCTTTAGGCTGGATCAATAAATGGGCTGAATTTCGGTTAATTAAACGAAATACACTAAATACTTTACCCTTAGCATTACAATGAGCACCAATGTGTAAATTGTTATCATTGCTGTTATTTACATCACAAGTAACTTGGCCTTGTAAGTAGCTAGTTTGCTCACCTCCTTTTAAAGAGATCGCACTGTAGTTATCTAACGATACGAGGAATGTGTCCGGTAACTCTTCAAGGGATGGTAAGTTGGTTTGTGTTGTTATTGACATAAGATCAAACTAGTCAGTGATTGGTAATAGATAAATGTGGTCGAATAACTAAAAATTCAAGCGTTTATTAAAATTATCGGGTAAATATTATTGAATTAGTTGGCGAGTAAACTAGTGTTATTGCTACAATAGCGCTAACTTTAGTGAATGAGGATATAAAATGTCAGAAGCGGTCAACTTCCCACCGGTAAACAAGGCTAGACTTAAATGGGCATGTCGCCGGGGAATGTTAGAGCTCGATGTGCTTTTTATGCCTTTTGTGGATGAAGCTTACGATAATTTAACTGCAGAACAGCAACGAATTTTTGAGCGGTTACTAACAGAGCAAGATCCTGATTTATTTGCTTGGTTTATGGGACATAAAACTTGTGAAGACCACGAACTCAATAGCATGGTGCAATTTATTCTCAATCGCGTCAAAGTATAATATTTGTATTAAACCGTCGCGTTATCGTAGTTTATTATTGTTAAGTGGCTGTGTTTTTTTTAGTTTACTGCTGATAAGTTATGTAACATATGCTTATCAGTTTGTGTTAGTTATTGCCGTATTAAACATTACTGTAGTGAGTATTTTGATTACAAAACAGAGTAATGGACAACTAGCTACGCTTCAGATGACCCTCGATGAACACGGTGTTCATTCATTCGGGTATAGGCTTGAAAATACTTTAGAAAGCACTGTTGATACCAAAGAGCAGTTTCAATTATCAGCAACTAGTAGATATAGTTTTTTCGGTTGCTGGTTACATATGGTGCCCTTATCTAACCTGTCTTCATCGGCACCTCTGTCTTATACAATATATAAAAGACGTAAAAATAAGCGATTGTTTATTTATCGAGATAGCCTAAGTGCGCAAGACTTTTCTCGATTGTCGCAGGTTATTAGAAAGTTAAACAATCCTTCTTAATCGTTCGGATCTAGAATTGTTGGTTTTGATTCTGTTAGTTGCTCAGGATAATCCAAGGTGTAGTGTAAACCTCGACTTTCTTTTCTATTCATTGCACAGCGAATAATTAGTTCAGCAACTTGCACCAAGTTTCTTAATTCAAGTAAATTATTACTTACTCTGAAATTTTGATAATAATCTTGAATTTCTTGCTGTAAAAGTTCAACCCTATGTAAAGCTCGCTCAAGCCTTTTAGTGGTTCTTACAATGCCAACATAATCCCACATAAACAGACGTAATTCATGCCAATTATGTTGAATAACAACTTCTTCGTCAGAATCGGTTACTCTACTTTCATCCCAACGAGGTAAGTTTATATAACGATTGTTTGGCTTTAATGTTTCACTAATATCTAATGCCGCAGCGCGTGCAAAGACTAAACATTCGAGTAAAGAGTTACTGGCTAAACGATTGGCACCATGTAAACCTGTGTACGACATTTCACCAATAGCGTAAAGTTGATTAATATCGGTTTTACCTTGCTGATCTATCATAACGCCGCCGCAAGTATAGTGTGCAGCGGGCACTACAGGTATTGGTTGCTTGGTAATATCAATACCAAAATCTTTAGTGCGCTGGTAAATGGTGGGGAAGTGCTGCTTGATGAAGTCGCTGGGTTTATGACTAATATCAAGATACATACAATCAACACCTAAGCGTTTCATTTCAAAGTCTATGGCACGTGCAACTATGTCACGTGGTGCTAATTCAGCACGTTGATCAAAGGCTGGCATAAAACGACTACCATCTGGACGTCTTAGTTTTGCGCCTTCGCCTCGTAAAGCCTCAGTTAAAAGAAAGGTTCCTGCATCAGGGTGAAAAAGACAAGTTGGATGAAATTGATTAAATTCCATATTGGCAACTCGACAGCCAGCACGCCATGCCATCGCAATGCCATCACCACTAGCAACATCAGGATTGGAGGTGTATTGATAAACCTTACTGGCTCCACCGGTTGCTAAAATAGTTTTTTGTGCATAAATACTTTCAACTTTCTCACTATTTCGATTCCAAATATAAGCGCCAACACATTGCTTACTTTTTTTATCGTCTGATTCGCAGATTAGATCAATGGCATTATAACGTTCAAATATTCTGATGCGAGGGTGTTGTCTAACACGGTCAGCCAAAGTTGTTTGTATTACTTTGCCTGTCGCATCTGCAGAATGAAGGATACGGCGGTGACTATGACCACCTTCGCGTGTGAGGTGATACCTTTCGCCTTGTTCACTTTTTTCTTTATCAAAGGTAACACCTTGCTCAATTAACCAATCAAGGCAAGCTTTGGCATTTTCTGCAGTATATAGCACAGTTTTTTCATCGCACAAACCAGCACCTGCAACCATAGTGTCGGCTACATGAGAGGCAATACTATCATTTTCATCGTAAACAGCAGCTATCCCTCCCTGTGCATAAAAAGTTGAACCTTCATTAAGTGGTCCTTTACTTAAAATAACAACATCAGCATTTTTTGCTAAATGTAAGGCGAGTGTTAATCCCGCCGCGCCGCTGCCAATTATTAACACATCGCAATTGTTTTGTTGATTCATAAATAAAGGATTATCAGGTATTATAGTGTGATATTACCGTTTATTGACACTTTGGAACAGGGGTAACAAGCTCAAATAAGTCTAAATGTAAAAAAAAGTAAAATAAAAAGAACTTTTTTAAAAATGAGTAGTCTTAATTGATGCGTTTGTTACGAGCCAAATGTGCAAAGTGAATTTTTACCTTGAAAATAGATTAGGGTATTCTTAGGAGAAATGGCTCAAATGAGCGAACAGAGCGTCGACCAAGCATTGGTTGAACGGGTGCAGCAAGGTGATAAAAATGCCTTCAACCTATTAGTAGCGAAATATCAACATAAGGTGGCCAATTTAGTGTCGCGTTATGTAAGCAATCAAAGTGATGTGCCTGATATAGTACAAGAAGCTTTTATTAAAGCTTATCGAGCATTACCTAACTTTAGAGGAGATAGTGCATTTTATACTTGGTTGTACCGAATAGCAGTAAATTGTGCTAAAAATCATAGTGTGGCACTAGGGCGCAAGCCGCCTAGTAATGACGTTGATATAGATGATGCAGAATTTTATGATGGTGGAGATGCGCTAAGAGAAAACGCGTCACCAGAAAAAGTATTACTGACGGAAGAAATAAAAAAAGTTATTTTTGATGCCATTAAGCAATTACCTGATGATTTACGTATTGCTATTAACTTTCGAGAAATTGAGGGTTTAAGTTATGAAGAAATAGCCACTATCATGGAGTGCCCAGTTGGTACAGTGCGTTCACGTATTTTTAGAGCACGTGATGCTATAGATAAAAAAATTACTCCTTTGCTGCAAGCAAATTAGTGTGAAAAATTAATTATTTAAGGTAGAAGTATGAGTGAAAGTAAATTTGAGGCAATCTCATCATTAGTTGATAATTATCGAGCTACTGAGCACGAATCAGAGCAAGCTATTGATGACATACTCAAGGATGAACACTTATCAACAACATGGCAACATTATCATTTAATCGGTGATGTCATTCGTGATGAAATACCATCAGCATTGCAATTAGATTTATCAGCACAAATTGCTGATGCATTGCAAGATGAGCCTACTATACTTGCGCCAAATCGTGTGGAAGGTAAATCTACTAACACTTTTAAAGCCAAGGTTGTTCAGCTTTTTAAACCTCTTGGGCAGTTAGCTATAGCGGCTTCAGCTGCTGGGTTAATGATTATTGGTGTGCAACAAAATGTAGCAGATAACAATGAAATTATTACGCCAAATCAAATTGTACAAACTAAACCTTTAGCTGGCTTTGCCAACCCGGTAAGCTTTAATTATCAACAACCAGTAAAACCTCAAAAACAAGTAGCACTTGAGCAGAGAATTGAGCAGCAACGCCGTTTTCAAGCTTTACTGTCTGACCATCAGCAGCAAATTAAACTAAGTGCAGTAAAAAGTAATGAAACCTCAAACACTAAATCAGAGCCTGATAATAAATTAGATAGTCAATTTGATAAGAAAGTAATTAATTAACTCATTAATACAATCATTGACGGCGTCATAAAAAAGTGAATAATGAGATTATACTCGTTCTACTTAAAAATACAGAATTCAGCTGGAATTAGAAAAGCTTTAGGCAAGGCAGATGAATGTAGTTATAGTCACTCTATTTCAAATTTATCTAACGCCGCCTAAAGTGTTGCTAAACTAGCCTTACGGGGAAGTCTAAGTAAATCATACTCCGCGTTACACTTGTTTTTAAGGGAATAACCATTAATAAAAAATGTGCTTTGATTATGAATCGCTTAGATTACCTGAAAATCGACTCTTCAGGTAAAACGAGTGTATAACTTTTTAATGCCCATAATTCTTGAGAAAGCATGAAGTTCTTACTTTTTAAATCACCCCTTATACAATATTTCGTAATTTGTTTTTTTAGTCTTTTTACTAGTTTTTCAGTACTATCAGCTACCGTTGAAAGTGATAGCGACAGTAACATAGCGAAGTTCTCTTTCGAACGCCTTTCAAATGCTCTACGAGAGTTGAACTTTAGTACTTCATTTGTAGTAGTAAAAAATAACCAAGCAGAACCCTATCATTGGTTACATGGCCTGACTGAAGACTCGGAAAATGGCAATCAGGTTGAGCTTGAAATATTAGCCTTACTTAACGGGCCTCGTCGTGATATTTTACGAATTGATGATATTGTGAGTTATATAGAACCTGAATATGCACCCTATTCAATAATGTCTTCTCATATCAGTGGCCCTATTCCCGCAGTATTTAGTCAAGACATTAGTGTGCTTAAGAATAATTATCATTTTGTTTCTGTTGGTAAGAGTCGGGTATTAGGAAGAGTTGCTCAGTTGATTCGTATTGTGCCAAAAGACACACATCGCTTTGGTTATTGGGTATGGTTAGATCAGGAAAGTGGCTTACTGCTAAAATTAGCAATTATTACGCGTAAAGGGCAATTACTTGAACAGATACAATTTACGCATTTAGAAATTACCGATACTTTATCTGATCATTTAAAACAATTACAAGCAACGGACTTACCTAAAATAATTGATATTACAACTAAACAAGAAGACACTGAATTGACTTGGCAAGTTAATTGGTTACCAAATGGTTTTAAACAAATTAAATCTAATAGACACCGGATCAATACCAGTAAACAAGCGGTGGAGTTTATGTTATTTAATGATGGTTTGGTTGACATATCTGTTTATGTTAATCCTAGTAAAGATAAACAAAGAGCTATAGAGTTTGCGAATGACGGTGCAACCTTGGTTTTAAATCAAGTTATTAGCAATGTAGAAGTAAGCGTTGTCGGTAAAATACCAGTGGCAAGTGCTAAAAAAATTGTCAAGTCTGTTCGTTTTATTCGTGATCTTGGCACACCTTAACTTAGGTTGATTATCAAAATGTCGGTTTTTAAAATGTTTGTTATTGAAGTTTAATGGAAGAGTTAGCTGAAGTTGTTGCCATTGAAAGTGGGATGGTTAGCGTGGTTAGTCAAGTAAAGTCTAGCTGTAGTAGTTGTTCGCAAGTCTCTACATGTGCCAGTGGTCAAGTGGCTAAGGCTATACCACATAAAAAATTATCATTTGTTTTACCGGTACCTACATTATCAAATAACCAGCTCGTTCAAGTTGGAGATTGTGTAGTATTAACATTACCTGAAGTAGATGTACTTCAAAGTGCTTGGCAAGTTTATTTACTTCCTATTATTGGACTTATATTTTTTTCAGCTTTCGGGCAGTGGTTGAAAATTCAAGAAGTGTTGGGTCATGAGTTACTAGCATTAGCAATTGGGCTTTTGGGTGGTTATTTAGGCTACTGTTTAGCAAAGTATTTACAAAACCATCCTGAGCATCAGGAAAAGTTGCAGCCTAAAATAGTACGTGTATTACCTAAGCCACTGGTTGTCGATGTTAAACCTATTGTCTAAAATCATGAACAAAAGATAGCCCCAGCGCACTAAATTCGTTAAAATCACGCCACTCTTGAATTTATAACTTTTACCTGAACTTCCATTTATGAAAAATATTCGAAATTTCTCCATTATTGCCCACATTGATCATGGTAAATCTACACTATCTGATCGCCTAATTCAGCATTGCGGGGGCTTACAAGAACGTGAGATGGAAGCGCAAGTACTTGATTCAATGGATATTGAACGAGAGCGTGGTATTACCATTAAAGCGCAAAGTGTTACTTTGGACTATAAAGCTAAAGATGGAGAAATATACCAGCTTAACTTTATCGATACCCCTGGTCATGTGGATTTTTCATATGAAGTCTCTCGTTCTTTAGCATCTTGTGAAGGTGCCTTGCTTGTTGTAGACGCAGGACAAGGGGTTGAAGCACAAACAGTTGCTAATTGTTATACCGCCATTGAAATGGATTTAGAAGTAATCCCAATTCTTAATAAAATTGATTTACCGCAGGCTGATCCTGATAGAGTTTGTGAAGAAATAGAACATATTATTGGTATTGATGCCACTGATGCAGTTACTTGTTCGGCAAAAACAGGCATTGGTATCGAAGATGTTTTAGAAACTATTGTTGAAAATATTCCTGCGCCTGAAGGTAGTTACACTGAACCATTACAAGCACTTATCGTTGATTCATGGTTTGACAACTATCAAGGCGTTGTCTCTTTAGTTCGCGTTATGAATGGTGAAGTGAAAAAAGGCGATAAAATGTTGGTGATGTCTACAGGACAAGTTCATCAAATAGATAACGTGGGTATCTTTACGCCAAAACAAACAGAAACAGGTATTTTACGTGCAGGTGAAGTAGGTTATATTATCGCCGGAATTAAAGAAATTCATGGTGCTCCAGTTGGTGATACTATAACCATAAGTAAGAAAGAAACAGATAAAGCGTTAGCTGGCTTTCAAAAAGCACAACCACAAGTTTATGCGGGTATTTTTCCAATAAGTTCAGATGATTATGAAAATTTCCGTGATGCGTTAAATAAATTAAGTTTAAATGATGCCTCTTTGTTTTTTGAACCAGAAAATTCATCTGCTTTAGGTTTTGGTTTCCGTATCGGTTTTCTTGGCATGTTGCATATGGAAATCATACAAGAGCGTTTAGCGCGTGAATATGATCTAGACTTAATCACCACCGCGCCAACAGTAAATTATGAAATTTCTTGTACTAATGGTGATTTATTATCAATTGATAATCCTGCTGATTTGCCTGCAGTTAATAACATTGAAGAAATTCGAGAGCCTATCGTACAAGCAAATATTCTTGTGCCACAAGAATATTTGGGTAACGTCATTACTTTATGTATTGAAAAACGTGGCGTACAAAAAGATCTGATTTATCATGGTAACCAAGTTGCAGTAACTTATGAGTTACCTATGGCTGAAGTTGTTATGGATTTTTTTGATAAACTAAAATCAACTAGCCGTGGCTATGCTTCACTTGATTATCATTTTATCCGTTTTGAACCTGCTGACATGGTACGTGTTGATGTAATGATTAACGGAGATAGGGTCGACGCATTAGCGATGATTACTCATAGAGCTAATTCAGCATCTCGTGGTCGAATGTTAGTTGATAAACTTAAAGAATTGATCCATCGTCAAATGTTTGATATTGCTATTCAAGCAGCAATTGGTAATAACGTAATTGCGCGCACTACAGTGAAACAATTACGTAAAAACGTTACTGCTAAATGTTACGGTGGTGATATCAGTCGCAAGAAAAAATTATTGCAGAAGCAGAAAGATGGTAAAAAACGTATGAAGCAAGTAGGTAATGTCGAAGTACCTCAAGAAGCGTTTTTAGCTGTACTTAAATTAGATAAATAAAAACAGTACACTCACTTTCCGTCATCCTCATAGTGCAATAATCTACAACTTCAGGGTTGCTGCACATGATTTTGTACAAAATTTTATTGAATGACGTTTTTCATGGTTAAGTGAATAGATACAAAAATATATAATGTTACTTATTTTTAGGATGTTACTTAAAGGAACCCTATGGCAGTTTATTTTTCAATCATTTTAGTGGCAATTACTGTGTTAACAGGCATTGTGTGGTTCGCTGATAAGTTTTATTTAGCGCCCCAGCGAAAGCTTAAAGCTGTTGCTGCACAAACGGAAGCCAAAGAGAAAAGTGGTGTTGAATTAACTTCAAACACCATGGAAACCTTGATGGAGCCTTCGGTATTAGTAGATACTTCAGTACAAGTATTTCCTGTTATTGCTTTTGTTCTGATTTTGCGTTCCTTCTTATATGAGCCTTTTCAAATACCTTCGGGCTCTATGATGCCGACTTTGCTTGATGGTGATTTTATTTTAGTTAATAAATTTAACTATGGTTTAAAAGATCCTGTAGCTCGCAATAAATTTTTTGGTGTTGGTTTGCCTGAGCGAGGTGATGCCGTGGTGTTTAAATATCCTCGTGATCCTCGTATTGATTATATTAAGCGAGTGATTGGTTTACCAGGAGATCGTATAATTTACCGTAATAAATCGCTCTATATTAAAGAGGCATGTAAAACTTCTGATGAAAAATGTCCTGAGTTTGTACAAGTGATTAATAGTTTTACTAACAAGTATCAAGGGCCAGATGCCGAAAAAGGTCTAAATCAATTTGAGGCCGTTATGTTAAATAAAACACATAATATTTTAAATGATCAGTATACCATGTCGAGAACTGGCCATTATTTCCAGCAATCAGGAACAGCTGAAGATGAGTTCTTAGTACCTGCAGGTAATTATTTTGTTATGGGCGACAATAGAGATAACTCTTTAGATGGCCGTTTTTGGGGGTTTGTACCTGAAGAAAATTTAGTAGGCCAAGCTGTAGCTATTTGGATGAGTTTTGACTTTGACCGTGGTGAAGATAGCCTTCTACCAACTTGGATTCCAACCAATGTTCGCTTTGATCGTATTGGTGCAATTAATTAATGCTGAACCATTTTAAAGAAACACATAAACAAGCGATTACTAAGCTATCTAAAAATATTGGCTATACTTTTAATGAGCCTAGCTTGCTTATTCAAGCATTAACGCATCGTAGTGCTAAAGGTCAGCATAATGAAAGGTTAGAGTTTTTGGGTGACTCCATTTTAGGCTTTGTTATCGCAGAAGCACTCTTTGAGCAATTTCCTAAGCATGACGAAGGTGATTTGACGCGTATGCGATCGAGCTTAGTAAAAGGAGTTACCTTAGCAGAGCTTGGTCGTGATTTTAACTTGGGCGACTACCTTATTTTAGGGCCAGGTGAATTAAAAAGTGGTGGTCACAGGCGTGAATCAATACTAGAAGATGCCATTGAAGCTATTATTGGTGCAGTTTATTTAGATTCAGATATTACTCGTTGCAAGGCTCTGATTTTATCTTGGTTTGCTCAACGTTTGAGTGCAATTAAACCGGGAAATGAACAAAAAGATCCGAAAACACGTTTACAAGAATACTTGCAAGGCAGAAAAATCGCATTACCTGTCTATGATGTCATTGATACCAGTGGTCAGTCTCATAACCAACAGTTTATTGTACGTTGCTTAACTGAGGTTATAGATAAAGAGGTGATTGCCAAAGGTACCAGTAGGCGAAAAGCGGAACAGGCCGCGGCTCAACAAGTACTTGTTTTGTTAGAAGCAAAAAATGCGAAAAATAAGGCTGCTAAGTTACAACAAAGCCAAAATAAAGACAGAAAAGTTAAAACACTTAAAGTTGAAGTAAAGCAAAGTAAAAAGGCAAAATAGCATATGACTAACTCGAACTCTCCAGCGACCCATGCAGGCTTAATTGCCATCGTTGGTCGTCCCAACGTCGGAAAATCTACCTTACTTAATGCTTTGCTTGGGCAAAAAATTAGTATTACTTCGCGTAAGCCTCAAACTACTCGTCATCGTATTTTAGGTATTTTAACTGAAGAACATCAACAAGCTATTTTAGTTGACACACCTGGCTTACATTCAGACGAAAAACGTGCGATTAATCGGTTGATGAATCGTGCAGCGAGTAGCTCAATTGCTGAAGTTGAATTAGTCGTGTTTTTAGTTGAGGGGACTCATTGGACACCTGATGATGAATTGGTGTTGAATAAAATTAAAAAAAGTGGTTCTTCCTGTATTCTCGTTGTTAATAAAATAGACAATATTAGTGAGAAAGATGATTTGTTGCCGCATTTACAAACACTAGGTGCTATGCATGACTTTAACGATATAGTGCCTATTTCAGCTAGTAAAGGTCATGGTGTTGATACTATTCGTAAACTTTGTTTAGCATCTTTACCTGCAGGAGACTTTTGGTTTCCTGAAGATCATATTACGGATCGCTCTAGTCGTTTTATGGCCTCAGAGATTATTCGTGAAAAATTGATTCGCTTTACTGGAGATGAATTACCTTATTCTACTACGGTTGAAATTGAACAATTTAAGATGGATGATAAAGGCATTATCCATATAAATGCATTAATTTTAGTTGAACGAGATAGTCAAAAACGAATGGTTATTGGTAATAAAGGTGAGCGTTTGAAAACTATTGGTCAAGAAGCTAGGCGTGATATGGAAAGCTTGTTTGACAGTAAAGTGTTTTTAGAAACTTGGGTTAAAGTGAAGTCAGGCTGGGCCGATGATGAACGCGCCCTTAGAAGCTTAGGTTATGGCGATGAGTATTCAGGCTAGACAAATTTAAATCATGATCTTGTAATACACATTCTCAATTACAAGGTCGATAGTATTAAGTTAATAATTAGGTAATTAAATGGATGAGCAAAAGGCATTTGTTATACATGTTCGTCCGTTTCAAGAAAATCAGCAGTTAGTCGAATTGTTGACCGAGTACGATGGTAAAGTGTCTGCCCTTGTTTATGTTGGTCAATCTAAACGGTCAATTAAAAAAGCCTTGTTACAGCCTTTTTTACCATTAACGGTAGCCTTTAAAGAAAATGGTAGACAAAATAGTAGCTTAAGACTGCTAACCCGTGTTGAGGCCAATTCAAAATCGTACATGTTAACTAAAAATAGTCTCTATAGTGCTTTTTACCTTAATGAATTATTAGTTCGCTTGTTAACGGATGATATTATTTGTGAGAAGCTTTTTTCCCAATATCAATCCACGATTATAGCACTATCGCAAGGTTTAGCCATTGCTCCGCAATTAAGAGAATTTGAATTAAGCTTGTTAGATGAACTAGGGTTATCGCTAGACTTTACTCCGGTATTTGAAGGCAATAGTGAGCATGTTGCTGGCTTCTATTATATAGCAGAGCAAGGCTTTATCCCCGCTTACCAATACTCGATAAACAATATCACGACACCTTGGTTTAATACGTTACACTTACAAGCAATAGCCGAGCAAGACTACGATAATCATAAGCCTGAATTAAAGGGCGTAGAGCTAACGTTTAAGCTGTTGATGCGACAAATTTTTCATCATCTACTTGAAGGTAAGCCACTTAATAGTCGTAAGTTATTTGTAATGAAAAAATACAATATAAAATAGTGAACAGCAACAATAACAGCAAGCTAGCAAGACGCAAAATAAATAAAATTAAGAGAATAATAATGAATGATATACTTTTAGGCATCAATGTTGACCATATCGCGACTCTTCGCCAAGCACGTGGTACTAACTATCCCGATCCAGTTTATGCGGCAAGTGTTGCTGAACATGCAGGTGCGGATGGTATTACCGTGCATTTGCGTGAAGATAGACGTCATATTCAAGACAGAGATATTCATGTATTAAAACAGACATTACACACCCGCATGAACTTTGAAATGGCGGTAACCGATGAAATGGTAAACATTGCTTGTGATGTTAAACCCGCCTTTTGTTGCTTGGTACCAGAGAAACGTGAAGAGTTAACTACCGAGGGTGGTTTAGATGTGATTGGTCAACTAGCTAAAGTATCAGATGCAGTGGAAAAGCTAGCTGCAGTAGGCATCGAAGTCAGTTTATTTATAGATGCGGATAAAGCGCAAATTGATGCGGCTTTAGCGAGTAAAGCTCCTTATATAGAAATTCACACGGGACACTATGCTGATGCAGGCTCTGAGATAGCACAACAAGCTGAGTTAGTTCGCTTAATTGAAGGGATTAAATATGCTCATAATCTTGGTTTAAAAGTAAATGCCGGGCATGGGTTAAACTATTTTAACGTTAAACCTATTGCCGCTATTGAAGAGATAATAGAACTAAACATTGGTCACGCCATTATTGCTCGTGCTGCGATAGATGGTTTAGATAAAGCAGTGCGTGATATGAAGAAGTTGATGTTAGAAGCTAGATTATAAGATAAAATACTCTAGGCAACGGTAAAAATTCACATTTTCAGAGAGTTAACTATAGTTGTTTTCAGCTAACATAATATATTTTCCTGTGGCTTGTTTTTGTACTATACTTAACGTTGAGTATTAGCGGTATTCGGATTTTTCTCTGTACCCATATTCCTAGTTTAGTTTGATTATAGTATTTATATAAAGGAATATGAAAGAGGAGTTATTCATGCAAGCACAAGTAAAATCTATGCTAGAAAGGCGCCAAACCCCACCGGAGCATTCTATCTGGTGGAAAAAATTGTCATTGGCGCAAAAGTTCTCTGCTAGCAGCTTAGGGAAATTTGGCTACGAACTATCTTTTGTTCGGAATGAGCAAGGGCGAAATTTGGCTGTATTAAGGTGTGATTCAGGTGTTGCCGTAATAACTGAAGATGGTGACATTAATACCTCTCCCAATATACATATTCGTGATTAATTGCAGTGTCCTTAGCTTATATACCAGCCCTTGGGGAAGGCTAAGCAAGTCATACTCTGCGTACATTTCTTTTTAAGGGATAACCCTTAATAAAAATCTGCCTTGATTATGAGTCGTTCAGACTTCCTGAAACGAACATCTTCGAGTAGAACGGGTATAGATAAAAAGCATTATTTCAAGCGAATATTAAGCTGAAGTATTCTTTTTATTGAGCTCAGCTAATAACTTAGGCGCAGCAGTTGATACTTGTTCTATTTGTTCAAAAAACTCTAAAAATTCAGGCTCTAAATTATCCAGGGAAACACCACTTTTAAGCTGTGTTTCTAATTCTTGGCAGATATTAGTTAAACTAGGTGCGCCAGTATAACAGCAAGCCCCATTTAGTTTATGGATCAAACTTTTCAGCTGATTTATATCTTGATTTACTAAAGCTTTACTAATATTTATTTGGCTTTCAGTGAGGCTATCTACTAGACCTGTTAACATTTCTATTGCTAAACCTTCTTTGCCTCCTGTGCGCTTAACTGCTAATGACCAATCAATTACAGCTGAAGTTTTATTTGTCATTGTCAGGGGCTTTTTAGTTATTTGTGTTGTCTTTGAGGCCTTTGATAAGTGCTGTTTGTTGGAATTAATAAAGTGATCAACGTCACAGTATTCATAAATAATATGACTAAGCATAGTTTCATCGATAGGTTTAGTCATATAAGCATTAAACCCCTGTTGTTGCATTTTTTCTTTCTCGCCACTTAGGGCGTGAGCAGTAACCGCTATAATGGGTGTTTTACTGTTACATGTGTCCTTTTTTATTGCTTTTAACGTGCTTATGCCATCCATTATTGGCATTTGAATATCCATAAAGATCAAATCAAAATTTTCATTTTTACAAAGCTCAAATGCTTTCATGCCATTCTCGGCAAGTACAACTTCATTCACTTGCTCAAGGAGTAAAGCATTTATTAATTTTAAGTTCGCTTCATTATCGTCAACAGCTAATACTTTGATGGGTAATATCTTTCTACTAGGAGGATATAAGTTATCTTGCTCAGAAAATAAGGCTGTATAGAGTTTATAAGCGGTAACGGGCTTGCTTAAGCAACTCATAGCACCGTTAGCAAGTAAGGCATCTTGTAAACTAGGTGAATTACTATTAATTGCTAAATGAACATTGGTGATTTGCGGTTTTATTTGCGTTATTATTTTTTTCAAATCACTTAATGCTGTGGCATTTCTATCATGGCCTATCAGTGCATAATCAAAGCTTGTGTTAGCTTGTTTTGATTCATCCAGTGCTTTAGTTAATTGGCTGATACTGTCAACTTGGGTTACCTGCATCCGCCAATTGAGTAAAATATCATAAGTGGCGGCTCTACTATGCAAGTGTGGCTCATAATATAAAATAGTTTTATTTGCTAAGCAAAGTGTGTCAAGCTCGTTGCTAAGCGGTACCGTATTAACACCACACTCGAACTTAAACCAAAAAATTGAACCATTATTCTCTCGTGAACTAAAACCGACATCTCCTTTCATTTCATAAGCAAGCCGCTGGCAAATAACTAGCCCTAAACCTGTTCCTCCGTGTAATCGCGTTATGCTTTGATCTGCTTGGGAGAAAGCTTTAAAAATGGCTTGTTGTTGATCGCTATTCATACCAATGCCAGTATCCGTTACTGTTATTTTTATTGCTGTTCGTTTCGTGCCCGAAGCTTTAAAGGTAACATCAATAACGACCGATCCTTGCTGAGTAAACTTTATTGCGTTACTAACTAAATTACTCATAATTTGTTTAATACGCATAGCATCGCCTAGTAGCGAGTCAGGTATTGAGTTATCAATTTTGATAGATAATTCTATGTTCTTTTTATGAGCACTGGGTGCAAGTAGAACCAGTGTATCTTCAATTGCCTCTCGTAATGAAAATGGAATGCTTTCAATCACCATTTTACCTGCATCAAGTTTGGAAAAGTCGAGGATATCATTAATAATGGTAAGTAGGTTGTTTGCCGATCTATCAATAGTTTGCAAGTAATCTCGTTGTGTGTCACTAAGTGGTGTTTTAAGTACTTGCCGGGTAAAACCAATAACGCCATTTAACGGCGTACGCAATTCGTGGCTCATATTTGCTAAAAATTCAGATTTTATCTTACTGACTTCTTGGGCTTTTTTCTTAGCAATAGTCAATTCAACATTTTGAATTTCAAATTGCTCTAAACTTTCACGTAGATCAACCGTAGCTTGATCAATACTACCTTGCATTTCATTTTGGTAATTACCTAATGACTGTGCCATGGCATTGATACCATTTTTTAAAAAATTTAGCTCGCCGACCAATTGACCACTTACTCTGCTTTCAAGTTTACCTTCACGAATACGGTCGATAGCTTGCACCATAGAATTAACTGGTTTAGCTACATTTCGAATAAGCTTTAAGGCAAAAATAGTACTGAGTAATGACGCAAGAAAAGCCATGGTAAATGCAATGATGTATTGGCTTTGTTGCTTGAACTTAATTCTACTCTTATCTATTTGTAAAGCGATGTAGCCCATAGTATATGGTATACCATCTTTTTTGTTTTCATCTATAATCGGACTACGGAAAATTATAAAGTCGTCAGTGTGTTCACTTTGAGTATAAGATGGAATTTTGAGTCCGGCTTTTAACCGCATTAGGTTGGTGTCGCCATGATAAGCACTAGTAACAAAAATTTGGTTGTCTAGGGTGAATACCGCGATACTTTTGACAATACCAGATTGACTACGATGCGTATCGCTAATAATGCGGCGAAGTTCTTCGCGATTATTATTAATAAGTGGCGTTTTACCTGTAATGGCAAGTGGCTCAATAATACTTTGGGCCCTTAAATTTAAAAATTCATCCAGTTCGCTACTACGGCTATAAGAAAAATAGCCCGCAAGACCAAAACCAATTAAGGCTGTTGGTATAATCGTAAGTAATACAACCCAATCTTTGAGGCTTATTTTATGCATTTTTCCATCGTATTTAATAGGGTAACTAGTGTAAAATGATCATCCTGATAATGGCTATGATGGCATAATGCTCAGGTAATACCAATTCAATTAAATTTGTTCTCACTCAGCGAGAGTTAAAAGGCTTAATAGGCACGGCATTGATTGCAGAGAATGGTTATTCCCTTGTCAAAATCAATAACGTAACATAGAAGCCTTTTAAACTTGCCCTTGGGAGCTTATTTGAACGGGTATAAATAAAAACTTTTCTTGGCAAGCACTCTGGATACAATTAATGGCAAACTTTTTTAAAGAAAACAAAAAAAAGCAAGTTAACAAACAATCAGCGAAAACAAAGCAAACAAACACGGTTATTATTGATAAATTAGATTTTAATGGTTGTGGTGTGGGGCGATACCAGCAAAAACCTATTTTTGTTGCGGGTAGCTTGCCTAGTGAAACGGTTGAAATTCGTATCATAGAGCAAAAAAATAAATATAGTCTAGCAAAATTACTTAAGGTTAATAAAGCGAGTGAATATAGAGTTGTTGCTCAATGTCAGCACTTTAGCATTTGTGGAGGTTGTGACTTACAACACCTTGATTATGCAGAGCAATTGTTATTTAAACAAAACAAAGTAGCAGAGTTGCTTTCTCGTAGTGATCTTTCAAGGGAATTACTCAATCAATTGCCTTGGCAAAAACCAATTCAAAGTAGCCAATGGCACTATCGTCGTAAAGCGAGGATAGGAGTACAGTTTAATAAAAATTCTCAAGCTATAATTGGTTTTCGGCAAAAAGCGACTAATCAGCTTGTTGCTGTTAAATCATGCCCGGTATTAGTAAAACCAGCAGATGATATTTTTCCAATACTAAAAACGCTTTTAGCTAAGTTGACAGTGAAAAAATCGATTGGCCATATAGAGGTTATAGCCACTGACATTACTGGAAATAACACTAATAATCTGACTTTAGTGGTTCGTCAAATTAGATCGATAAATGATCATGATCGCCAACTTTGGCAAGAATATGCAGAAAAAAATGCTTGGATTGTGCACTTTTTAGAAAACAAAAAAGAGCCAGAAAACAGTAACAAGCAGATAGACACTTTAGTTGATGAACTAAGCTATCAATTACATGGTGATATACAGGTTAATTTTTCTAACACTGATTTTATTCAAATCAATCAGCAAGTGAATTTAGCTATGATAGAGCAAGCGATTACTTGGTTAAAGCCAGAGCCTGATGATCAGGTGCTAGATTTATTTTGTGGTTTAGGTAATTTTAGCTTACCACTGGCGAAAAGAGTTGCCAAGGTAGTGGGTGTTGAAGGCGTTCAAGTTATGGTGGATAAGGCACTTGCGAATGCTAAAAACAATGGAATTGATAACTGTCAATTTTATCAAACCGACTTAAACAACCAATGGCTATCAAGCTACTGGGCAAAAAACAATTTTACTAAAGTGTTGCTAGATCCAGCTAGAGCGGGAGCAGAGCAAGCTGTTGAACAAGTTACTCAATTAAACATTGCGACAATTCTATACGTTAGTTGTGACCCAACAACTTTAGCAAGAGATAGTAAAATATTGCTAGATAAAGGTTACAAAATCATCAAAATAGGCCTAATAGATATGTTTGCTCAAACAAAGCATATTGAGACTATGGTACTGTTTCAACGTTAAAGATTAGTTAGTCATTAAATAAAGGAATACTCATGGTTTCGGTGCGTAAATCTCATCAGGTAGTTAGTCTAAATTTCCAGCATTGGTTGGCAGAGCAAGCTTTACCCATGAGTAAGCAACAAGCACTAGAATTAGCATGGCAAAATGTTGGTAAGTATTATCAGCAACAAGAAGCGCATCTATTAAAAGCGATGGAAATGGTGGAGATTTTATCAAACTTAAATTTAGATAAAGACTCTTTAGTCGCAGCATTTTTAACACCATTATTAGAAGCAAGTCTAATTTCGAAAGATTTTGTTGATGAGTACTGTAATAAAGAGGTGGTGATGCTTTGCCAAGGGGTAGAGCAAATGGCAGCTATTAAAGGCTTAGGACAACCAATCGCTAATAATTCAGTTAATCAATCAACAATACTTTCATCCAATAAAGTTGACAATATTCGCCGTATGCTACTTGCTATGGTGGAAGACGTACGCGCCGTAGTCATTAAACTTGCGGAACGTTTATGTGACTTACGTGAGCAAAAGAATACTGATGAAGAAAGTCGCGTATTAGCGGCAAAAGACAGTGCAAATATTTATGCTCCGTTAGCAAATCGTTTAGGTATAGGCCAACTGAAATGGGAATTAGAAGATATATCTTTTCGTTATCTACATCCTCAAGTATATAAAAAAATAGCGAAGCTATTAGATGAAACTCGCCTTGAACGAGAACGTTATATGGATGACTTTGTTGGCAACTTAAATCAACAATTAAAAGAGTTAAATATTAACGGTACTGTATATGGCCGTCCAAAGCATATTTATAGTATTTCGAAGAAAATGCAACAAAAGTCCTTAGACTTTGAGCAGCTTTTTGATGTGCGAGCGGTTCGTATTGTGGTCGAAAAAGTACAAGATTGTTATTCAGCTCTAGGGATAGTGCATACCCAGTGGCACCATTTGGCAAATGAGTTTTCTGATTATGTGGCAACACCAAAGCCAAACGGTTATCAATCAATTCATACTGTTGTACTTGGGCCTGAAGGTAAATCAATTGAAATACAAATTAGAACCGGACAAATGGACGATGATGCTGAGCTAGGTGTTGCCGCTCATTGGCGTTACAAAGAAGGACAGTCGGGTAGCAAGAGTAGTAGTAAAACGAATAGCTTTGATGAAAAAATTGGTTGGTTGAGAAAAATTCTGCAATGGCAAGACGATGTGAGTGAAAGTGGTGAACTATTAGATGAGCTTCGTAGCCAAGTATTTGAAGATAGAATTTATGTTTTCACCCCAAGTGGTGATGTTATTGATTTACCCATGGGCGCCACCCCGTTAGATTTCGCTTACTATATTCACTCAAATGTCGGGCATTGCTGTATTGGTGCTAAAGTCTTTGGCAAAATTGTTCCTTTTACTCATCGATTGAAAACCGGCGATCAGGTTGAAATATTAACTAGTAAGCAAGCTAATCCAAGTCGTGATTGGCTTAACCCTAATTTACATTATATTTATTCGTCTCGTGCACGTGCTAAAGTCCAACACTTTTTTAAACTACAAGATAGAGACAAGCATCTTGCGCAAGGTAAGGCATTACTCGATGCCGAGTTGGATAAGCTAACTCACTTTACTGTCAGTCAAAGCCAATTAAAAGAGGCTGCAGTGCGCTTTAATGTTAAAACAATAGACGATTTATATGCTGCTATTGGCTCAGGTAATGCGCGATTACAGCAGATTATCAATTACTTTAAACAATTTGATGACAAATTGAAGCCAACGGTTGAGATTGATCCGCAAAGTATAGTGAGAGAACCTCAAGCGAGTAAAAAGCTAGCGAGTGATAACAATGGTATTACTGTGTCGGGCGTGGGTAATTTATTAACGCATATGGCAAAGTGTTGCTCGCCAGTACCCGGTGATGCCATTTCAGGCTTTATTACTCAAGGGCGTGGTATTTCTGTTCATCGTCAAGACTGTGAACAACTTGCTAATGCCTTAGCTCAGCAAGGCGAACGTTTTGTTGAGGTACAATGGGGACTTGATGACCATCAGAGTTATCAAGCCAGTGCACAAATAATTGCCAGTGACAGGCAAGGTTTATTTCGCGATATTTCCACCATTATCGCCAATGAGAAAGTCAGCATTGTCGGTATTGATAGCAATAGTGATAGTGCAAAACAAACCATGAGTATGATCATTAACATGGAAGTGACGAGTAGTGAGTTATTGACTCGAGTAATAGAAAAACTACGTCAATTAGATGATGTAGTTGACGTAAAAAGACTTTAAATGTAGAGCAAAATAACAGTAGTTAAGAGAAATTAAATAGATGTTAAATAGTAACGCTTCGATAGATAAATTACGCTGGATAATGAAAAGATTACGTGATCCAGAAACGGGCTGTCCTTGGGATGCAAAACAAGACTTTGCTTCAATTACCGCACACACTTTAGAAGAAGCTTATGAAGTGGTTGATGCCATTGAACAGCAGGACTTTGTTGAGCTAGAAAAAGAGTTGGGTGACCTATTGTTTCAAGTAATTTTTTATAGTCAACTTGGCCAAGAAAAACAATTATTTGATTTTGATAAAGTGGTAGCGGCTATTTGTGAAAAATTAATTCGTCGACATCCACATGTTTTTGCTGATAGAACATTGACGACAGATGCTGAAATAAAAGCGAACTGGGAAAATGAAAAAGCCAAAGAAAGAGCTGAAAAGAAAATACAAGAAAACAAATTACAGGTAAATAATACAGCCCCAATAAGTGTTTTGGCTGATATCCCTAAAAACTTACCAGCATTATCACAAGCAGCAAAAATTCAAAAGCGTTGTTCTCATGTTGGTTTTGATTGGCATGATATTAACGGTGTATTTGCTAAAATAGAAGAAGAAGTACTTGAAGTAAAAGACGAGTTAGAAGCTAAAGAAATAAATAAAGCAGCATTAGGCGAAGAACTTGGCGATTTAATGTTTGCGGTAGTAAATTTATGTCGTCACGCTAAACAAGATCCCGAAACGCTGTTACGTCAAGCGAATAAAAAATTTACTAAACGTTTTCATGGTGTTGAAGAACAAGTTAGTGAGTCAGGTAGAGGTTTTTCACAGCATAATCTTGAACAATTAGAGCAATATTGGCAACAAGTTAAAGAACAAGAGAAAAGTTGATGGCAAAAATTTCATTATCAAACATTGCTTTGGGCAAAGACTTATTAGCAAAGAACAGTCATGTGACTATTGGCTTAACTAACCCTAAAACGCCTAGTAACGTTGGCGGAATTATGCGCGCAGCTGGGTGCTACAGTGTTGATCAAGTGATTTATACGGGTCATCGCTATACCCATGCGGCAAAGTTTATTGGCTCTAAAAATAATACCGACACTCAAAAGTTGAGTGAGCAAATCCCACTCATTGCAATAGATGACTTTTTGCATTTAAAACAGCCAAGTATTGAACAACAGCTGGCAAAAATTCCAGAATCGACTAAGATTATTTGTGTAGATTTAGTAGAAGGAGCGATACCGCTGCCGCACTTTCAGCATCCAGAGCAAGCCTTGTATATTTTTGGGCCTGAAGATGGCACCATCAGCCAAGCCGTGATTGATAAAGCTGATGATGTAGTTTACGTACCTACCGTTGGTTGTATGAATTTGGCCGCTTCAGTAAATGTATTGCTGTATGATAGGTTGGCTAAGTCACTGATACAACAAGATAAGTTTGACACTGATAATACGCTTATTCGAAAAAGTAGAGATACTAACAACCAAGCTAAAGTGAAGGTTAAAATGTCATAGGGATAGATACAATGGAAAAAGTCATTAACGAAAAGTCAGAGTTAACGTTAAATGTAGTGTTAACTCAATGCCCAGTTTCATCGCAGGTGCAAAGCAAGACGAAGAAGTTTCTATTAAAAGTTACCGGATTGATGTTTGTTGGTTTAGCAATATTAGGTGTTATTTTACCCATATTACCAACCACGCCATTTCTGCTCGTAGCTGCAGCTTGTTTTGCTAAATCATCACCACGTTTACAGAAAAAACTACTGGCGAACAAAACGTTTGGTCCATTAATTCATGAATGGCAACAACATCGCAGTATTCCTCGTAAGGCTAAACGAGTCGCTTTACTGACTATAATCCTTTCTGTTGTTTGGTCAGCTTATTTATTGAAAAGTCTTATGCTAACAGCATTGGTTTTTGCACTTGTTACCGGGCCTTTTATCTTTCTATGGCGTTTACCGATAAGTAAATAACTAATGAAATTTTTGTGTTTATACCATTGCGTATAAAGAAGTGTCCACATAAGTTACGTCCATGTAGCGTCCTTAAAAAGAAAGGCAACGCAGAGTATGATCCCCAAGGGGCTGATTTAGATATAGTTTATTATACATCAAGAAAGTTTTGCTTGTTCTAACTTCCCTGATACAGCTCTGAATTGACTCATTCATTATTTCACTTGGAATTACACGTAGATGATTTATCTACGTGTTGTCAAAAGCGCTAGCGGTTTGTTAAAAGCTATTTATAAAGCAAGCAAGCTTGAATAATTGCTGGCTAGGTTGCTCTTCATATAACATTTAATTAACTTAAAGCTTTATTTACTAAATCCGCTAAATGTTTAGGTAAAGTTAGTGATAGGGCAATTTCATGGCCACGTTCAGACATCTTCTTCCAAGTTAGTTTTACTATACGAATAATTTTTTCTTCGTTATTAGCAGCAATATATTGCGCAGCAAAGTCATCAAAATAGTGTTCAAGGAAAACTAAGCAAGCCACATCTTCCAAAGTTTGGCTATCATTATTTGTTTTTGTTTTTCCTTGGCGAATTAGGTCCTTACGGATAATTGCGGCTGTTTGCTCTGCTTGCTCAGTAGTATAACCACATTCAAGCATAATTGATGCTGTCAGTTCGCCATGAAATTTTCCTAAAGCAATACGCCACTGATAATAACCAGCCTTGCCTTGTTCAAATTCATTACGTTTTAAGTGCCAACGTTTAATGTGCTGAGCGCGAACAGCTATTTGCAATAATTCACTGCTCTCAATCCAATATTTCGCTAAACACTGGGACATGCGTTGACCATATAGTAGTTCTTTAGGCTGTTCTACTCCATTGACCAAGGTGGTATTACTGTCGGTTTGGTTAATATTGTCTATCGCGGTTAAAACTTTTTTTAGTGGTGTTGTCATGAAGTTAGCTAAGTCATTAATTGGTTATTTATGATAACCATTTATCATCAACAAAAAAATGCTTATTTTTAACGTTCATGGGCGTGTTGTTATTGTTGTTAGCCTCGCTTTTACGTATAATGTTTTCCCGTCCTGCTTTATTTATATTTACTTTGCCCTTCATTCGTTTTTTAGTGATTTTTTGACTAAAACGCAAGGCTGTTATTGGTAATAATATTGTAAATACAAAGCGCAAAATTTCTGTTTTCCTTACATCGGTGTAGACATGACAACTAGATATATTTTTGTTACTGGCGGCGTAGTTTCGTCTCTTGGTAAAGGGATTGCGGCAGCATCGCTAGCAGCAATCCTTGAAGCACGTGGTTTAAAAGTAACCATGTTAAAACTTGACCCTTATATTAACGTTGATCCAGGCACTATGAGCCCAATTCAACATGGGGAAGTTTTTGTTACCGAAGATGGCGCAGAAACCGATCTTGATTTAGGTCATTATGAGCGCTTTATTCGCACCAAAATGACTAAACGGAATAACTTTACGACAGGCCGAATCTATCAAGATGTTTTAGCACAAGAGCGTAGAGGGGAATTTTTAGGTGCAACCATCCAAGTAATTCCACATATTACTAATGATATTAAGCGTCGTGTTATTGAGGGCGCTGAAGGCTACGATATCGCTATGGTTGAAGTAGGTGGTACTGTTGGTGACATGGAGTCTCAACCATTTTTAGAAGCAATTCGTCAGTTAGGTACAGAAGTAGGGCGTGAACGCGCTATGTTTATGCACCTAACATTAGTTCCTTATCTAGCGGCTTCAGGTGAAATTAAAACCAAACCAACTCAGCACTCAGTAAAAGACTTACGCTCGATTGGCATTTTCCCTGATATTCTTGTATGTCGCTCTGATCGTACTATCCCAAATAATGAGCGTGCTAAAATTTCATTATTTACTAATGTTGAATCAAAAGCTGTGGTATCAATGCCGGATGTTGACAGTATTTATAAGATTCCTGCCTTGTTGAAATCACAGGGCACAGATGAGCTCGTTGTTAAGCGTTTTGGTTTAGATGTTCCTGAAGCTGACTTAACTGAATGGGAAGAAGTGCTTTATCATGAAGCTAACCCTAAAGGTGAAGTCACTATTGGCATGGTAGGTAAGTACACTGAATTACCAGATGCGTACAAATCAGTAAATGAAGCATTAAAACATGCAGGCCTTAAAAACCAACTAACGGTTAATATCAAATACGTTGACTCACAAGATGTCGAAGTCAAAGGTGTTGATATTTTAGCTGAACTTGATGCGATATTAGTACCAGGCGGTTTTGGTGAACGTGGCGTTGAAGGTAAAATTTTAGCGGCACAATATGCCCGTGAAAACAAAGTACCTTATTTGGGTATTTGTTTAGGGATGCAAGTAGCCTTAATAGAGTTTGCTCGTAATGTTGCCGGTTTAACTGATGCACACAGTACTGAATTTAATAGTGAAACACCGTACCCTGTCGTAGGTTTAATCAGCGAGTGGCTTGATGAAGAAGGCCAAGTTGAGTATCGAAGCGAGCAATCAGATTTGGGTGGAACGATGCGTTTAGGCTCACAATTGTGTCACCTTCTGAAAGGTACCAAGGCTTGCGACGTATATGGCAGTGAAACAATTAATGAGAGACACCGTCATCGTTATGAGGTAAATAATAACTACCGTGAGCAATTAAGCAAAGCGGGTATAGTATTTTCGGGGTTATCAACCGATAAAAGTTTAGTTGAGGTGATTGAAATACCGGATCACCCATGGTTTATTGCTGGACAGTTCCATCCTGAGTTTAATTCAACTCCACGAGATGGACATCCATTATTTGAAAGCTTTGTTGCTGCTTCTTTTGAACATCAAAAACAGCAATCTAGCTAACTCAATCGCAATTAAAAACCGTAGCCATGTGCTACGGTTTTTGTTTAAAGAATATAATTGAAGTAGAAAAATTTAAATTTAACCTTCTGTAAAGGAAAAATAATGTCAAACATTAGTAAAATTTTAGCACGCGAAATCATGGATTCTCGCGGAAACCCAACAGTTGAAGCCGATGTATATCTTGAATCAGGCGCCTTTGGTCGTGCAGCAGCTCCTTCTGGAGCATCAACTGGCTCACGTGAAGCACTAGAATTACGTGACGGTGATAAAGCGCGTTATTTAGGTAAAGGTGTATTAAACGCAGTTGCCGCTATTCGTAACAATATTACTCCGGCACTAGTTGGCCAGAATGCTTTAGAGCAAGCGAACATTGATCAAATCATGATTGATTTAGATGGCACTGAAAACAAAGAACAGTTTGGTGCTAATGCCATTTTAGCCGTTTCATTAGCCGTTGCTAAAGCAGCCGCTGTAGATAAAGGCGTACAATTATTTGAGCATATCGCTGATTTAAATGGTACTCCGGGTGTTTATAGCTTGCCAGTACCTATGATGAACATTATCAACGGTGGTGAACATGCAGATAACAACGTAGATATCCAAGAGTTTATGGTGCAACCTGTAGGCGCTAAAAACTTTAGTGAAGCATTACGTATGGGTGCTGAAATCTTCCATGCACTGAAAAAAGTATTATCAGCAAAAGGTTTAAATACAGCTGTTGGTGATGAAGGTGGTTTTGCCCCTGATTTAGCTTCAAATGCTGATGCATTAGCGGTAATTAAAGAAGCCGTTGCTGCTGCTGGTTATGAGTTAGGTACAGATGTTACTTTGGCAATGGATTGTGCAGCTTCTGAATTTTACGATAGCGAGAAAGGTATTTATGACCTTAAAGGCGAAGGCAAGCAATTTACCTCAAATGAGTTTTCTGATTTCTTAGGTGAACTTTGCAAAGAATACCCAATTGTTTCAATTGAAGATGGTTTAGACGAATCTGATTGGGATGGTTTTAAATACCAAACTGATTTACTTGGTGACAAAGTACAAATTGTTGGTGATGATTTATTTGTAACTAATACTAAGATATTCAAACGTGGTATTGATACTGGCGTTGCCAACTCAATCTTAATTAAGTTTAACCAAATTGGCTCATTAACAGAAACTTTAGCTGCAATTCAAATGGCTAAAGCGGCAGGTTACACTGCAGTTATCTCTCATCGCTCTGGTGAAACTGAAGATGCAACTATCGCTGATTTAGCTGTAGGCACAGCAGCAGGTCAAATCAAAACTGGTTCTTTATGTCGTAGTGATCGTGTTTCTAAATACAATCAATTATTACGTATTGAAGAGTTTTTAGGTGATAAAGCGGTATATAACGGCTTGTCTGAAATTAAAGGCCAATAACTATTAAAATTATTGCTACTTATTTTCAATAGCTGTGTTGCTTGTACTCACAAATTTGTCTGGAACAAATTTGAACAACCGATGGTTGGCCCATTAGGCGTAGGACAGGACGTGCGAAGTAATGACTAAAGTCAGCTCAGTGCAAGCGTCTTGCTCTTGAATTAAATAGCGTCAATTTAATTAGTTATAATAGTACTTAGCTAAAAATAAAAAACCGAGTTTTTCTATACTCGGTTTTTTTATGTTCAGGATGAACGGTATATTGCGGTGCCATGGAGGGTAAAAAACGTGTATAGGAAATTTTATCTTTTCATCATAATCTAGTATGCTTAAAGGCTAATAAGTAAGTTGTTGATTTTTAACACCTCATGACACAATCATCTTTTTGGCAAACCAATAAGCAAAACAATGATTTTGCAGAGTTATGTAACGCGCTTTATGAGCGAGAAGTACACTTGCTTGCTAATGCTGATATTTCTAATTTTCAAAACATGCAAGGACGACTAAAAAGCTTGTCACATTATATTAATCGTACGGCTAATCGAATGGTCTATGTTAATGAACTAGGTTTATCGCCACTTACGTTAGATGTGCAAAATGCGACATGGTCAGCTAAACAAGCCAGTAAATTGTCAGTATTAGTACAAAACGAGCAAGATGTTTTTTCATGGTATCTAACATTAATCAAACAAACTAAAAAAACATCATTAGGTTTAATCGTTCCTATCCTAAAAGTTGATCATATTATTTTAGATAGTCTTGATCGAATTGATACAGAAAAAAAACGAATTCGTACTAATGCCTCAGGCTGGTTTTCGTTAATAGATATTAACGTTGAACCATCCATTCGTTTGTTAAAACCTACTAAAAAAGTGATGCTTGCTGCTTGTGCTGGGCATCGTTGGCAAGGTTTAATGAATACCACTAAATTAAGACCAATTATGCCAAGTTTACGTGAATTATTAATTTCTTGTACTATCGATTGGCAAAACTTCAAGCAACCTTTAGCTTTATAAGCAGATATAAACATTTACACTCTGTTTAAGCCTTATATAATGGTGCCAATAGTTAATCATTTTTGTTCTTGTTTCTAGGTAACCATGCGAGCATTTACGCTACTTTTGCTGATTTTTTTTGGTTTATTACAATACCGACTTTGGTTTGGTAAAAATAGTGTGCCCGATTATTTAGCCTTACAAGAAGATGTTATTCGCCAGCAACAAGCCAATGAAAAATTAAAACAGCGTAATAAATTACTTTATGCTGATACTGATGACTTAAAGTTAGGTACCGAAGCAATTGAAGAGCGCGCGCGAAATGAATTAGGTATGATCAAAGAAAACGAAACTTTTTTTCGTCTTATTCCGAGTAAAATTAAATAAATGAAGCATCGCACAGCAAAGGGACCCCGTAGTCGTGATTAAGCAAGAGCAAGACGAAAGGTCTTTTGTAGTAATTGTTCCCGCTGCTGGTGTAGGTAAGCGGATGCTAGCGTCGTGTCCTAAGCAATACCTAGAAATTAATAACCAGAGTATCTTAATTCATACGATTAACCTTTTACTAAGTCACTCTAAAATATCTAAAATTATAATAGTGCTTAGTGATGAGGATGAGTATTTTCCGCAAACTATATTAGCTAAAAATAACAATGTTATTAGAGTTTCCGGTGGAAAAGAACGTGTAGATTCTGTATTAAATGGCTTATACGCGATTGATGTTGAAAGATACCCTTGGGTGTTGGTGCATGATGCTGCTCGCCCTTGCGTTACTCATGAGGATATAGATAAACTTATTGAACAATGTATCGCGAATAATTGTGGTGGTTTATTAGCTGCACATGTAGTCGATACCATGAAACAGAACAGTCAAGCACAGCCAAGCATTGTGGGTAACACTATAGATCGAAGTAATTTGTGGCATGCTTTTACCCCACAAATGTATAAAACAGTTGAGCTAAAACAAGCGATAGAACAAGCGCTAGAACAAGGTGAAGAAATAACTGATGAATCATCAGCTATTGAGTTAGCTGGTTTACCTAGCTTACTAGTTTTAGGACGTCGCGATAATATCAAAATAACGCGGCCCGAAGATTTAGCCTTAGCGACTTTTTATTTAGAGCAACAAAAATTAGATCAACAAGCGTTAGAGCAATAAAAGCTAAACCAACAACAGTATATACCCGTTCCACTTGAATATGCAGGATTCAGCTGGAATTAGAAACGCCCTTAGGCAAGGCATTGATTAAAGAGAATGGTGTTCCCTTCTCAAAATCAATAACGCAGCATAAAGCGTTTCTAAACCAGCGCTTGGGGAAGGCTGAGCAAATCATACTCTGCGTTACATTTATTTTTAAGGGAATGACCCTTAATAAAAAAATGTGCCTTGATTATGAATCGCTCAGACTTCCTGAAACGAGCATCTTCAAGTGGAGCGGGTATAAATAACAAATAGGATAAATAATGCGAATAGGGCATGGTTTTGATGTGCATAAATTTGGCGGTGATGGACCACTAATATTAGCGGGGATTGCCGTGCCATACGAGCAAGGCTTTATTGCTCATTCTGATGGTGATGTCGCTATTCATGCGCTTTGTGATGCGATTCTAGGCGCGCTATGTTTAGGTGATATTGGCAATCACTTTCCAGACAATGATGACCAATATGAAAATATTTCAAGCCGTATTTTATTGCGTCATGTTGTTGGTTTAATGACTGAAAAAGGTTATCAAATTGGTAACGGTGATATAACCATAGTAGCGCAAGCGCCTAAAATGTCACCACACTTAATGGCTATGCGTACTTGTTTAAGTGAAGACTTACTGTGCGATATAGAACAGATTAATGTTAAAGCGACCACAACAGAAAAGCTAGGCTACACGGGTAGAAAAGAAGGTGTTGCCGTGCATTGTGTGGTGTTGTTAACAGCTAAAACCTGACACCTAAAACCTAAGCAGTGCCCTTAAGCAAAAGTTGTAAAGCATTTCGTTTATCTTTCAACAAAACAAAATTAATTAGAGAAAATAAATGTTACCAGAACTTACTTATTTACATGGTAAACCAGAATCATCAGGGCTACTGCGTAGCCAAAAAAGTGACTTTAAAGTTTTTGAGCAACTGCCTTTTTCACCAATTGGTGAGGGGGAGCACTTATTTATTTATATCAGAAAAACAGGCGCTAATACTGTGTTTGTTGCCAGGGAGCTTGCGAAATATTTTAAAGTAAAAGAGCAGCTAGTATCTTATGCGGGTTTAAAAGATCGCTTTGCCGTAACCGAACAATGGTTTGGTGTGCATGTACCGGGTAAGCAGGTTTATGACTTGCAAGACCTAGCTATTGAAGGTGTTGAAGTACTTGAATACGCTAGACATAATAAAAAATTACGTACAGGAGCCTTAACGGGTAATCGTTTTGAATTAATTTTACGTAATGTTACTAATCTTCAAGCCCTTCATAACCGATGGAATGATATAGTAGAACAAGGTGTGCCTAACTACTTTGGAGAGCAACGTTTTGGTATTGATGGCGGCAATATTGATAAAGCCTTGGCGCTATTCTCAGGCACTAAAGTTAAAGATAAAAAGAAACGCGGCATGTATTTATCTGCGGCAAGGTCGTACATTTTTAATGATATTATCAGTGAGCGCATTCAGCAAAGTACCTTTAGTAAGCTGCAGCAAGGGGATGTATTAATGCTAGCAGGTACTCAATCAGTATTTCACCTCGATGAAGTAGATGACGCTATTATGCAACGCTTCATCGACAAAGATGTAGATATCACAGCCACAATGTGGGGAGCAGGTGAGTTGATGACCACAGCTAACCCTAAAGTTATTGAGGAAAATGTTAGCGAAAAACATGCTGAATTTGCTCAAGGTTTACCACGCTTTGGTTTAAAACAAGAACGTCGTCGTATTCGTTTAATCGTACAAGAAGCGGCTATTGAGGTTTTAGATAATGAACAAGAAAGTGATAATACACTAACATCAGTCAAAATCAGCTTTATATTACCTGCTGGCTCTTATGCAACTACTGTGTTGCGAGAGTTGATTGATTACCAAGATGGTACCCAAAGAGTGCAAAGCTAGGATCTTTAAATGAATTTATTATTAAGCAATGATGATGGCGTACACGCTTTAGGTATTAGAGTACTCTATCAAGAATTGGTCAAGCACTTTAATGTTACCGTTGTTGCCCCTGACCGAAACTGCAGTGGTGCCAGTAATTCACTTACCTTACTTAATCCGCTGCGTGCTCAAACATTGGAAAATGGTTTTATTTCGGTTAATGGTACGCCAACCGATGCGGTGCATTTAGGTGTTAGTCAGTTAGTGTCTTCAACACCTGATTTAGTGGTTGCAGGCATTAATAAAGGCCCTAATTTAGGTGATGATACGTTATATTCAGGTACTGTTGCAGCTGCGACAGAAGGGCGGCATATGGGAATACCTGCAATTGCTATATCACTTCTAGGTTCACACGAGCTGTATTATCAAACGGCAGCCGTTATTACTGCCAAAATAATACAACGCATTAAACAGCACCCGTTAGCTGCTGATCAAATTCTTAATATTAATGTTCCTGATGTGCCATTATCTGAAATAAAAGGTATAAAAGTTACTCGCCTTGGTCATCGTCATAAAGCTGAAATGATGAAAAAAATGCAAGACCCTTGGCAACGAGATATTTATTGGTATGGTCGTTTAGGTGAAGAGTTAGATGGTGGTGAGGGAACTGATTTTCATGCGGTAGCCAACAATTATGTTTCAGTTACACCATTGACGGTTGATATGACAGCACACAATAGTATAAATAGTATGGCAAAATGGATTAGTGAAGTAACGTTATGAAAAGCATTATGATAAAAAGCCGAGTGAGTGGAAAATCAAAGCGCAGTGGTGAATTACTCGCACAAAAACTACAAGCTGAAGGGATAACTAACCCACAAGTTTTACAAGCGATAGCGAACTCACCTAGGCACATTTTTATCCCTGAAATTTTAGCTCACAAAGCTTATGACAATACGGCTTTACCTATAGGGCAGGGACAAACTATTTCACAGCCATATATTGTTGCTAAAATGTCGGAGTTATTACTCGGTAAAGAAGGTGATAGGTCAAGCAGTATTCTTGAAATTGGTACGGGTTCAGGTTATCAAACCTCAATTCTAGCGCAAATTACCGATAAGGTGTACTCAGTTGAGCGCATTAAAGCATTACAGTTTCAAGCAAAGCGCTGCTTGCGTGCTATGGATCTACATAATATTTCTATGAAACATGGTGATGGTTGGAAAGGCTGGTTAAGTAAAGCACCATTTGATGCCATTATAGTTACTGCAGGGGCTGCAAGCGTACCACAAGCACTATTAGAGCAACTTGTTGATGGTGGGCGTCTAGTCATTCCTGTCGGGGAGCAAACACAAATTTTAAAGATAATTACGCGTAATGGTGACAGTTATAGTGAGAAGCAAGTAGAAGCAGTGCGTTTTGTGCCATTAGTACCCGGAGATTTATTATAATGAAGCTGTTCTCTGCTATTTATGAATGGACGCTAAAATGGGCTGAACACAAATTTGCTCCTAGAATGCTTGCGCTATTAACATTTGCGGAATCAGTTTTTTTCCCTATTCCACCCGATGTACTACTTGCACCTATGGTTTTAGCTAAACCTGAAAAAGCATGGCGACTTGCTAGCTTAACTACCATCTCTTCTATTCTTGGTGGCAGTGTTGGTTATTTATTAGGTTATTTGATGTTTGAACCATGGATACAACCATTAATTACTGAGTTTGGCTATCAGCACCGTTTAGACACAGCAATGAATTGGTTTAGTGAATGGGGTGTATGGGTAGTATTTATTGCTGGTTTTTCGCCAATACCTTACAAACTATTTACCGTAAGTGCTGGTTTTTTACAGATGGCTTTTATCCCTTTTCTAATAGCGTCAGCAATTGGGCGAGGATTAAGGTTTTTCCTTGTCGCTGGGCTTATTCAGTGGGGTGGTAGTGCTATGGAGAAAAACTTGCGTAAGTGGATTGATGTTTTGGGCTGGGGATTCGTTTGCTTGATTATCATTGCTTATTTCACTTTCCGCTAATCAGATTTACTTTCTTCTATAATGGTAATTAAGCGAATAAATGCCTTTAGCACTAGCAGGTCTAATCACAGCGCTGCTAGTCATAACCTACTTTTATTTTTAAAGGCACTCTGCTTTGTTCTTATTTCAATAAACCTTACCGCTTGCTCATCTAGAGATAAACCAGCCCCTGTTGTTACCGTTTATGGCAGCACACCGTTAAAAAATAGCGTTAAAAACCGTATTAACACGAATGAATACACCGTACGTCAAGGTGAAACCCTATACTCCATTGCTTGGCGAGCAAACTCAGACGTGCGTCAAATAGCTAAATTGAATAATATTAGACCTCCTTATAATATTTATTCAGGTCAAAAATTATTTTTAGTCTCTAAAAACAAAGGAAAAAGTGTGAAAGCTAGCAGTAGCAAGCATTCGAGCAAAAAGCAGACTAAAAGCTCTAATCGGACCAGTGCCAAAGTGATAAAAAATACTGTTGCATCTTCTAAAAAGCAGGCGTATGGTGAAAATGTAAGCGGTACTAAAGTAGTACGAAGTGATATACCAAAGACTAACTTCTCACAAAAGATTAGTCGCTGGCAATGGCCAGTAAAAGGTAAAATCATTTCTACGTTTTATTCTAAAGTACAAGGTAATAAAGGGATAGACATTGCAGGGCGTCGCGGCACTAATATAAGCGCTGCAGCAAATGGCAAAGTGGTTTACGCAGGTAGTGCGTTGAGAGGATATGGTAAGTTAATTATTATCAAACATAATGATGATTACCTTAGTGCTTATGCTCATAATGACAAAATCTTAGTAAAAGAACAGCAACAGATTAAATCTGGTGATGTTATCGCTAAAATGGGTAATACCGATGCGCAAAGAGTTATGCTTCATTTTGAAGTTCGCTTTCGCGGTAAATCAGTGGACCCATTAAAGTACCTACCAAAACAATAATAAGTGTATTTAGCTTAAGAATACCAAATAACAAAAAGAACTGGAGATAGTGTGAATATTTAATAATTAATGCAACTTTGCTACTTATGGGAGAAGAGCATGGTAAAACAAGAAAAAAAAACCGCAGTACTGAAAGGTAAAGAAGAAGCATCTTCAAATTTAGATGCCACTCAAATTTATTTAAGTGAAATTGGTTTTTCACCGTTACTAAGCGCAGAAGAAGAAGTTTACTTTTCACGTTTGGCTCTAAAAGGAGATGAAGCCTCACGAAAACGTATGATTGTTAGCAACTTACGTTTAGTGGTTAAAATTGCTAGACGATATAACAATCGTGGTTTGCCTCTACTTGATCTAATTGAAGAAGGTAACCTAGGCTTAATCCGTGCAGTAGAAAAGTTTGATCCTGAACGAGGTTTTCGTTTTTCAACTTACGCTACTTGGTGGATTCGTCAAACCATTGAACGAGCGATAATGAATCAGACTCGCACCATTCGTTTACCCATCCACGTAGTCAAAGAATTAAATATTTATTTACGTACCTCGCGTGAACTTGTTCAGAAACTCGATCATGAACCTACAGCAGAAGATATTGCTAGTACTCTAGATAGACCCGTTGCTGATGTAAACAAAATGCTGCGCTTGAATGAGCGTATTACTTCAGTTGATACTCCTTTTGGAGGGGATTCAGATAAAGCATTACTTGATGTTATCGCTGATGAAAAAAGTGATGGCCCTGAAGGTGACTTACAATCAGAAGATATGAGTAATAACATTATAAGCTGGCTTAATGAATTAAACTCTAAACAAAGAGAAGTACTGGCAAGACGTTTTGGCTTAATGGGCTATGAAGCGGCAACACTTGAAGATGTAGGTCGTGAAATAGGGTTAACCCGAGAGCGTGTTCGTCAAATTCAAGTGGAAGCATTAAAGCGACTTCGTGATATTTTAAGTCAACAAAACTTATCAATAGAGGCTATATTTGAAATTTCATAAATGAAAAAATAAAATTTTATTTATCGATAAAAGCGCTACGATAAAAATTAAAGGCTATAAAGTATAACTTCATAGCCTTTTTTATTGTACAAGCTCAACTTAAAGCTTTGCTTTCAATTCAAATAATAAATCTAATGCTTGTTTTGGTGACAAGTCATTCACATCAATATTACGCAAATCATCTAATGCTGGGTGATCGTCAGCAACTAAAGTTAACTGCTCAAAGCTTGATGGTTGCTCAGGTAAAACTGATGGCGCCTGTGCACTTTCTAACTCAGAAAGGCGTTGCTTAGCACGGCTAATTACTGTTTTAGGGACACCTGCTAATTGTGCAACTTGCAAGCCAAAGCTTTTACTTGCAGCACCTTCTTGAATTGCATGCATAAAAACAATGTTATCGTTATGCTCCATCGCATCTAAATGCACGTTAGCAAGCGTTGTTATTTGCCCAGCTAATAATGTTAGCTCAAAATAGTGAGTAGCAAATAAAGTAAATGCTTTTGTTTTTAGTGCGAGCATTTCTGCACAAGCCCAAGCTAATGATAATCCGTCATAGGTACTAGTACCGCGACCTATTTCATCTAATAGCACTAAGCTTCTATCAGTAGCATTGTGTAATATATTAGCCGTTTCGGTCATTTCCACCATAAAAGTTGAACGACCACTAGCTAGATCATCAGATGCGCCAATACGCGTGAATATACGATCTACCATGCCAATTCTTGCAGCATCAGCAGGTACATAACAACCAATGTGAGCAAGTAATACAATCAAGGCTGTTTGACGCATATAGGTTGATTTACCGCCCATATTTGGACCAGTGATGATTAGCATCTTACGTTGTTCAGTTAATACAACAGGGTTGGCAATAAAAGCGTCACTGGTCATTTGCTCAACCACCACATGCCTACCCGCATCAATATTAATTCCCGCTTCATTTACTAATACCGGTTTTACATAATTTAAGCTTTGCGCACGTTCAGCAAAATTAGTTAATACATCAAGCTCTGCAATTGTCTGGCTTAATGTCTGTAACTTATCTAATTCAGGTAATATTTTGTCAAATAATTCTTGATAGAGGTTTTTCTCTAAGGCTAAAAACTTACTTTGAGCACTAAGTACTTTATGCTCATGCTCTTTTAATTCTTCGGTAATAAACCGCTCATTATTTTTTAATGTTTGACGGCGAATATAATCATCTGGCACGTTGGCTGCTGCGGTGCGACTCATTTCAATAAAAAAACCATGCACTTTATTATAGCCAACTTTTAACGAATGAATTCCTGTACGCTCTTTTTCTCTCTGTTCTAATTGTGCTAAGAACTCAGTAGCCCCGTCACTTAAATCACGTAGTACATCTAATTCTTGATGATACCCAGGGGCAATAACGCCACCATCACGAATTAATACCGGAGGGTTTTCAACAATAGCCTGCTCTAGTAAGTGTTGAATAACAGGAATGGGTTGAATAAGTTTAGCTAAAGTATCTATATAACCAGAAGATGTAGCTGGTATACAACCTTGTAAGGAAGGCAATTGTTGTAAAGCGTAGCGTAAACGAGCAAAGTCTCGTGGTCTGGCAGAGCGTAAGGCAATGCGAGAAACAATACGTTCTATATCGCCCAAACCTTTAAGGATGGGCTGAATATCATAGTGTAAATCGGTTGCCAGTATGTGTTCTATGGCATTGTGTCTGTTGTTCAATATTGTTAAGTCACGTAATGGAAAATGTAGCCAACGCTTTAATAAACGCGACCCCATAGGAGTTGAAGACTTATCTAATACAGCAGCTAAGGTGTTAGTTGTTTCACCTTGTAAATTTTGCGTTAACTCTAAATTACGCCGAGTGGCTGCATCAAGTACAACCCCCAAATTTGCAGACTCACTAATAATTGCACGTATATGTGGTAATGCGGTACGTTGAGTATCCTTAACATATTGAAATAAACAACCAGCGGCAGATACACCTAATAGCTTATCATCAACACCAAAGCCAGTTAACTCCTTAGTACCAAACTGTTTATTTAATAATGAAATAGCTGTTTCTATATCAAACTCCCATTCTGGGCGACGGCGCAGCCCCTTATATTGATTGACTAGAGTCATATCGGTTAATGTTTCAGGATAAAGTAACTCTGCAGGGCTGAGGCGTTGTAGTTCAGCTTGTAATTGTTCACTTGTTTGTGGCTCAGTGATAACAAAGCGGCCACTAGCCATATCTAGGTAAGCTAAACCGAAGTCAGCATCAGAACGTTTTTTCGATGTAGCGTGATTTTCAACGATGGCAACAATTAAGTTATCTTGTCTGTCAGTTAATAGTGCTTCATCACTTACAGTGCCTGGCGTTATTACTCGGACAACTTTACGCTCTACAGGCCCTTTACTGGTAGCCGGATCGCCAATTTGTTCACAAATAGCAACAGATTCACCTAACTGCACTAATTTGGATAAATAATTTTCGACAGCATGATAAGGTACACCGGCCATAGGTATAGCATTACCACCGGTTTTTCCTCTTGCGGTTAATGATATATCTAATAAATCAGACGCTTTTTTTGCATCATCAAAAAATAACTCGTAAAAATCTCCCATTCTATAAAAAATCAAAATATTGGGAAACTCAGCTTTAATGGTTAAGTATTGACGCATCATTGGAGTATGTGAAGAAAGATCTTGTGTGGGATTAGCCATTTAAATATTAAAGCTCTTGTTATTTTGTTGATTTATTATCTGGAGTAATTATGCCATAAGCTTAATGTTCAAATCTTACTTTTTATAAATATTCTTTATGATGCCGTAGTAAGCTGATACAGGCGACAGAAAGGTTTAAATCACGTAGGAAAATAGCATATCCATTAATTTAAAAAGCATTAAGTAACTTTTTTATTAAATTTATTTAAAAGTTACAAGTAGCAATAAAGTGATAGTATATCAATGGATTAAATGTCTGCTCCAATTGTTTTTATATAAACAAATAAAAAAAACAATAAAAAACTTGATACTGTACGACTATACAGTATACTTGCTTCATCAAAACGAAATTACAGAAAACCCGTGGAGCAACAAATGAAAGACGATAAAGAAAAAGCACTATCTGCAGCGTTGAGTCAAATTGAACGTCAATTTGGTAAAGGTTCAATCATGAAGCTAGGTGACAATAATACAATGGATGTAGAAACCATTTCTACAGGCTCATTGGGATTAGATATCGCTTTAGGCGCTGGTGGTTTACCAATGGGCAGAGTCGTTGAAATTTATGGTCCTGAATCAAGTGGTAAAACAACACTTACTTTAGAAGTTATTGCCGAAGCCCAACGTAATAATAAAGTTTGTGCTTTTATTGATGCTGAGCATGCGCTTGATCCCGTTTATGCTGAAAAACTAGGTGTAAATATTAATGAGTTGCTTATTTCTCAACCTGATACCGGTGAGCAAGCACTAGAAATTGTTGACATGTTAACTCGCTCAGGTGCTATTGACGTTATCGTGGTTGACTCGGTTGCTGCACTGACACCTAAAGCTGAAATTGAAGGCGACATGGGTGACTCACACATGGGCTTACAAGCACGAATGCTTTCTCAAGCAATGCGTAAATTAACGGGTAATTTGAAAAAATCGAATACCATGTTGATTTTTATTAACCAAATCCGTATGAAAATAGGTGTTATGTTTGGATCACCTGAAACAACTACGGGTGGTAATGCACTTAAGTTTTATGCCTCAGTTCGTTTAGACATTCGTCGTATTGGCGCAGTGAAAAATGGTGATGAAATTGTTGGTAATGAAACGCGTGTAAAAGTGGTTAAAAATAAAATTGCACCACCATTTAAACAAGCAGAATTTCAAATTCTTTATGGCCAAGGGATTAACAATTTAGGTGAGTTAATTGATCTAGGCGTAAAACATGAGTTTGTTGAAAAAGCAGGCGCATGGTATAGCTGTAATGGTGAACGTATTGGGCAAGGTAAGGCAAATGCGGCTAAATATTTAGCAGAGCATCCAGATATGGCAAAAGATGTAGATGCTAAACTGAGAGAGTTATTTTTAAGTAAAAAGGCTCCTGCTGAAGCAGAAAAAGAAGCAATAACAGAGTAATATATATAAAATAAACTTGTATTTTTAAGCAATAATGACGGTTATTGCTTTTTTTTTGCTCTACGCTTTATGCTTCGTTTCTAATCCCAGCTGAATCATGCATCTTAAAGTGGGACGGGTATAAAGGCTCTTTTCGTTATGAATAGAATTATCTTGAACGAACGTAATAAACTCAGATTTTTATTTTATTACGTTAGCTTATGTTAACGATATGAACATCAACGTTTAGTCTTTTAAATTCATCGATAAACACTTTAGGAAGACCACTGTCAGTGACTAAAATATCAATGGACGCTAACTTTAATATAGAGTGAAGTGATCGTTTACCAAACTTGGTTGAGTCAGTAACCACTATAATTTGTTCCGCACTTTCACACATGGCCCTATTAAATATTGCTTCTGGCTCATAGTGAGTACTGATACCTCTTTCAATATCAATCCCATCACCCCCTAATACTACTTTATTGAAATTATATTTTTTTAATTTTTCTCCTGCGTTAGCATCATAAAAGGTCTTTGATTTTTTTCGAAGACGGCCCCCTGTAATAAAAATATCACATGTGTCAGAACGTGATAACTCATTGGCTATGTTTAAGCCATTGGTCATAACAGTAAGGTTTTTTTTGCTCGTTAGGCAACGAGCAACTTCTTCTGTTGTAGTACCGGAATCTAATATGATGGAGTCACCATCATTAATTAATTGTGCTACCACTTTGGCAAGTATTTGTTTTGTTTTGTGGTTTTCTTTATGTTTTTCTTTGAAAGATAATTCTTTAGTTAAACGATTACTAGGTACTGCTCCACCTCTAGAACGTACTATTAATCCAAGTTTATTGAGCTCATTTAAATCACTTCGTATTGTTACTGTAGATAAATCAAACGTATCAGCAAGTTGCTTAACAGAAGCATTCCCCTGTTTCTCGGTCAGTAATACTATTTTTTGGCGCCTTTCAATTGTACTGAGCATGTATGTTCCTTCTTAAACTTGATAAGTTATTAACATTCTCTTAAATTCCAGATAACGATAAGCATTGAAGCATATTTTATTTATTTTAAAGGTGATGCAAACACCTGACTTATATAGATTATTATATTTGAATTAGCGAAAAAGTCACCTCAATATAGTACCGTTTCAATATAAATATTAGCTAGTTAAAGCTTTTTATTATGGGGGAGTGTTATTTTACGGAAAATACTGATCAGCTAAAGAAAAATAAATCATTTAGCCATCTATACGTTTAGAAGTTGACATATCTAGCAATCCAAGTAATATTGCTATTAGTGTATTTTTACTCGTAATAGGTGTGTTATGCCCATTAAAATTCCCGATCAATTACCAGCGTTATCAATTTTAGATAATGAAAATATTTTTGTTATGTCTGAGAACAGAGCGGCATCTCAAGAAATTCGTCCAATGCAAGTTGCTATTCTTAACTTGATGCCGAATAAAATTGAAACTGAAGTGCAAATATTGCGCATGCTGTCTAACACGCCATTACAGGTAAATCTTGAATTTATTCGTATACATAAAAACGTGTCTAAAAATACGCCAGAAGAGCATTTAGAAAATTTTTATCATTTATTTGATGATATAAAACACAAACAATACGATGGTTTGATTATAACCGGTGCCCCGCTAGCTTTACTTGATTATTCGCAAGTAAGATTTTGGGATAAGATTTGTGAAGTGTTTGACTGGGCTGAAAAAAACGTCACTTCAACCATGTTCTCCTGTTGGGCTGCACATGCCGCTTTATATCACCACTATGGCCTTAATCGCCATTTGCGCAAGCAAAAACTTTCTGGTGTTTATAAGCATAAGCCGCTTGATGATAAAGAGCCGTTAACTAGAGGTTTTGATGAAAACTTTAACGTGCCACATTCTCGTTATGGTTACATTGATAAATCTGATTATGAAAGTCTTCCTGATGTAGAAATATTGGCAGAATCGGCTGATGCAGGCGTGTATTTAGCTGCGAGTAAAAATAAACAGCAAGTGTATTTAACAGGGCACCCTGAATACGATACTAGCACTCTGCATGAAGAGTATTTACGAGATAGCGTTAAAGATGCGAACACTGCTTTACCTCAAAATTATTATCAAGACGATGATTCTAGCAAAGCCCCCGTAGGCTCATGGCGTAGCCATGGCAGTTTACTTTTTACTAATTGGCTAAATTATTATGTTTATCAAATAACACCTTATCAATTAGATGCATCAAATATTAGAGCTATTCACCCAGATACTATTATTTAATTTCTCATTGAAAGATCAGCTAAGACTCAGTAGTTGATCTATATTATTTATCATCGTTAATAATTAAATAACTTTCGACATTGCGGAAAAAGAACATGAAAAAATCATCATCATTTGCTTTATTTGAGCAACAATTAGCTAAAAATATTCTTATTCTTGATGGTGCTATGGGCACCATGATTCAAGCATACAAGTTTGAAGAACAAGACTTTAGAGCAGAGCGCTTTGCTGATTGGCATACTGATGTAAAAGGCAATAACGATATGTTAGTGCTTACGCAGCCTGAAGTGATTAAAGCTATTCACCTAGAGTACCTTGAAGCTGGCGCTGATATTCTTGAAACTAACACGTTTAACGCGACTACGATTGCCATGGCTGATTATGACATGGAAGAGTACAGTGCTGAAATTAACCGTGTTGCCGCACAAATCGCCCGTGCAGCGGCTGATGAATACACTAAAAAAACACCTGGTCGTCCACGTTTTGTAGCTGGCGTTTTAGGGCCAACAAACAGAACTTGTTCAATTTCACCTGATGTCAATGATCCTGCATACCGTAACGTTACCTTTGATGAGCTTAAAGATGCTTATATCGAATCTACCTTAGCCTTAATTGAAGGGGGTAGTGATATTATATTAATCGAAACTATTTTCGATACCTTAAATGCTAAAGCGGCGATTTTTGCAGTAGAAACTGTTTTTGAACAGCTAGGTGAACGTTTACCGGTAATGATTTCAGGTACCATTACCGATGCCTCAGGACGTACTCTTTCAGGACAAACAACTGAAGCATTCTACAACTCACTTCGTCATGCTAAGCCGGTATCTTTTGGTCTTAACTGTGCGCTAGGCCCAGTTGAATTACGCCAATATGTTGAAGAGTTAAGCCGAATTTGTGATGTGGCGGTATCTGCCCATCCTAATGCAGGCTTACCAAACGCCTTTGGTGAATATGATTTCACTGTTGAAGATATGAACACTCACGTAGGCGAATGGGCATCATCAGGCTTTTTAAACATTATTGGTGGTTGTTGTGGTACCACGCCTGAACACATTAGAGGTATGGCTGATACGGTTGCCGCTCTTCATGCACAAGGAATGGCACCACGTAAAGTTGAAGCACGTAAAATTGCTTGCCGTTTATCCGGCTTAGAAGTGCTAACCATTGACAAAGATAGCTTGTTTGTCAATGTGGGTGAACGCACCAATGTGACTGGCTCGGCGATATTTAAACGTTTGATCAAAGAAGGCAACTACGATCAAGCGATTGCCGTTGCCTTGCAGCAAGTTGAAAATGGTGCACAAATTATCGATATCAACATGGATGAAGGCATGTTGGAATCACAAGAGGCGATGGTACGCTTTTTAAACCTGATTGCCGGTGAGCCTGATATAGCTAAAGTGCCAATTATGATCGACTCGTCAAAATGGGACATCATTGAAGCCGGTTTAAAGTGTATTCAAGGTAAAGGCATCGTTAACTCGATCAGCTTAAAAGAAGGCGAAGAAAATTTCCGTAAACAAGCTGAACTAGTACGTCGTTATGGCGCGGCAATGATCGTGATGGCGTTTGATGAAGAAGGCCAAGCCGATACGCGTAAACGTAAATATGAAATTTGTCATCGTGCCTATCATATGTTGGTTGATGAAATAGGTTTTCCACCGGAAGATATTATTTTTGATCCCAATATTTTTGCAGTTGCCACTGGTATTGAAGAGCATAATAACTATGCGGTAGACTTTATCGAAGCGGTTGATGATATAAAGAAAAACCTACCCCATGCCATGATTTCAGGTGGTGTTTCTAATGTTTCTTTTTCATTCCGTGGTAATAACCCAGTGCGTGAAGCCATTCATGCGGTATTTTTATATTATGCCATTAAAAATGGCATGGACATGGGGATTGTTAATGCCGGGCAGTTAGCCATTTATTCAGACTTACCGGTAAAACTAAAACAAGCCGTAGAAGATGTTATTCAAAATAGTGATGATGGCGCCACCGAGCGTTTATTAGATATTGCGCAGGAATATCATGGTCAAGCCGGTGGGCAAGCGTCAAAAGCTGATTTAACTTGGCGAGAGCTGCCCATTAACGCTCGTTTGTCTCATGCGTTAGTAAAAGGCATTAATGAATTTATCATTGAAGATACCGAAGAAGCACGTTTAGCGGCAGAACGTCCTTTAAATGTTATTGAAGGGCCACTCATGGATGGTATGAATACCGTCGGTGATTTATTTGGCGCCGGTGAAATGTTTTTACCGCAAGTAGTTAAATCAGCCCGGGTAATGAAACAAGCCGTTGCTTATTTAAACCCTTTCATTGAGGAAGGAAAAACCGAAATAAGCACTAATGGTAAAGTGTTACTGGCGACGGTAAAGGGTGATGTTCATGATATTGGAAAAAACATTGTTGGCGTAGTATTACAATGTAATAACTATGAAATTATTGACCTTGGGGTAATGGTTTCTTGTGATGATATTTTACGGGTAGCCAAAGAAGAAAAAGTTGATATTATTGGTTTATCAGGCCTGATCACCCCATCACTTGATGAAATGGTACATGTTGCTAAAGAAATGAAGCGAACAGGCTTAGAGCTACCTTTATTAATTGGTGGCGCTACAACGTCAAAAGCACATACTGCCGTTAAAATTGAGCCGCAGTATGAGCATCCTGTGGTTTATGTCTCGAATGCCTCACGCGCCGTATCAGTGGTGAGCAACCTACTATCAAGTGAACATAAAGCAGGTTTTTTTGCCAGCACCAAAGAAGAATATGAACGTGTTCGTGCGCGTCATTATAAAAAAGGCCCGCGTTCTAGTTTAATTAGTCTTGAAGCTGCGCGTGCTAATGCCACAAAAATCAATTTTGATGACTACACGCCTAAAAAGCCAAACAAGTTAGGTGTAACCGTACTTGATAAAATCGACTTATCTGAGGTGAGAAAGTACATCGATTGGACGCCATTTTTCATGACATGGCAACTATCAGGCAAGTATCCACTTATTTTAAAGCATGAAGTGATAGGTACAGAAGCAACGAACTTATTTAATGATGCTAATGCCATGCTTGATGATGTTATCAATAATAAAAAGATTTGTGCTAGGGCGGTTTTTGGTTTGTTCCCTGCCAACAGTAATCAAGATGATATTCAGCTCTACACCGATGAAAGTCGCAGTGAGAAATTAATGAGACTTCATCAATTACGTCAACAAAGTAAAAAACCAGCAGGGCAGTTTAACCGCTGTTTAGCTGATTATGTTGCTCCCGTTGATTCAGGTATTGAAGATTATATTGGTGCTTTTGCAGTATCAGCAGGTTTTGGTGTTGAAGAGTTAGTTAAAGTTTTTGATGCGGATCATGATGCCTATAACTCGATACTACTTAAAGCGGTGGCTGACAGATTAGCTGAAGCGAGCGCTGAATATTTGCATGAAAAAATCCGTAAAGAATATTGGGGTTTTGCACCAGACGAAGACTTTGATAATGACGCCTTGATTCGTGAAAGCTATCAAGGGATAAGGCCAGCGCCAGGTTACCCTGCTTGTCCTGAACATACGGAAAAGGGCTTATTGTGGCAGTTACTTAATGTTAAAGAAAACATTGATATGGACCTCACCTCAAGTTATGCCATGTGGCCAGGTGCTGCGGTAAGTGGTTGGTACTTCTCTCATCCAGAGTCTAAGTACTTTGCTGTCGCAAAATTAGCAAAAGATCAGGTGCTTGATTATGCTGCGCGTAAGGGCATGACCATAGAGCAAGCAGAACGATGGTTATCAGCAAACTTGGACTATGAACCTGAGTAACCTCTCAAAATTTTAAACTTTTAGGTATTTACCATGACAGATTTTTCAGAAATAGACCGAGTACACCTGTGCCATGGCCCGACTCCCTTAGAGTCGATGCCTCGTTTATCTAAGGCATTAGGCTGTAATGTATTTGTGAAACGTGATGACTGTACAGGTTTAGCTGGTGGTGGCAATAAAACCCGAAAATTAGAGTACTTATTGGCTGATGCTAATAGTAAAGGCGCTGATACGTTAATTACTATCGGCGGTATACAATCTAATCACGCTCGCCAAACCGCTGCTGCGGCGGCAAAGTTTGGTTTTGAGTGCCATTTAGTATTAGAAGATGTGAGTGGCACACCCAAAAAAGATTACTATCACAATGGTAATATCTTGTTGGATCAATTGTGTGGTGCGCATATCCATCAAATCACTGATGATGAAGACAGTACAGTTTTTGCTGAGCAATTAAAATCTCAGTTAAGCTCTCAGGGTAAAAAACCTTATCTCATTCCGGTTGGTGGCTCAAATGAAATGGGCAGTTTGGGTTATGTTCGTTGTGCGAAAGAAATTGTAGCGCAAATTACAGCGCAAGCACTTACCTTTGATCATATCGTGTTAGCAACAGGCAGTGCAGGTACACAAGCAGGTTTATTGGCAGGTTTAATTGCAGAAAATATTGATATTCCTGTATTAGGTATTTGTGTCAGTAGAGATACCCAAGCACAAAAAGACATTGTGCATGATTTGCTCGAAAAAACACTGAACTATATAAACTTACCAATCAGTTTAGCTAAAAACAGTGTTTTTACTGATGGAAGTTATTATGGCAAAGGTTACGGAATTACAACTGAAGCCACTATTGATGCCGTTAAGCAATGTGCGCAACTCGAAGGCTTGTTGCTTGATCCTGTTTATACAGGCAAGGGAATGGCGGGGTTAATTGACCTCGCTAAGCAAGGGAAATTAGGACAAAACATTCTCTTTCTACATACGGGCGGTAGCCAAGGGTTATTCGCTTATACTGACGCATTTTAATAGAAAGTTAAAAGCTTGTTTCTATGATGATAAAGCCAAACGCCTTGATGACATTTGGCTTTACCACTTTTATTGCTAATCTTTAAACTGCCTATCAAAGAAATTCATAATTGTTTTGTTTAAATGTACTTTTACCTTTTTGCCACGCATGCTGTGCTTGCTGCCAGGGTAAGTCATTAATTCAAATAGCTTTCCTTCGTCTTGCAATGTTTTAATGAGCTTAGTGGTGTTAGTAAACAGCACATTATCATCAGCCATGCCATGATAAATCATCAACGGACCATTTAACCCTGAAACATAAGGAAAAACGCTAGACTTATCATAGCCGTCAGCATTAACTTCAGGATGATTTAAATAGCGCTCAGTGTAATGCGTGTCATAAAGTAACCAATCAGTGACTGGGGCGCCACTAACACCGGCTTTGAAATAATCACCGGCTTTGAACATAGTCATTAGTGCCATATAACCACCATAAGAATGACCAAAAACACCAATACGATCCTTATCAACAAACTCTAATGAGTGTAGGTATTCAACGCCTGTTCTTTGATCGGCTACTTCTATTTCGCCTAGCTCTTCATAAATAGGAAATTCAAATGCTGTACCACGGTAATTTGAACCACGGTTATCAAGTTGAAATACAATATAACCTTGTTGCAGCATATACTGAGTCATATCAGCACCTTGCCAGCTGTTTTTCACTAGCTGAGCGTGTGGGCCGCCATAAACGCGTACAATAACGGGATACTTTTTACCTGGCGCCATATTTTCAGGTTTGTATAGTTTGTAATAGAGACTTGTTTTGCCATCATTTGTCGTTAAGGTACCAAATTTTGGCTGTATTAATTTATTGTAATAGGGTGCAATTGGGTGATCTTTGGTGATTTTGTTTTCTTCTAGCCAAGTGATCTGCTCGCCATTAGCTTGATGTAAGCTAACTTGTTTTGGCGTAGAAATATTTGAGAAGCTATCAATATAGCTTTTACTGTCTTTGCTAAAGTTTATGCTATGAAAACCATTACGCTTACTAATTCTAGCAACATGCTCAGGTGATTTCCCATTGAGCGGTACACTATACAAATGACGCTCAAGTGGTGTGTCAGCGCGACCAGTAAAATATATTAAGCCATTTTTTTCATCAAGATGTTTGATAGAATCAACAACCCAGTTACCTTTAGTTAATTGATTTATCAACTTTCCACTATTAGTAAAATGGTATAAATGTTTATAACCATCACGCTCTGAGGCCCAAATAAAGGATTTATTATCGCTTAAAAAAACTAAGTCTTTATGTAAATTTAACCAATTATCTGATTGCTCTGTTAGTAAGGTTTTTTGTCTACGGTTTTTAAGGTTGTAGACTTTCAGCTTTAAGGTTTTTTGATCACGGCTTTGCCATTGGTAAGATAAATTTTTACTATTGGGTAACCAATTTACTCTCGGCAGGTAAAAATCATTTTCATTACCTTTTGACGTGCCACCTTGTGCTTCATCAAGTTCAATAAAACGCGTTTTTTTACCTTTAATATCAGTCACTGCTAACTGTATATTGACATTGTTTGTGCCAGTTGCAGGGTAACGCTGTTCAATTAACTCTATTTTTTCGGCATAAATTTCATTACGAATAACAACTTTTACGGGGGACTCATCAACACGTAAAAAGGCAATGTGCTTTTCATCTGGCGACCACCAATACCCAGTCATTCTTGCCATTTCTTCTTGCGCAACAAATTCACTCATACCATTTTTGATATTATTGCTACCGCCGTCTTTAGTTAATTGTTTTTCTTTACCGTTTTTAATATTTAAAACAAAAACATTCTCACCACGGATAAAAGAAACATAATTTCCTTTGGGTGAAAATTTCACATCAGTTTCAAAGGCACTGGTTTGAGTTAAGCGTTTGGCTGTTTTAGTCACTAAGTCGTAATAGTAAACATCACCATTAAGGGGAAACAATAAAGCACTACCGTCGTTAGAAAATTTATATTCCATAATACCAAAGCCATAAATGCGTTGACGTTCACGGCGTGCTTTTTCTTCATCAGAAAGTACTTCGGTGCCACTAAAAAGCGCTTGCGAGTCAACAAGTAATTTATTCTCTTTACTTTCAAGGTTGTACTCCCATAAATCATAGCGATTTAAGTCGTCACTTTTTCCTTGTAAGTAGGTAACGCGAGAGCCATCAGGAGAGAATTTTAATGATTTTGGTGTTTGGCCATTGAGTGAAGGTGAGCTATATATACGTTCAATTGAAAGTTGTTCACTTACTTGTTCGGTGCTTGTTTTTACTGGTTCTTCAGCCAATACTTGTTGTGAAGTGAATAAAGCACAAACCATGAAAAAGGAAGATATATTAAATTTTTTATTCATAAATAATTCGTATCTGTTAAATAGCGTATAAAGAAAGTTATATTACAAAGTGGGTAAAGCATTTATTCAATCATAGGCAATACTTCACTTAATTATTACACCAATAACTTTTTCTCTGCTATCGCTTCTTTGAGCATAATATTAAAAGGGACTAGTGCGCGTGTTAAATGCCTAGTGAGCTGCTTCATTTAATTGCTGTGTCGCCAAGGTATAAACTTAAACCACTATAAACAACTAAACCGTGTGGTAAAGCATTATCTTTAAAGCAGGAAACTAATGCAAGGTTGAAGACATGAATTCACTTTAATATGAGACGAGTAGCTTTCGACAACACCATAACGCCATTATAGGAGAGTGTTTTGTAAAGGGCAGGAATCTTAGAGTTGTATCAACCTTTCATCTTTTAATTGATGGGCTGTTCGTGCGCTTAGTTGTCATGCCCTAGTGGTGGTTCTTAACGGCAACTGCTCGCTATTAATTTGATGTTAATATTTATGCTGATAAGCTTCACTTTGATACGAATATAGACGTTTAATTATCTAGCTTTAATAACGATAACGGGAGTGAGTAGCTTCCCCGATATGCCTCAAAAGAAGCCATTATAGTTTGATTTACAAAGCGATAATGCACTTGAAAATTCAAACTAAATAGAGTTAAATAGCCGACTTTCATAAATTGCCTCTTTATAAAACCATATAGCATAGCAGTAACGATTTTGAATACTTGGCTGGCTATTGGTTACCTCTTCACTGTATTAATTAGCTGTATAAAATAAGGAAACTATCTGCTGTCGCTTTAACTTACTTCAATTGCTACATTTTGTTACAGATGATGGATCTTGTTACGCCAACCTCCTGTGTATCAAGACATAATGTAATAGATTTCAATAAAGCAGATAAAAACAAATGAATAATTTAACAATAAAAAAAACACTTACCCAATACTTACCTTTGGCAGTAATAATTCTTGCTGGCGCTAGTTTTTCTAGCGCCAGTTTTGCCAATGATATTAGTCAAAACCTCAGAAACAATACCCAAGCTGTGAGTAGTTCAGACAACTACCTTGAACTTGGGGTAATGATTAGAGTACGCGACGAAGCAACCTATAAAGGTTCAAATGGCAAAGGTAGTTATACCAGTACCGGCGTGTTTATTAATGGCAGCTATAACTGGAATAATTTATTTATTGAGAACTATAGTGAAAGTGGTCATGGACTGGTCGTTGGTTATAACGCCTTTACCAATGATAATTGGTCGTTCGACGTTATGGCTACCACTGATTGGGGGCACGTTACTTTCGAAAATAACGGTCGATATTATTCAGATAAAGATGAATTGACCGTTGGTGGTCGACTGTCCGGATATCTGGGTAATAATATCGTGCAATTTGCTATTAATCAGGACGTAACAGGTGATCATAATGGTACCACTGCTTCAGCATTAATCGGACGAAACTGGCAATTAAGAAACTGGAATTTTCACGGCATTATTGGAGTAGAATATGTTTCTGCTAAGTTAAACGACTATAATCTAGGTGTATCTGATGAAACAGCATCCCGTTTTGATATAGATGCATACGAAGCAGATAGCAGTGTGAGTTTTAGTACTGAAATTGGCGTTACTTATCCTATTTCTGAAAACTGGGTATTTAGAGCTACCGGCCGTGCTGTTACTATACCTGATGAAGTCACCGACGGCCCTAGATACGCTAATCTGGACTCAATAGCGACAACATTCCGTACCAGTCTTAGTTATGTTTTTTAGGAGAAATAATAAAATGACTCCTATTCAACAAAATATAAATAAACCAGTACAAATAAACAAAAAATCTCGCTTGAGCATGCCTATTTTCTTGCTCATAGTTTGCTGGTTTATATCAGTCTCGGCAAAAGCTGATACCGTGAAAAGTATCTTAACGCCAAGTAATTCCAGTCAACTTGCGCAGCTAAAAGTAACACCCAAACCTTGTGTTGCGCTGCATAAAGGGCAAAAGTGTTATCTTGAAGTGACCTTTAGTTGGCAGCATCCACAAGTGAGCAATTATTGTTTGGTTAATTCGACCACAAACAAAACAATGAAGTGTTGGCAACAACAAGCTAGAGGTGAGTTCAGCTTTGATTTTCAATCAAAGCTGACTAATGACTTTGCTTTACGTAATCAAGAATCAACAATAGATATAGCTCGAACAACAATACCTGTAGCCTGGGTATACAAATCATCAAAACGCGCAAAATCCACTTGGAGATTATTTTGAAGGAAAGAGCTTTGACCGAAACCACTTTACTCCAATCAATGACGGGCAAGCACATTATGTTAGTAGAAGACGATATGTCGCTAGCCGAATGGTTTGGTGACTATCTCGGCGAACAGGGTTACTTGGTTACGTTGGCTACCAGAGGAGACGTCGCCATTGAGTTGATTGAATCGGATCAACCTGATCTAGTGATATTAGACATCATGTTACCCATCAAAGATGGTTTTGAAGTATGTCAGGCTATTCGGCCCTTCTATCATGGTCCCATTTTAATGATGACGGCTCGTGATCATGAAACTGACGAAGTGCTAGGACTAGAGTTAGGTGCTGATGATTATGTGGTAAAACCGGTAAAACCAAGGGTATTACTATCACGGGTCAAAGCACTTTTTCGCCGCTCCTTTTTGCAGGGATTTTCACCAGAAGTTGTAACAGCCGACCCGAATAAAATAACTTTTGGTCAGCTATCCATCGATGCAAATTCTCGTACGACTATGTTAGCAGGCGCTAAAGTGGCTATTTCATCAAATGAGTTTGATGTACTGTGGCAGCTTGCTCAGGGCGCAGATAATTTGGTTAGTAGAAAAGAGCTGGTGATCCAGCGCAGAGGTATTGATTATGATGGTTTTGATCGTTCGATCGATATTCTTATCTCAAGAATTCGAAAAAAGCTTGGCGATGATGCTAGCAATCCGTACCGAATTAAAACCGTGTGGGGTAAAGGGTATTTATTTGTTAAAGACGCTTGGGAGTAATTTATGCTTAGGAATATAAAATGCCAAAATTAACCTTGTCGCTGTTATTGGTAATATTAGTTGCAGTGATAGGGATAGGCGGGGCTCTGGACAATTTTTTTAACCAATATCAAACACAGTCAAGCAAAGAGTTTGATGAATTATCAACCTATCGTCAATTGGGTAAATCTTTGGCTTCCACCCTAGATAAATACCAAAACGCTCAACAATTTATCGCTAATTGGCAGCAAGAAAGTAAGCTTTCAGTTATCTTAGTTCACCTAGATGATTTCTTTTTACCTGACTCATTAAAACATGCATTTCTTGACGGAGAGCCGCTTGTATTTGAAACAGACAATAATATATCTATTCATTTCATTGTCCCTTCACAGCAAAAAGTACTGATCTTTAATATTTCTCCTGTTGTAAAAGAAAGTCAAAATAGCACATTGCAGCTAATGTTAACGGGCGTATTTTATCTTGGTATTTTAATGGTGGTGCTAATTTGGCTCTATCCCTTGATTAAACAGTTGAAACAATTGAGGCAAAGCACTAAGGCATTTGGTGAGGGAAATCTACAACAGCGAATTAATGTCAATTCAACGTCTTATATCGCCAGTATTGAGAATGAATTTAACCGTATGGCCGAACAGATTGAAACGCTGATCAGTGATAATAAGCTGCTAAGCGATGCCGTTGCCCACGATTTACGCACGCCTTTAGCGAGGTTACGCTTTGGTATTGAGATGTTGCAAGAAACAGAAAAGCCAGAAACGAGAGAAAAGTACCAACGTCACCTCAGTCGTGATATTAGTGAAATGGAAAAATTAGTCAATGTATTGCTTAATTATGCGCGGATAGAACAATCGATGATGGCGGTTAAGCAACAAAGTATCAACTTGAATGAACTGATCAGTCAATGCGTTGGTGCGGTAACTGAGAACAATAAAATCATTAATTGGCACCCTCAAGGTGATGCAATGGTTAACGGTGATGCGAATTACTTAAGTATGCTTATCAATAATTTGCTTGGTAATGCCCTGCAATATGCCAATAATGAAATTACAGTGATGGTTGATAAAAGTGACTCAAAGCTGCAATTTATTATCAGTGATGATGGCCCCGGTATTGCAAAAGAAAAGCGCAGTGAATTGTTGAAACCATTTATTCGTGGTGAACATTCTCATGTAAATCCGGGTTACGGTATGGGCTTAGCGATTGTTGCAAGGATAGCCAAATTACACAATGCTACGCTTACCATTACTGATTCAGCTGAGCTGGGCGGTGCCGAATTTTGTTTGACCTTCAATCGATAACCCCCTGTAATAAAACCTAACGATTACAGCAGCACCTTATATTTTAAATCGTAAGGGGATTTTTTACTTTTCATTTATTCGATGTTAAAAAATAGTATATTCAGTTTGATGTTGATGGATTTAAACAGGTAAACGACAATCATGGCCATCAAGTTGGTGATTTGGTATTACAAAGTTTAGCTAAAAAACTTCAAAGTAACCTTAGACATCCAGACATTATTGCAAGAATAGGTGGTGATGAATTTGTCATTTTATTGCCAGAGATTTATAGAAAACATGATTTGAAAAAAGTAAGTAATGGATTACTCAAACAAATACAAAAACCAATAGACGATTTAGATGCACATATTGATATCGGAATTAGCATTGGTATTGCTATCTATCCAGAACATGGCAACACCATTGACCAACTTATTCTAAGAGCAGACAAAGCTATGTATCAGGTAAAACAAAATGGGAAAAATAACTGGCAAACATTTAATTTAGCATGATCTATTTACAATAGGCTCTATTGTAGAAAGCTGTTGTCATCTCAATTCAAGTTAGTACTAACCCATACTGGTGTTAGCATACAAAGTATTTTGACTTAAATGTTAAATTTCTTTCTATCCCTTTATATTCATGCCTTTCGTAAAGTAGCAACAATACTCTGGAACAGAGCCTTACAATAGCTTATCTAGTTCATAAGTTAAATAAACTCATGCACTTTGAGCTTAATTTTAGAAACTCAATATTTCAAAAAAATACCCTAATGGTTTTTCGTGCGTATGCATGTGTTGTCATTGGTATTTACTTATATCGTAGGTTACTGGTTGATTATTTGACCAATAAACTTCAGTTAAATAACAACTGTTTGACCATTATTGTAGAACACTGAATAGTAATTCTTACCTGTTAATAACACTTTTACTGTATAAAAATAAATCGGCAAATGGCTTTTATTAAATTCATTGACTAAACTTTTTAGGCGTTAAAATTTAAATGAAAATAAGATTACTTGGTATTTATATCCATATTCCATTCAGTTGTTGGCGGTTGTCATGGATGAATAATCAATAAAAGGAAGCAACTATGACTAAAGCAGCTAAAGCTATATCATTTTATTTTTCACTTTTCATACTCTTGATGAGTTGGGTATTAGTGCCTGTAAATGCAGAAGAAAAAAAAGTAGAGAAAAACGTATCTAATGTTTGGATATTTGTTCCTAAAGCAGGGCAATCAGCAGATTTTGAAAAAGCGCTAAAAAAACACATAGCATACCGAAAGTCTATGCATGATCCTCGTACTTGGCATGTGTATCAAGCCGATATGGGCTCACATATGAATGCTTATATAATTCGTCATTGTTGTGAATCTTGGTCAGATCTTGATGATTATCGCCAATGGAATATTAAATCAAAAGCCACTGAAAACTGGCGTGAAAATGTGAGTAAATATATTGCCCATTTCGAACGAAACCGCTCTGAAGCTGATTTAAAAAATAGTAATTGGCCCGCGGATGTGAAATATAAGTATGTTGGTGTTAACACTTATATTCTTAAATTAGGACACCGCGAGGGATTAGCAAAAGATAAGAAAATTATGAGTGATGCCGCTAAAAAGGGAAATTGGCCATATAATTGGTTTTGGGAAGACAATGTCAACGGAAAATCAGGAATAAGTCTTGCTATCCCTTATATAAATTATGGAGCTATGGCACCCCCAGAAGTTAAATTTAGTGAAATGTTGGCTAAACAGTTAAATAGCAAAAAAAAGGCTAAGGAATTGCTAAAAAATTGGTCATCACACTTCAAATCAATTTCTTATAACGTTTACCTATTACGTGAAGATTTATCGATGTAAGTTATTCAGTAGTTATCAAATAATAGCAACATTAGCTTGCTATTTTTTTGTTTAAATTTTAGGTATTCATAAGACCGTCTGATTGGTGCATATTCTATATATGTTAAATTTCATCAATATTTGATCCGCAAATGCAGTTAATATGTTCATAATAAAAAGTCAATTTCAATGTAAATAATTACTTTAAGTAAGTCACTTTTTTATGCGTAATATCCGATACAGCTTATGTCCAAAGATGACAATAATTTACATAAAAGTAACCTAATCTAGCTTTCTGGTGAGAAAATTCACTTCCACAGTTAAGCATTGACATTGTAAGTACCACAAAATTAAGCAAAAAAATAATTTGTACGATTTTTAAATGTTTGTCTGGCTATTTTATTTAAATTACCTGATAATGACTGTTCAATTTTTGTACAGTTGGTGTGATGCGTAGTCTTCTTTTTTGCATATTCAGTTTAATACCTCTTTGTTCTTTGGCCAATGACGTAGCGCCTTTTGAAATTTCAGGCCTATGGGGTTCCCGTGCGGCTGATGGAACTAATATATTTTCTACAAAACAAACCATTACGTTAGATGATGCCAATGAGTTAAACATACAATTCAATCCGTCTTCTGATGCTTATCGTCAGGGCGATTTGTTGTTCAATCACTATCAAAGACAATTCAATCCCATCTCATTTCAGCAACAAGCTGAAAATAAAATTACACTTCACTATCTACATTTAGGTGGCAGTGTGCCTGTATTAAATTCAGAAAAGTTTTGGTTTTCTGCAGGCTTTGGGGTGACTTATTTTGCAACTCAGAATAGCGAGTTTGAAGATAAAATAAATCTTTCAGTAAGTTTGGGCCTGTATCGTACCCTTAAAGTAAATGAGCGTTTGAGTTTTAGTTTTGAGTCTAGAGTGTATGGTACTTATTTAAATACAAATGATCCGTTATTTTGTCAGCAGCAACAATGCGCCATATCCGCTTCAAAGAATCTATGGTTACAACAAGAAGTGAGTTTCAACGTTCGTTATGTTTTCTAATCCCCTAAAGTATACTCAAACAGTCTTCTTCAAAGTGACAATAGTGACGGTTAACCCTACCCCAAAAATGTGCTCTTAATATCTTAGGCGCTTTAAGGCAACTCGGTGCGTATTGTTGACGTTAGTGCTTGTTTCATTAAAGGCTGCTCCTTCGGCTATGACGGAACCTATTAATGAAACGTCATAACAACAGATCGCTAGGAACCAAACTCTTGGTTGTTTTAGATGATACTTTCTCTTTAATATTTGAACAATAACGACATAACTCAAATTGAAATATGTTTTATTCTCAAAAAGGAAAATCAATGATATTTAGTCTATAATTTAACCACCCCAAAAAAAGGAGACTTATCTATGAGTAATCAATATTCTTGGGCATTATCAATGAATCAAATTGAAAATTGTAGCTGTAGTCATGGCTGTGGCTGTCAGTTTGGCGGTTTCCCTAGCAGTGAAAACGGCGGCTGTGAAGCTATTTTAGGCTTTGAAGTACTTAGTGGTCACTTAAATGATTTAGACTTAAGTGGTTTAAAAATGGTGTTTGTTGCCGCTTGGCCAAGTGCTATGCATGAAGGTAATGGCAAAGGTGCTCTTTTTATTGATAACAATGCTAACGAAGAACAAGTCGGTGCGCTTACCACCATTATGTCAGGGCAAGCAGGTGGCATGCCTGTTGAAGTTCTAGGCACATTGTTTAGTGAGTTTGATGGACCAATAATGGCAGATATCAAGTTAAATAGGCAAGACTATACATCAACAGTCACAATAGAGGGAATTATTGAGGTCGAACAAGAGCCACACGTTAACCCAGTTACTGGCGATATTAATGAAGTACATATTTCCTTCCCTAAAGGTGGTTTTATGTGGAACGATGGTTTTGCAGGTAAAACCAAATTAATGAAAATTAACCATGGCAATATAGCTTTTAATTATAGTGATACGTTTGCTGCAAATGCTGTTGTGAATTGGCCAAATGCTTAAATAAAGATGCATCAGCGTCTGATGACTATGGTATTAATAAATCGAATCTTTATCGTTAGTAGTGTGTGCATACTCATTTATTTGAGTTGGCATTACATGCTTTACGATATGACTATGAATATGACTTCGGTAGCAAGTTGGTCTGTGACTGACGTATTCATGCTGTTTATCATGTGGGCCATTATGATGGCAG
>Ga0209292_1000358_pt1 | contig 61454 bp, 54 predicted proteins | sample GOMGulsemesocosm_2_FD_184634 | JGI IMG/M metagenome (GOLD analysis project Ga0209292, IMG submission 184634) | Methane-oxidizing microbial communities from mesocosms in the Gulf of Mexico - GOM9C Gulf of Mexico (SPAdes) (version 2) | ecosystem: Environmental > Aquatic > Marine > Cold seeps... | reverse complement strand
TTTTTGTTCTCGCGTTTTATTTACCAATTGAAAATTCGTTTTATATTGCTGCATGGATCTTTTTTGTTGCAGGTGCAACTGACTACCTTGATGGTTATTTAGCTCGACGTTGGGATGTATCAAGTAAACTGGGTGCTTTCCTTGATCCTGTCGCAGATAAAATAATGGTTATCACTGCATTAGTAATGGTTGCGGGTGATCACGACCGTATCGCGGCGACTGTCGGCGAACACAGTGCATTGTGGATCATGATCCCAACGCTTATTATGATTGGCCGAGAGTTGGCTATTTCTGGTTTACGTGAATGGATGGCTGACTTGGGCAAACGCGCTAATGTTGCTGTCGGTAATGCTGGGAAATGGAAAACAAGCTTTCAAATGATGGCGTTAGGTGGTTTCGTGTGGCAACAAGGCCCTTGGATGGTTTACCTTGCTTATATCGTGTTTTATGTCGCAATGGTGTTAACAGTTGTTTCTATGGTGCAGTACTTTTCTGCTGCATGGGGCGAGTTAACAAGCGAAGATTAGCCGTAACTACAATGGGTCAGCTCGGATATTTTTTAGTTGTCCCTTAATTATGCTGATATTTAACCCCTTTTAGTTAAAAAACAAACGAATTAGGTTGAAACGTAATCGTTTTAATAGCAGGTGATAAAAGGGTGTTGACTCTGTCTTTTAGGTCTGTAGAATGCGTCAGCACATAGGGTCTACGGCAGTTTAGATAAAGCAGCTTAGATTAAATGTTAAAGAAATTGCCCGAGTGGTGAAATCGGTAGACACAAGGGATTTAAAATCCCTCGCTTAATAGGCGTGCCAGTTCAATTCTGGCCTCGGGCACCAATTTCTTTATGTTAGATATAACATTAAATATATAAATTTGGCGGGTTGGCAGAGTGGCTATGCAGCGGATTGCAAATCCGTGGACCTCGATTCGACTTCGGGACCCGCCTCCATGATTTAGCTTGTAAAAAAGCAAGTTTATTGGTTCTGCACTGGAACGGATAAACTATAAAAAATTCAGTGCCCGAGTGGTGAAATCGGTAGACACAAGGGATTTAAAATCCCTCGCTTAATAGGCGTGCCGGTTCAATTCCGGCCTCGGGCACCAATTAATACTAATACTAGAAATAGTATATCTCGCTAAGATGTAAAATTAGCACTCTGTGTTAACAACCTAGGTTGTAATTGCAGTAAATGGCGGGTTGGCAGAGTGGCTATGCAGCGGATTGCAAATCCGTGGACCTCGATTCGACTTCGGGACCCGCCTCCATGATTTAGCTTGTTAAAGAGCTGGTTTATTAGTTCAGCACTGTGAACGAATAAACTATAAATGTTTAGAAATAAACAAAATAATTCAGTGTTAGAGTGGTGAAACAGATAGGCACAAAGATCTAACATCTCTCGCTAAATAGGCATACCAGTTCAATTTTTGCTAATATTATGACCAGCTTAACGCTGGTTTTTTTGTACCTAAAATTCACAAATTAATTCAAAGTGAAAATTTTTCTCCTGTTCATCGTCCTGTCTTTCAACACATCACCCATTTATTTTTAGCGGATTGTTACATTGAAAAATTAATAGGTAAAGTAAGGGTTAACTCTTTGTTAGGAATGTTCTTGGGTGGAACTGGTAAAGGTTGAGCTCGGTAAGGCAAGCCGAGGGCTTCGCTGTCTAGTGAAGCAGTCCCAGAACTTTTTACCAAACTTACACCCAATACATTACCTTTCCTATCTAAAGTAAAAGTGATTATTGGCATGCCTTGTTTTCGCATTCGCTTAGCCTTACGCGGGTATCGTTTTTTACGTTCAAGATGGGCGTGCAGAACTTTTTGCCAGTTTAGCCTTGCTATTTTCCCTTGTTCACTCAGTTGCCCTGTTTGCAGTGCTGTGACTTGTAAGCTTTGCTTGCTCACGTCGAAGGTCGGTATCGCAGTCGCTTGTTTAGCTATAGACTGTACCGGAACAGGGGGTTCATCTACGCGCTTATTTCGTGTCGGTTTGGTTTTCACTACAGCTGGCTTTGGTTGTTCAGGTATTGGTTTCGGTTCTTCAATCGGCTTAGCAGTGACCTTTTTGGTTGGTGGTTTTTTAATAGATTTAAATTGGGATGGGCTGTCAGTTTGTGCCACAATCAATGTCGGTTTTTCACGTGCTACTTTCTGTTCTGACGCTTGTGGCTCAATTGTAGTTGATGCTTGGGCAATAGTCGCTTGTTGAGCTGGATCTGGAGGCAGATCGTTCGTTTTTTTATTCGGGGCAGACAAGGGGGCAACAATGCTAACCACGATTGGTGCTGCAGAGGGCGGTGGCACATAGTTGTGCTTAGGTGTCCAAAAGTAAGCAATTGCGACACCAGCGTGCAACGCCAGACTAGTGGCGATGCCAATGAATACCCAGCTGTTACCACCATCTTTTTTTGCGTGGGGAGCCTGGCGAAGTGAGTTTCTCATGAGTTCGAACCTATGGTTTTCTCCTCACCGACAAGGGCTATATGGGTGTATCCCGCTGCGATTAGCGCATTCATGACAGTCATTAAATCTTGGTAAGTAAGATTTTTATCTGCACGTAGATAAATCTGTTTAGACTTATCTGCTAGCGTTGTGCCCAAAGCTAATGGTAACTGTTCTAGTGTCACTTCTTGCTTTTCACCAAGTGTTAATACTAGCCCCTTTTGTATTGTAAGATAAAAAGGTTTATCGGGTTGAGGCAGAGGTTGTGCCGAAGATGAAGGTAAATCCACAGGAACATTTACAGTAGCTAGAGGAGCTGCAACCATCACAATGATCAGAAGCACCAGCATCACATCAACCAAAGGCGTGATGTTGATATCATGGTTTTCAACCATTTCGTCATTATTCAAATTTGGTTTGAATGCCATTAGTTATCCCGTTTTACGCAAAGTAGCAGGTTTGCTTTCGTCGTTATTAGTTGCAGCACAAGGCTCGCGATCTAAGTCACGACTGACTAAAACCAACAACGCAGCATTAATGTCTGCCAAAAGAGCACGGTAACGTCCGATTTCTCTAGAAAAATGGTTATACATAATCACGGCCGGGATAGCTGCAACCAGACCAATAGCTGTTGCTAGCAAGGCTTCTGCAATTCCTGGCGCAACCACAACTAATGTGGTTGACTGAGACTTAGCTATGCCGATAAAAGCATTCATGATCCCCCAGACAGTGCCAAAAAGACCGACAAATGGACCCACCGAACCTATGGTCGCCAATATACCAGTTCCTGACGTCATTTTGCTATTGAGGGAGGCTTGTGTCCTTTCTAAACTGATCTGTACTCGTTCTTTGATGCCGTCATTACTTGCCGTTCCTAAAGCAGAAAGTTCTAATTCATGTAATACAGTGTCGATCAATGCTAAACCCCCGCCTTCCTGATCGAAACTACGCTGCTTTCCTTCCTTTAAGCTTTCAGAAGCAACTAACTCTCTTAATAATTTGGCTGCGTGCTGACAGGCAAGGGAGACTTGAATTTGCTTAGAGACAAATAATGCCCAAGTGAGAATTGACGCTAACAGCAATAAAATTATGACGGATTTCACCACCCAGTCGGCAGCTTGATACATACCTATAGGTGTCATGTCATGCTTAAATTTATTTTTTGCAGTCGCTTGTTGTTTTTTCTCCTGAGCCACATGTTTGGTGCTAACCACTGAAGTGGACGTGGCATAGACAGAATGAGTGTCGTCTGGAACTAGAGTCTGAATGGCAGAATCGCTCGCAGCGTTCACGTTCTTATCTATGGTAGAGTTTTGCTCTAGTGCATAAGCATTGATTACAAGTGCACACCACAGAAATAGTGCTTTTAAGAATTGGGTCATAATTGAGGTTTCGTTTATGGTAAAACACAATAAAGGCACAACCCAAAAATAGGCTTGTGCCTTGTCCTACCTATATACCGAATGAATGAGGGAAACCCGTAAAAAAAAGTTAAAAAATCAAAATCTTTTTTCTAACTTTAAGGCGATTTCGTTTTGTTGATAGGTATAAAGCCAGTCAACGTTGCTTTTTACTCGCTTATGAGTCCACGTAAGTAGCGGCGTAATACCGTATAATGAGAGCGACTTGGAGGACAGCATGAGTGTATAACTTTGTTCTTGATCTGTTCTTCTTTCGTCCAATAATGCGCTGAACTCACCATATTTACGTTGCCTAAAGGAAGTAAATAGATTTACATCAACCAGTTCGCCCCATGCTCGGTTAACGCCGAATCTTCCGCCGAAGAGTTGATAGGCATGCACCTTTTCATCGTTATCTTTTTGGGTCCAATCCAAACCGCCAAATAGTAGCCAATTGTCGGGTAATTGATGCCATAAGCTTAAGTAAGATGACCACTGCCAGTCGGATTGATATTCAAGGTTTACTGGTCGGTAATCTTGATATTCCGCCTCAATTTCTAGCTTCATCGCACTTGATGAATCCAGGCTTTTAAACCAGTCAAATTTCAAACCTCCAGCGAAGTAAAGTGCTTTATTACCTGAAGCACTGTATTCCAACTGTGGCGATAAGGTGAATTTGTTATTTGCATTTTGATAGCTGTATCCAAGGCTGGTGATTAAAGTTTGTTCATTGAATTTGTCATTATCTAAATAGCTGGAACCATAAGCCAGCCCGCTAAAGGCGATACCATGATGACCAGATAATGAGAGACGCTTGTTCAGGCTGGCATTAAAATCGACACCTGTCCCTTTTACAGCTTCTGGAGTGCTTCTTTCTACTCGGCATTGGCCTGACGGAAGCCGAGCCAAGCAAGTATAGGATTGTGATGACTGGTTAAGGTTGTCGTTATATGACGGTCCAAAGCTAAATGATCCGTTCCAAGAGTCTCTGTGTTTTGCAGCCGTAATGAAGCTTGTTACGGTTTTTCGGATTCCTTGAGAGCGGGTATTGTTAGAAGGTAAGTTTTCGTTGATGAGAGTAAATAGTGAATAGGCGTCAGCGTTTTTTTGATTTTCAAATTGCACGCGTGCCAGTTCTAATTGCGCAGGTAAAAAGTCGGGTTGTAGTGCTAAAAGTTGAGAATATTCCTGTTCAGCTAGTGTAAGTTCACCTTTAACACGATACAGCGCACCTTTGGTATAGTGAACTAATAATGGGTCGAAGCCGTCAAGCTTTTGGTACCTGGCTAAATATTGGGAGGCGAGCGGCCATTGACGAGACTGAACCGAAAAATACAGCGCTTGCCCCAATTCTGGCAACGTGTCATTCACTTGATAAGTTTCACCATCAATAATCATGGCTGAAGATTGTTGGTTTTTTTCTTTTTCTTTTTCATTTTCTTCGGCAAGTAATTCTTGTTCTATCTCACGTGCCGTTAAATTATCCCGCTGTTGGATCTGGATTTTAGTATCTTGATCTGCAACTGAATAATAAGAAAAGCTAAATAATAAGCATACTAAAATGGATCGTTTTGAAGCGGAAATTAGGTTCATTTTTTACTCTTTTCACGATAAAAATCAGAAGCAGTCGAAGCTGCTTCTGATAAATGCTGTTTTAACCGAGCGTTACAGAATTACTGTTTTTCACCACCGAATGCAGTATCCAGTTGGCTGTTAGTATCGAATTTTGCAAAGCCTGCAAGTGCTGCTGCATTCGCGCCAAAGAAATGACCTTTAGAACTACCCGCCGTAGCTACGGCGTTTTGTGTTGCCGTTGCGTTACCCGTAAAGGCTGCTGTCGCGGCATTAATTTGCGCTGTTACATTCACTTTTAGTGAACCATTAGAAATGTTGCCAGACAGTGTTTGTGCGCCAAAGTCAGCATCAAAGGCACCAGTCAGCTTGTTGCTGCCAGAGAATTTATTAATGCCTGTGATGTTGTACGTCGCTGTGCCACTAGTCGGGACCGTTGTGCCAGCATCGTTACCTATGTAGTAGACGGTACGATTATTGAAGTCTTGATCTTGGGTTCCTTCATACCACTCACCGAACCAAATATCGCTATTGGCTACTTGCGCAAAGTTGTAATGAGAATTACCAAAATGTTTGCTGCCCGAAGTGTGAACGCCTTTTTCGTTATTGTTATCGTTACGATAATCACTTGAGAATGTGTTGCCAGCTAGGCCATCGAAATCAACGGTCTTACTTTTTGAGCTGCCAATGCCGGCTTTGCCTTTTGAGTGGAAAAACGGAACCCAAACTTGAGACTCGCCAACTTGGCGTAAAGAATTGTCGCTGATTGCGCCATCAAAGCCTGCGTGGGCTAATGAGCTAAGACCAAGCATAGCCGCTGTAATCCATGAAAGTTTAACTGGTTTCATTATTTATTCCTTTCTATTGTGCTACATATTATTTATGGAGCTCAGGTTAAAAAATTGGTATAAGACATCAAAAGCAGCCAGTCAATGTGATAGGTGGCATTGATAAGTCTTACTTAATACACCGAACTAAATCGTAAAAACCGTAATCATTTTTGACTTTTTGTAAGAAATAATAAAAAGCTCAGCGTGAGCGGAGCCTGAGATTAAGTTAGCGACTAGTGAACTGATATCCAGCCCAGAATGTTTCTTGAGAACTAAAGTCGCCGTAACCGTTTAAGCTCCATGAAAAACTAAAACCTAACCGTACAGTTTCACCATTGGTCGACGGTGTAGCCAGTTGAAATGTCATTCGCTCACCTTTTTTTACGGTCACAATTTCACCTTCAGATAGGCCAATGAAATAGGGTTTAAGCTTGGCGTCACTGTAGTTTATAGCGTTAATGCCACTAATGGTTACATCTTTGCCCACTGCTTCTATTGTATAGTTGCCTAATATGTATTCATCGGGAATACTTCCAGAGTCAGTTGTTTTATTTACGACAAACTCTTCTTTATAAGGGAATAGTTGCAGTTTGCTATCATTGCCAACGAAGAGCTTGGTATGTGGTGCCTGCAAGCCGTAGACTTTCACATAAAATGGCTTGTAAGGTTTGCTGGTAAACTCGCCATCACTGACAGTTAAGCCCACGACATAGGTGCCCGGCGCATCGGCGTAAAACTCACTTATCATTGCGCTAGGGTCGACAATAACCGTATTAGAATTAGGCGGTTTAGAGACAAAATCCCATTGATACGTAATCGGATCACCATTTGGATCATTGCTCATACTCGCATCAACTGGCACTATCATTCCTTCGGTTGCATAGATAGCGGTGCCTGTCTTTGCGCTAGGGGGGACGTTAGCATAATAGTAGCTGAGCGTTACTGTATCTGTTGCGATAGCGAGTCCATCTGACACTGTGAGTTTTACGACATAGTCTCCTGCAATGTCTGTTTTAAATCTGATGGATGTACCCTCATCATTTAATACTGGGTTGCTATCCGTCGGTTGCTCTATAATCTGCCAAAGATAGAAAAGTTTGTCCTTGTCTGCGTCTCGGGCATTGGCGTTTAGATACGCGGTATTGATTAAATTTAGTTTTTGGTCGCCGGATAAATTGAGTGTCGGAGGAGAATTTGTCCCGGAAGACGCAACAACGATTCGAACCTGATTTGGACGACTGTTTGCTTTACCATCATTAACAATTAAATTAATGATATAAGTCCCTATAGCATCCGCTGTAAATTCTGATAAGGCGTTGTTGCTATTAATGAGTGTTGCTTGGCTTATTTGGGGTTTGGATTCAAAATTCCATTGATAAGTGATGAGGTCGTTATCTTCATCAACACTGCTGGTGCCGTCCAATTTAACCTTGGTATTTACTTTTACATTCTGATTTACTCCTGCGATAGCAATAGGAGACTGATTTTCTAATTTGCTAGACCCGGTATCCTTGGTTCCACTTTCGTCTCCTCCGTTGCAGCCAAGCAAGAGGGATAGAGTGGCAACACACGTTAACCACTTAAATTTGTCATTCATAGCGTCTTCCTGAAGAGATTATTTTTTAAGTCCTTAAATAAAGTGCGATTGCTCGCACTTTATTTTATTGCAGAGGTCGTGCTACTTTAGTGTGTGGTTAGAAAATAACTTGCATTAATATAGTTATCGCCCATATTTTCTTTAATGATGACGCTAAATGAAAGCATGGCTTGTTTGCCACCTGTTAGAGGAGACAGTAGTTCAATTTCTACCTTTTCTCCCGCTTTAATGACTTGACCTTCTACCACCCCATTTATAATAGGGGTGACGACACCCATAATTCCCCATGGTGTTACTTCTTTTATGGTGTAATCCTGTCCTACCGCTTCAAGTGTAAAGCTCGCTAGTTTGTAAGTAGCTGGTTTAGGGTCTGAGAATGTTTTATCTATTGTTATCGGATTAAATACATAAGGAAGGGTATTTTGAGCAGGGTCTCTATCGTGGAATACTATTTTTAATTCGCTTTTGAGCGATTCTGTTACTGTCACCTTGATGTTCGATGGTGCGCTCGTTAATGCACCGTCGCTCACCGTTAAAGACAATACATAATCGCCAATTAAGTCCGCTGTAAAACTAGGTGTGATGGTATTCGTACCGCTAAGATCTGCCACACTATGCTCTGGTTTGGAAACAAATGTCCATTCATACAACATAACGTCATTATTGGCATCAGAGCTGCCACTACCATCAAGATTTACAACTGCATCTTTAACTGCGTTTTGATCCGCCCCTGCTTTTGCTATTGGTGCGACGTTTGCTGACTCTAGAGTTACTTTTACACTATCTTTGACCGTGTCTTTACCATCTGATACGGACAGTTGAAGTAGGTAATCACCTTGGACATTTGCATTTAACGTGACGGTTTTTGTATCGCTATTTGTAAGTGTTGGCATGCTATTAGCAGCCTTGGTTTCAATAGACCAAGTGTAAGTTAAGGCATCATTGTCAGCGTCGGTTACGGTTGCGGCAATTAACACGGGGGTGCCAATCGCATGGGTTTTGTCTATTCCTGCGCTAACCATCGGTAACGAGTTCACTGCTTTCGGTGCGACTTCAATAGTCACGTCAACACTTTTGCTATCAATTTTACCATCATTAACGACTAAGCTGATCACATAAGATCCTGCTTTGTCTGGTGTAAATTCAGGTGAAACGGCATCGGTAGCGCTTAACGTAGCTGTGGAGCCAGTAGGTTTGGTATTTAACGACCATTTATAGGTTAAGAGTTGTTTGTCTTTATCCGTGCTGTTTTTGCCATCAAGTTTGACTAGGGAACCAAAAGCGACGTTTTGATTTTGTCCGGGTACCGCGATAGGTACTTGATTTTTAGTTGCAGCAACGTCTTTGGTTGAATTTACTCCTCCGCTCTTACATGCTGCTAGCGCGGGGATAGCAAAAGATATCAATATCCATTTCAAACTTGCTTTCATTTAATTTATCCTAAATTGTGGGAGCGATTCCGTTAATTGACTAATAACTATTGATCTAACATTCACCTATAACACCGAACGAGGTGGAAAAATCCGTAATAGTTTTTGGTGTTTTTTGTGGCTTAGCACAAACGAAAACCGCCTCGAAAGAAGCGGTGATAGACTAAAATTGGAAAATCGACAATTTTGGCTAGAATCGGCCATGTAATTTTAGACTGACTGTTCGCCCCGGTGCTGGCATTCCAGAAACGGAACCAGTTTCTAAATAATAAACATCGGTTAAGTTCGTACCTATTAATTCAGCTTCGAACTGTTTGTTGAAAATATATTTGATATAGGCATCGTAGGTGGCGACATCGGTACGTTTGATAATTTCATCTTTGTGACTTCCCGAAATGTAATTTCCACGTAGTCCTGTTTCTAAGTCTTGGTTAAAAAATCGCGCGCCTAGCATCATGCTGGCCGCATATTCTGGCGCAGCATGGGCCGCAAGATAGCTGATTTGCGTAAAACCACCTCGTACGCAGGTTTCAGATGATGGATCTTTATCATTGTAGATATCTAAAATCTGTCCGCGTGCAGCAGAATTTTCGTCGCAAACCTCGTTTCTGAAGTTATACGTGATAGAAACATTTCCAAAGTAGGCCTCGTTGTCGAACATTCCTTGCAGCTCAAGGCCGCTGGTACGTTGGCTATCGAGGTTTGCAAACGAGAAGCTGTCTGTATCGCGATCCATTACGTCTTCAATTACCTGATCAAAGTAAGTTATTTTAGCACTTGCAGTATTAAAGTAATGAATGTAGGCAACTTCAATGAGTTTGGCTCTTTCAGGTTCAAGTGGTGCCGAGAAACTTGGGTTACCAGAAAAACCACTGGTGCTTTCAAACAGACTAGGGAAGCGGAGGGTTTCAGCATAGCGGACATAGGCACGACTAGAATCATTAATTAACCAAGTTGTGGATAAAGAAGGAACCCAACCACTGCCGCTGTTTTTATAGCGGGTATTGGTTTCTCTTGATTCGCTTTTGCTGGAGACTTTACAACTACCACTCACATAATTCGTTTGTTTTATTGCTTTGACGCATGTGTTGCCGGCCAGTTTTAGCTCATTTTTTGAGTTAAACATCCAATCAGAATTATGGTCTGCCACGTAAGTGCGTTTATTTTTAGCTTCGGAGACTTTTTCTTTCACTTTTGAGGTGAGTAAGGCATCAAAATTAGCTAGCTCGCTTTGGTGTTGCAGTATTTGTTTTTGAAATTCTTCTTTTTTATCTGGAAACATTACCATTAGGTTTCGGTATCTATTGATGTTGCTGGCGATATTGTTTTTGGTAAAGGTTGAACGAATCGCTTGTTCTGCATTAGCAACATTCTGAGCAATTTCTTCATCGGCAAAGGTTTCAATAGTTTGGTAAGTCAAGTTGTAGCCGTCGCTTTGCAAGGTTTCTAGGCTTTTTGTATCCCCTGCATCTAATCTATTTTTGATATAATGATCTTCTGATTGGTATTGTGAGTAGCGAACACCTGCATTGAATATAACAGACTCTAACGGTCGCCATTCCATGGTGATCGCACCGTTATACTCTTCTCGTTCACCTGCTCTTACCGGACCATCATAGAGGTCCATCATATATTGCAGTCCCTCTTTCGGGGCCAATTTATGCTGTTGGAAATTACCAGATACAGTCAGATCCCATTCGTCGGTTAGAGTCATGGCATTTTTAAAATTAAAGCCTACTCGGCTTTCTTCACGGTTAACTGTTGCGGTATTGATGATTTTATTTGGGGTATCACTTTTTCTGTAAGTGAAATTGGGAAACCCATAACCTGTATTGGTTTTTGAGTCAGTTTGAGTAGTCCACAAGTTGGTACTTAGATCTAAATAAGGGTTAGTTGGATTAGCTCTAAACTTGAGGCTATAGGCTTGCATTTTCACATTGGCAAGCGGCCATTGAGGTAACCCGTCTTGGTTGCGGTAGTCAGAACGACTGGCCAGTATTTCACCATGGGTGCTTTCGGTGAATCGAGCACTAAGCTGCAACTTATGGACATCGGTAATGTTAAATGTGGTTTTTAGCAAAAATGACTCCATTTCTGAAGACGTATTTGGCACTTCGTGACCCGGAAGGTGATTGAGTGCAACATGTTCGGGTTGCAAGTAAGGTATGCGACCTGCTACTCCATCACGATCACCCGTTTTGTATGGTTGCTCATAAAACCCCGATTTTTTTGTCCCTGAGTAATAGTTTCCTCGATTGCGATAAGCGTACGCACCAAGCCACTCAAACTTTGGGCTGATACCTGAAATGGCTAGCCTATACGCGACGTCTTCGCCATTAACTAGGTTGTCATTTTTATCACTTCGCGTTTGAAATCGGAGCTCGGGATCGTTATATAGCGGAACTCCGCCAAGTTCGGCATAAACGGGAACATCTTGCCAGTTTTTACCTGTGTGCAGGCGAGCAACATTGGGTTTTATTGAATTGCTGCTGCTTTCGGCGACAAACTCGATACCAAAAGTTTCGCCTTCTGGTACTATATCTTGAGGTGTCAGTGTTGTTACTTCAACCGCGCCACCAACCGAAGTGGTGATGTCTGCATTAATTTGTGCACCTTTGTGGACTTTCATTCCACCGATTAAATTTGGGTCAATATAATTTCGGTTTGACGCACCTCGATAGCCATTGTAAACAGAAATACCTTGCTCGGTTCCATCAATGACGACAGGGACGCGACCAGGACCTTGAACACCACGAATGTTAGGATCTATACTACCGCCGCCATTTCTAGCCTCACCACTGTATGTGTTGGCCATGCCGATAAATAGATCGGCTGCACTGGTACCTTTAAAGCGTTCGATTTCTTCTTTGCTTAAATAAGTACTGGATACGTCATTGTCGTAAATTGCATATTGGCCTTCTTTATCTCGATTTGTACCAGCCTCTATGGTGGTGCTTACTTGAATCGGAGCGAGCTTCATCCCGGTATTTTCAGAAGCAACACGATAAACGCCATCAGGCTGAAGTTGCGCGGTTAAACCAGTGTTGGATAACAATAAAGTAAGGGCATCGTTTGTATTGTAGCGTCCGTTAACTCCTGGGCTGTATAACTCATTAGAAAGGGCGGCATTAAGGTGAAACTCGATGCCTGCTTCCATAGCAAATTCGTTCAGCACCGAATCCAAAGCACCAGCAGAAATATTAAATTCAGGCTTTTCGCTTGCAATAACAGCTGTTGAGACTAATGCAGTAGCAATGCTTAACTGTGTGCTAAGGAGCACAACTAATAATTTTTGATGAGAACAAGAGTACAACTTGAATTCCTTTTTCGATTCACTGGTTTATTAATTAGTACACCGAGTGAACTTATAAAAGCCGTAAAATTAATTTATTTTTTTGCCGACACGCGAACCCACAACGGAGTTCGGTATTGAATTTCAATTGGTAAAATCTGGCTGATATTGGAAAGCGTTTCGTCTGTGTCAATAGTAGAAAACACGCCTGTGAGCTTAATGTTATTAAGGTTTTCATCTATGTTTAAGACTCCTTTTCTATATCGAGAAAGTTCTTTAATGAACTCTGGTAATGGAGTGCTTTGAGCCATGATTTTATGTTCTAACCATAAAGCGTTAACTGACGAATTTTTGTTTTTGGCAAGTAAGTCTATCCCGCTAAAGCTCGCATTTTCTCCAGCGAATATGTGCATAGTGTTTTGTTTTTGTTTTGGTTGAAGCGCAACTTCCCCTGCATATACAGTAACCAATGTTTCTTCCGTTCGTTGTTGCACTGAAAAGTGTGTGCCAATTGGCATGACTTTACCTTGTTGAGTATTGACAAAAAATGGAGTGAGGTGGTGAGAGGTTGTGATTAATATTTCCCCCTCAAGTAAATGAAGCCGTCTTTCGTATTGGTTGAAATCTACAAACACTCTTGTGGCTGTATTCATAGACATTTGAGTTCCATCAGACAACGTTATGGTTCTGATTTCTCCGGTTGCGGTGACATACTCAGCTCCAAGTAGTCGCTCGGATTTATTGTTTAGCACTAACCCCAGAGTACCTAAGGAAATCCCTCCAAGTAATAGCAGTTGTCGGCGAGATATTCCCTGTAGAGGTGCGCGATTTGGAGATATGTCTCTAGACTTAGACAGTACTCTTCGACTTAGCCCTGGTTGCGGGATATTGTTGAACTTCTTTTGAATCTGTTCTAGTTGTTGCCAAGCAAATTCGTTGTCGGGGCTGGCTGTACGCCAAGTCTGAAACGCCTGCTTATCATCTTCTGCTACATCATCAGCCCATAATCGAGCCATCCAAATAGAAGCTTGCTCTATGGCATCTCTTGATATTTGATTCATGTTACTCTTGCTCCTGAAGAGCAATTAGCAAGCAACCTTGCAAAGCTTTCGCGACGTATTTTTCAACTGATGAAACAGAAACGTCCAATTCAACCGCTATTTGCTTATAGCTCATGCCTTCTAACTGACGCATTAATAAAGCTTGGCGAGCTTTATTTGGGAGTCGGTGAAGCAAGGCGTCAATTTCAACTAGTGCTTCGATAACAATGAGTTGAGATTCAGGTGAATTGGATATTTGAACTGGTTCCTGTTCAATAAGCTCTAAGTAGGCCGTTTCAATATTACGGCGTCGATAAAGGTCAATGATTAACCCTTTGGCAATATGCGTTAAGTATCGACGCGAATCTTGTTGCTCGGGTAATTTATCTCTCATCAGCAGACGTAAGTAGGTATCTTGAACTAAATCTGCCGTGGCTTCTGGGCAGCTTAATCGACGCTGAATAAACAACGAAAGCCAGCTACGGTGCTCTTGATATATGTATTCAATGCTTGCCATATTTACCGTACAGATAGCTGTCATTTGTTGCTACTCCTCTGTTTCGATTTGTCATTTGATTTAAATGATAATAATTATCATTATTATCGCCAATAAGCAATTAAAGATCACAAAAATAAACATGAAAAAGTACAAGGGGGTGTATTTGGACTATGTAAGTTTAGGATACAAAGCCCTATCGCTGTGCGAAATGTAGTCTAAACATTCTGCTTAGGTCGTTTTTGAATCAATTACTTTAAATTGATATGACATTCTATTGACTCATAATCAGAATCGAGTAAAGTGTACCTCGTTCCAAGGCAAAGCCTTAGAGACAGATTTAGCTCTTAGTAAAGAGCAAGTTCGTTAGTTTGCACTGAAACTAATGAATCAGAAAATTCAGTGCCCGAGTGGTGAAATCGGTAGACACAAGGGATTTAAAATCCCTCGCTTAATAGGCGTGCCAGTTCAATTCTGGCCTCGGGCACCAACTAATACTATATATAGTATATATCGCTAAGATATAAAATTAGCACACTGTGTTAACAACGAAGGTTGTAATTGCAGTAAATGGCGGGTTGGCAGAGTGGCTATGCAGCGGATTGCAAATCCGTGGACCTCGATTCGACTTCGGGACCCGCCTCCATGATTTAGCTTGAAAAAGCAGGTTTATTGGTTCAGCACTGTGAACGAATAAATTATAAATGTTTAGTAATAAACAAAAGAATTCAGTGCCCGAGTGGTGAAATCGGTAGACACAAGGGATTTAAAATCCCTCGCTTAATAGGCGTGCCAGTTCAATTCTGGCCTCGGGCACCAACATTTTATAAAAAAACCAGCTTATAGCTGGTTTTTTTATGCCTAAAATTTACTTATACCTAAAACAAGCTATTTTTTGTTCGTAATTATCTGATTTTATCAAAGTAGGTTTGTTAGAATAACGCTTGTAGCTTTTGGTGTTACTCGACTCCGTATTTATCTGTAAGTAATTGTCGATGAGCAAATAAATTAAATTACAATACAAATGTCGATTGTAAAATTGTTGTGATAATAAGCATATTGGATTCATTTTCAGCCATCTTAAGTCTATGTAAAAGTTTTCATTGACTCATTGTTAGAATACGGTAAAGTGAGCGCATATCCGGTTAGGCAGCTAGCTTAATTGTTTATCACTCAGCCCGAGTGGTGAAATCGGTAGACACAAGGGATTTAAAATCCCTCGCTTAATAGGCGTGCCGGTTCAATTCCGGCCTCGGGCACCAAATTTAGAAAAAGGCTTACCATTAGGTAAGCCTTTTTTGCTTTCTGGCATTTAAAAAATCCTTGTTTCTTCTATTCGAAGTGCTTATGATGAGTAATTATACTTTATGATTATTTATCTTCTATGCTACTTCGATTGATGCGCTATTTTATACTGTTGTTTGTTATGGTCGTGGGCTTTAATGCTCAGGCTGACACATTCGCAGAATTAGCAATATCACCTGCACCGTCGTTATTAGCACCAGCATCTTTACTTGTAACTGATTACCAAGATGCCGATGAATCAGAACAACCCCCTGTCTCATTACCAATCAATGCTTATGAATTTGCTTTAACGGACACTTCTCGTTATACCAGCGCCGGACGTTTGCTGTTAAATAATCCTGAACCGGATTATCAGATTGAGATTGAATTATCTATTCCACCATCGCCGTCTTTTGTGATTGGTTATGCAGTTAATATTAATTTTTATCAACATTGGTTGACCCATATATCACGGTCTAAGTCTCGACTATCGGGCTGGAAAGACTGTAATATCTTATATTCTCACCGCCTGTACCCAGCTGTTATTACATTTGTTTAGACAAAAATGTAAGTATTAAACACTGCTTTTTTGTTGCCTTTATTATCTGCTTATATCCCTTAATAGTGCTATAAATAGCGCCGTACATCGTATTGCAAGCTATTGCAAAGCGTACTGTAAATCGTGTTTTAACGGTTCTATTATCAGGAGTTATAAGCGAGTTAATCACCAATATGCCAACGCTTTATTTTTATAGAACGGTATTTATACAAAGTCCTATATACCTAAAACAGTATATAAACGACCTTTGTGTAAAAATCTTGGCATTGATGGACTGCGATCAAATGACAAAAATAACAAACTCGAAAATTCAACGTAAACGCCTTAACCATTACGCCGGTTGGAAGTATGCCGTCTTAATCTGCACTATTTTAATTATGCTATTGAGTGCAATCCCGACCTTGTATGGTGAATCCCCTGCATTACAAATTAATCATAAACAAGGCTTACAGCCCGCTATTTATACGCTTAAGCAGATGCTAACAGAAAATAATATAGCGGTGACACGTATCGATCAAGAGACGGATAAAACCATCATAGTGCTGGCACAAAGCAGTAGCCAAACGAGAGCAAAATCGATACTCGAAACTATGTTGCCTGCACACAATGATATTACCCTAGCATTAGTTTCTGCTGCCCCCGGTTGGCTACAGAGTATGGGACTAAAGCCGATAAAATTAGGTTTGGATCTACGTGGTGGCGTGCAGTTTTTATTAGATGTTGATATGGAACCCGTATTCAATATCAGATCACAGCAATTGCTGGATAACTTACGTACTGATTTTCGTGAGGAAGGGCTTCAGGGGGGCAAAATCAGTATTAATCATAATAATGGTCTGCAGTTTAACTTTCCAAATGACGAAGCAAAGGTCGCATTATTGAAATTAATGCAAAACAGCTATCCACAATGGAAAGTGACTAAAAGTTCAGGACGATTGGTTGAAATCAATATGCTCGAATCTGAAAAGAGCAATATTATTAATCTGACAGTGCAACAAAACTTGCAAACCATGCGCAGTCGTATTGCTGAACTAGGTATTACAGAGGCCATGGTCCAGCGTCAAGGTGAACATCGGATTCGAATTGAATTACCCGGCGTACAAGATCCGGCTACGGCGAAAAACGTTATCGGCGCGACAGCCAGTCTTGCCTTTCATGAGCTTAAAAACACAAGCAATGGCAGCATGCTAGTGAATAATAATCAGGGGATGCCAATACGTATTGACCGTGATGCGATATTAGGTGGTGAGCATATTATTGATGCGCGTGCAAGTGTTGGCGAGATGGGGGCTGCGCAGGTAAGCATCACTCTAGATAATGCTGGCGGCAAGAAAATGTCTAATTTTACCAAACATAATATTGGTAAACCGATGGCAACGCTCTACAGCGAGTACAGTCGTAATGTGGATGGCTCAACGAAAAAGACCAATGAAATTATCAGTGTAGCGACCATCCAAGCACAATTAGGGAGCCAATTTAGAATCACGGGGGCAGGTAGCATGGCTGACGCACAAGAGCTTGCATTGTTGCTACGTGCAGGTTCGTTGACTGCACCTGTAACGATTGTTGAAGAACGAACGATAGGTCCTTCACTCGGGGCTGAAAATATTCAAAATGGCTTCTCTGCATTAGCGCTAGGGTTAGGTTTAACCTTGGTATTTATGGCGCTGTGGTATCGTCGCCTAGGCTGGGTTGCGAATGTTGCACTCATTGCCAATATTATTATGCTATTCGGCTTATTAGCGTTAATACCAGGTGCGGTATTAACCTTACCTGGTATTGCTGGGTTGGTACTTACTGTCGGTATGGCGGTCGATACCAATGTGCTGGTGTTTGAGCGAATTCGTGACAAATTACGTGAAGGTCGTAGTTTCTCCCAAGCTATTAATAGTGGTTTTGATAGCGCGTTTAGCACGATTGTTGATGCCAATATCACTACTTTAATTATTGCTGTTGTGCTGTACTCAATTGGACAAGGACCAGTACAAGGTTTCGCGCTTACGTTAGGTCTAGGTATTTTAACCAGCATGTTTACTGGGATCTTGGTATCTCGTGCATTAATTAATAAATTATGGGGTCGTGATACTCGTCATGACTTGAAGGTATAGTAATGATGACTATCAATATAAACAATAGTAACAAAAAAAAGAGTAATAACAGCAGTAAATTACGTTATATCAGCAGTGCTATGTCTGTGATTTTTATGCTTATCGCAATTGCATTTATTAGTATTAATGGTCTGAACTGGGGCTTAGATTTTACTGGCGGTGTTATCACCGAAGTGCAACTTGATCCAAGCATTACAATGAGTGAGATCTCACCATTATTACAGGCGGCACTTAATCAAAATGTCAGTGTGATTGAAGGGGGAGATATTGGCCGTTGGATCTTACGTTATGCTGAACCTGCTGCTGGTATGAGTATTCCAGATATCACGGAGGTACTCGCGCCATTGGCAACTAATATTCAAGTATTAAACACGAGTATTGTTGGCTCTCAAATCGGTCAAGAGCTAGCGGAACAAGGTGGTCTTGCACTCTTAGTATCTATGCTGTGTATCATGGCTTATTTAAGCTATCGTTTTGAATGGCGCTTGGCGTCGGGCGCATTATTTGCCCTAATACACGATGTGTTATTTGTACTAGGTGTATTTGCGGCACTGCAGCTTGAGTTTAACCTGACGGTATTTGCGGCGATATTGGCTATTATTGGATATTCATTGAATGATTCTATTATTATTGGAGATCGTATCCGCGAGTTACTTATTCTTAAGCCAACCTTAGCGATTGCGGATGTGAATAATGAAGCTATTGCGGCAACGTTTTCACGTACAATGGTGACATCGGGTACTACGTTAATGACGGTTTCGGCATTGTGGTTATTGGGAGGGGGGCCTTTAGCAGGATTTTCTATTGCTATGTTCATTGGTCTTATTGTTGGTACCTGGTCATCAATTGCTGTTGCGACGACCTTACCTGAATGTTGGGGATTAAATGCCAAACATTATCGGCTTGTTGAGCGAAAGGATAATTTTAGCGAAAGCTTGTAAGTTTTAGATTGCTGCTAATTTAAGCGCGTGGGTTTGGTGAATAGCCCCGTGCTTATCGATCCCCCCTGATCTATTTGTAGATATTGTGATATAGCACGGAACTATTTTTATCCTAATTTCTAATTAACTCCTACGGCTGTTTCATCTTGATTTAGGAATGTGTACTATAGCGATGTCAATTAATTGGCGGAGGTTAATTTTTGACACGCTTTAGCTGTAGTTGAAGTGATTTAATTATTTTAAGTTTAAGTAAGGTTTAGCGCAGGCTGTAATATGGATACTACTAAGTCAGTTTTTGTAATTGATGAGAATATTGAACGCAGAAAAAATTTAGAAACAATCTTGTCCTTTCTTGGTGAAAGTTGGCAGAGTTATGATTCCCATATCAATATTGGCGCTAAGATCGATCTTGCTGCAAATAGTGTTATCGTTTCTTCAGATCATTACTCAGAAAAGGAATTATCTGCGTTACTTGATGCTAACCCAATGAATCCGTTTTTGACTTTTGGTGTACAAGGCACTGAATCAGAGGAAGGTAATTTAATTGGTCATATCGAGCTGCCTTTATCTTATCAACAACTGACGCTCTTACTTGGACGTTGCCAATCTTATCGCCAATGTGTGGCGAGTAAGTTAGGCCAATCAGCATCCGCGTCAAAAGCATTAATTAAGCAGTTGGTTGGTCGTGGTGATGCGATTCAAAGTGTCCGTCATTTGATCACGCAAGTAGCTAAAAAAGGCGCGAATGTTTTAGTATTGGGTGAATCAGGCACGGGTAAAGAAGTGATAGCCCGCTCAATCCATGATGCATCATCACGTAACAATGGTCCATTTGTTCCTGTTAACTGTGGTGCTATTCCGGCTGAATTATTAGAAAGTGAATTATTCGGTCATGAAAAAGGTGCATTTACCGGCGCATTTTCAGCCCGTAAAGGACGCTTTGAATTGGCCTGTGGTGGTACTTTATTTCTTGATGAAATTGGTGATATGCCACAGCCAATGCAAGTGAAATTATTACGTGTTTTACAAGAACGTGTTTTTGAACGTGTGGGTGGCAGTAAAGCAATTAAAGCTGATGTCAGAGTTATTGCGGCAACACACCGTAATTTAGAACAAATGATCCTTGATGGAGAATTCCGTGAAGATCTCTATTACCGTTTAAATGTATTCCCAATTGAAAGCCCTGCATTACGTGAGCGCCCGGATGATATTCCATTATTGATCCAAGAGTTATTGCGTCGACACGAAGCAGAGCATGATGCGACAATCTTATTTACGCAACGGGCAATGGAATCATTAATGCAACATCCATGGCCTGGTAATGTACGTGAGCTATCGAACCTGATCGAACGTTTACTTATCATGACGGCTGGTAATATTGTTGATATTGGTGAGTTACCTGCTAAATATCGTTATAACGATGATGGTGAAAGTCAGATTGTGAATTCAGAATTACCGAGTGAGTTAGCAGAACGTGACGCTATTTCGGCTATGTTTAATGATGAGATTTTTGCCGACATAGAAGAAGAACCACAAGAAGATGGTTTCTTCTCGATGCCAAATAGTTTGCCTGAAACGGGTGTAAATCTCAAAGAGATGTTGGCTGAATTTGAAATCGATATGATCAAACAAGCCCTCGATCAACAAGCGCACATTGTTGCCCGGGCTGCGGATCAACTTGGCATGCGTAGAACGACACTGGTTGAAAAAATGCGTAAGTATGGATTACAAAAAGAAGCTTAAATAAATGTAGCGAAGTATAAATTTATTCATCATTTATAAAATAAACGAGAAAGCTCAGCATTACGCTGGGCTTTTTTTGTTTTAATACATGGTATTACGGTTACTTTTAAATTGGCACACTTAATGCATTGTTAGGTGTGAGTCAATTTTTTAGCGGAGCGCTACCATGGTACAAGAATCTTATCCCGGCGAATTAGCAGAACTACGAGCGCACAAAGATCGTAGTGAAAAGTTAGTAGAAGCATTACCGTCTGGGTTGGTTATTCTTGATGGCAACGGTATTGTCATTGAAGTCAATAAAGTTGCTGTGCAATTACTTGGTGAACCATTGATTGATTCACGTTGGATGGATGTCATTCAACGTGCGTTTACTCCTAAAGAAGATGACGGACATGAAATCTCATTAAAGAATGGCTGTAAAGTTCAGCTTTCGATCACGACACTCGGCACGCAGCCAGGTCAATTAATTATGTTGACAGATTTAACTTATACACGGCATTTACAAGAACGTGTTAGTCATATGAAACAGTTGTCGTCATTGGGGCGAATGGTGGCGTCATTAGCGCACCAGATCCGCACACCATTATCAGCCGCATTATTATATGGCTCTAACCTTGCAAACCCGAATCTCCCGCCTGCATCAAAGAAACGTTTTCAAAGTAAACTTATTCAACGTCTTAATGATTTGGAAAACCAAGTTAATGACATGCTGCTATTTGCACGCACGGGTAAAGATTTAGTGGTTGAAGAGATTTCATTGCAGAATTTATTAGTTCAAGTGCAAGCGGGCAGCGAAGCGATGATGTTACAGACTGGTAGCAACATGCAAGTGACACTGCCTGAACCCGATTTATTAATTTTAGCCAATCGTAATGCATTATCTAGCGCGATTGGTAATTTGATACAAAATGCATTACACGCTTGTGGGCAAGGGGCTAACCTCGCGATTTCTGCCGTTCGATCTGGTGACGATAAAGTCGCAATTGTGGTGTCTGATGATGGTCCAGGGATATCGAAACCCATGCAAGCAAAAATTTTAGAACCTTTTTTTACTACTAAATCACAGGGTACGGGTCTTGGCCTTGCCGTTGTACAAAGTGTGGTAAAAGCGCACCAAGGCAGTTTAGAGTTAGACTCAACTGTCGGTGAAGGCAGTCGTTTTAGTATAATCGTACCGCTACATCGTGTAGCAGAACCTCAACCAATGGTAATAGGTGGATAACAGTATGTCCCATTCTCAAATTCTTGTAGTTGAAGATGATTTAGGTCTTCGTGAAGCCTTGGTTGATACCTTATTAATGGCTGGTTATGAATGCGATGAAGTTGATAGCGGTGAAAGCGCACTCATTGCATTAGGTAAAAAAGCCTATGATATGGTCGTGAGTGACATTCAAATGGGTGGTATGACAGGATTAACTTTACTGCATAATATTAAACAAAAATACCCCGATTTGCCGGTATTATTAATGACGGCTTTTGCCAAAGTAGATGATGCAGTAACGGCCATGCGTAATGGTGCAGTTGACTATATTGGTAAACCCTTCTCTCCAGAAGTATTGATTAATCAGGTTGGTCGTTATGTACCACCACAAAAAATAGTTAAACGAACACCTTGTTACGGTGATGAAAAAACAGAGCTGTTATTAAGTTTGGCGCGTAAAGTTGCTAAATCTGATGCAACAGTTATGGTGACAGGCCCAAGCGGTACGGGTAAAGAAGTACTATCACGTTATATTCATGATAATTCGCTGCGTTATGACGGTCCATTTGTGGCAATAAACTGTGCGGCGATCCCAGATAATATGTTAGAAGCAACACTGTTTGGTTATGAAAGAGGCGCATTTACTGGCGCGATACAAGCATGCCCTGGAAAATTTGAGCAAGCACAAAACGGAACCATTTTACTGGATGAAATTTCGGAAATGGATTTATCGCTGCAAGTTAAATTATTACGAGTGCTGCAAGAACGTGAAGTTGAGCGCTTAGGTAGCCGTAAAACGATTAAGCTTAATATACGAGTCATTGCTACCAGTAACCGAAATATGAAACAAGCGGTAGCGAATGGTGATTTCAGAGAAGATTTATACTATCGCTTAAATGTATTCCCATTAGTTTGGCTGCCATTAACTGAGCGCAAAGGTGATATTTTACCGATAGCGGAGCATTTATTAAAATTACACTGCAAGCAAAATAATATGCCAACACTAGAATTACTTAATTGCGCGAAGGCGAAGTTACAAATCTATCATTGGCCGGGTAATGTACGTGAATTGGACAACGTGATCCAACGCGCGATGATTTTAGCTGTTGATGGAAAAATAAAAGATGCAGATCTTATTTTAGAAGATTTTACCGCCGCAGATTTTCAAGTCATCGCACCGATTGATCAAGCGCCGCAGCTGCATATTAAATCGGAAATCCCTATGCGCAGTATTAATCAACCCAACGAGCCTTTAGGTAACGAATTACGTCAACAAGAGTATCAAATTATTTTGGAAACCTTGATTGGCTGTAATGGCGTTCGTAAAAACGTATCAGAGAAATTAGGTATTAGTCCACGTACATTACGCTATAAGTTAGCTAAAATGCGTGAACAAGGGATCGAAATTCCAGCATAACGATTATAAAATAGTTCGCATTATAAAAGGCCACAATTTATTGAAATTGAGGCCTTTTTTTATTGGCATATTAATTGCTTTATTAAGATAGGTCAAAAATATGACAACAAGGATAATCAATGAATATCGCAGCCAATAGTCTTTATGCTGAAATGCAAAGCATGTCGTTACAAGCAACCAAATTTGAAGTAGACCCAACCGCGGTTAAAGCGCCAAGCACTACATCTGCCAATTTTGGTGATATGTTGCAGCAAGCAATGGATAATGTGAACGGATTACAACAAAATACGGGTGATTTACGCACCCGTTTCGATCAAGGAGATCGCAGTGTGTCCCTAAGTGATGTTATGATAGCCTCGCAAAAATCGGGGATAGCATTCGATGCTACGGTACAGGTTCGTAATAAATTGATCGAATCCTATAAAGAAATAATGAGTATGCCTGTTTAATCTCGGGTAAAGGAGTAGCTCTGTGGCTGAAATAGCTTCAAGTACAGGTATCGTAAACAATGACGATATGGGTAATGATTTAGCGCAATTAGATGAGAATGAGCAAAAAAGCTCAGCATTTAGTTTTTTCTCTAGTGCCGATATCTTACGTCAAATTATTCTAATCTTAGCATTAGCGATTTCGCTAACCTTAGTGGTATTTATTTTACTCTGGGGTAAAGAGCCTGAAATGCGTCCTTTAGGCACGTATCAAACGGCTGAGCTTATTGAAACCCTTGAATTTTTAGACCAACAGAAAATAGAATATAAAATTAATGGCGATACGGTCTCTGTACCTGCAGAGCAGTACCAAGATATTAAATTACGATTACGTCGTTCAGGACTTGCTACAGCAGAATTACAAGGTGACGATATCTTGATGAAAGATATGGGCTTTGGTGTCAGCCAGCGTGTCGAGCAAGAACGTTTAAAACTTGGCCGTGAGCGTCAAATATCACGGGCATTGACGGAATTTAAACATGTATCAAAAGCACAAGTATTATTAGCCATTCCAAAAGAAAATGTGTTTGCTAAGCGCGATAAGAAACCCAGCGCAACAGTCGTATTGACGATACGTAATAGCAGCGCAATCTCACAAGAAAATATTGATTCTATGGTGCAGTTGGTTGCTTCTGCTGTTCAAGGCTTAGAACCCACGCGCGTGACCTTGACTGATCAAAATGGCCGCTTACTGAACTCGGGCAGTCAAGACATGATGGCAGCAAAAGGCCGACGTGAATTTGAAATGGTACAAAATCATGAACGTGAGTACCGAGACAAAATTGATTCTATACTTATCCCTATCTTAGGTATAAGTAATTATACCGCTGAAGTTGATGTATCAATGGACTTTAGTGTGACAGAGCAAACACAAAAACGTTTTAATCCCGATTTACCTGCGATACGCAGTGAAATGTTACTAGAGCGTCAATCGATCGGAAATGGTAGTCAAGGTATTCCGGGGGCATTAACCAATCAGCCACCATTAGACGCTGATATACCTGAAGAGGCCGCTGGAGGGAATGCCGCTGCGCGTCCTACCGGTCAATCTCAAAAAGAATCAACGCGAAATTATGAACTGGATACAACAATCAGTCACACTAAATCACAAACTGGTGTTATTCGGCGCTTAAGTGTGTCTGTTGCGGTAGATTACATTAATAGTGCGAGTGCCGATGGAACACTCGTGAGGGAACCTCGTAGTCAAGCTGAACTCGCCAATATTCGTCGTGTTTTACAAGGTGGTGTGGGCTTTAATGTTAACCGAGGCGATGCTCTTGAGGTGGTTGCTATCCCATTTAATCGTCCTGAATTGGCTGCGATGGCTGAACTTCCAATTTGGGAAGAAGAATGGTTCTGGCGTGCCGTGCGTATTGTCGCTAGCTTAATCGTCATTGTGATATTAATTATGGCGATTATTCGTCCTATGATTAAACGTTTAATTAACAACGAACCAGAAGAAAAATTAGATGATTTAGACTTAGGTATCAGTGCCATTGAAAATGATGAAGATATGCAATTGCTTACTGCCGATTCCGATGTTGACACCGATTTTGCAATGCGCAGTGGTCATTTACAATTACCGAATTTACACAAAGACGAAGATTTGTTAGAAGCAGTTCGTGCACTGGTTGCTAACGAACCTGATTTAACTGCATTAGTAATTAAAGAATGGATGATAGAAGATGCCTGATTCTAATAAACAAGTAGCAACGGTAGAAAAATTTGATGCAACGACCCTAACAGGTATTGAGCGCTCTGCGATCCTAATGTTGAGTTTAAATGAAGGCGATGCTGCCACTATTTTTCGCCAGTTAGAGCCGAAACAAGTACAGCGCCTTGGTATGGCAATGGCATCAATGAAAGATTTTTCTCAGGCGAAAGTCGCAGGTGTACACCGTGCATTCATTGATGACATTCAAAAGTTCACTAATATTGGTGTGGGCAGTGAAGACTTCGTTCGAAACGCATTAACTGCGGCGCTGGGTGCTGACAAAGCTGGTAATCTGGTTGACCAAATTATTATGGGGAGTGGCGCTAAAGGTCTCGATTCATTGAAATGGATGGATGCACGTCAGGTGGCTAGTATCATTCATAATGAGCATCCACAGATCCAAACTATTGTATTATCTTATTTAGAACCAGAACAGTCAGCTGAAATTTTATCGCAATTCCAAGATAAAGTACGTATCGATTTAATGATGCGTATTGCTAATTTAGAAGAAGTACAGCCAGCCGCACTGCATGAATTAAACGAGATCATGGAGAAACAGTTTGCTGGTCAATCTGGCGCTCAAGCCGCGAAGATGGGTGGTCTGAAAGCAGCTGCAAATATTATGAACTACCTCGATACCAATATCGAAGGCCAATTAATGGATGCTATTCGTGAGTCTGACGAAGAGATCAGTCAGCAGATCCAAGACCTTATGTTTGTGTTTGAAAATCTGATTGATGTTGATGACCGTGGTATTCAAGCACTACTGCGTGAAGTGGCGCAAGAGCAATTACAAAAAGCACTTAAAGGTGCCGACGATCAGCTTAAAGATAAGATCTTTAAAAATATGTCGAAACGTCAAGTTGAAATTCTGGAAGATGATCTGGAAGCAATGGGACCAATTCGGGTTAGCGAAGTGGAATCAGCACAGAAAGAGATCTTATCAATCGCGCGTCGTTTAGCGGATAGTGGTGAAATTATGCTTGGTGGAGGCGGTGGTGATGACTTCTTATAATCACATGCTTGTTAATGGGCAATTAGCATGACTGAGTCTTTAAAGCCAACGTTTGCACCGCTTGATAGTAGCGGTGACCATCAAATTGAAGATTGGTATTTACCGGATTTTGAAAAGACTCAAGCTGCCGCATTAAATACCAATGCACTTGGTATGAAATCTGATTGGTATGAAGGTAAGCTTGCTACAGGCGTGCCAGTTGAAGACGTTGAACCTCAGCCCATGACGGCAGAAGAACTTGATGCGATACGCCAAGCTGCGTATGAAGACGGTTATAGTGAAGGTAAAGAACAGGGTTACCAAGATGGTTTGAACAGCGGTACAGCTGAAGGTCTGAACCAGGGGGAAACAGAAGGTTTAGCGCAAGGACTCGCGCAAGGATTGGCTGATGGCCAGCAACAAATTACTGATAAGGCGGCTGCTTGGGAGCAATTGCAAACGCAAATGCATACCCCCCTTGCTGCGGTAAATAGTGAAGTAGAAAATGAATTAATTCGTGTGGCAACAGGTTTAGCAGAAGAATTAATTAAGACCGAAGTGACGTTTAATCACGATATATTATTGCAAACATTAAAGCTCGCGTTAGATGCTTTACCTGTACTTGAACAAAAAATTACCATTACATTACATCCTGATGATTTAGCGGTGATCAATGAATACTATTCTGTTGAAGAGTGCGTAAAGCGTGATTGGGTATTAATTTCAGAACCGATGATGAAACAAGGTGATTTGGTTATTAATAACGAAGTTTCGTCGGTAGAACTGTTAATGGAGCAACGTATAAAACAGATGATGCGTCAGTTTCTTATTGCCAATAAACCAGGTGCATAATGACGGAATTACTGACTCGATTACAACAATTGAACACTGACTCACTCGCGAATAAACCAACTGTTGCAGGTAAGCTTACTCGTGTGGTTGGTTTAACACTAGAAGCGGTTGGCTGCCGGGCTGCGATTGGCAGTTTGTGCTCTGTTGAAACTGACAATGGACTGATGGATGCTGAGGTTGTAGGCTTTGATGGCGATAAATTATTTTTAATGCCCAGTGAGCAAGTGACTGGTATTATTCCCGGCGCTAAAGTGACGCCACTAAATGAGACGCAAGGTATTCCAGTTGGTATGGAACTACTTGGACGTGTATTAGATGGTGTTGGTAAGCCAATTGACGGTAAAGGTGAGCTCATTACCGGACAAACAACATCTTTTACTGCTAAGCGTATTAATCCGCTGGCGCGTAAAAAAATATCACAACCACTTGATGTGGGTGTTAAAGCCATTAATGCAATGCTTACCGTTGGTCAAGGCCAGCGTATGGGACTTTTTGCTGGTTCCGGTGTAGGTAAGAGTGTGTTGCTAGGTATGATGACTCGCGGTTCAACTGCGGATGTTGTAATCGTTGGCTTGATCGGTGAGCGTGGCCGTGAAGTAAAAGAATTTATTGAAGAGATCCTCGGTGAAGAAGGACGCGCGCGATCTGTTGTTGTGGCTGCGCCCGCAGATGCCTCGCCGTTGATGCGTCTAAAAGGTTGTGAAACCTCATTAGCGTTAGCGGAGTACTTCCGTGATCAAGGATTGAACGTATTACTGTTAATGGATTCATTGACTCGTTTTGCGCAAGCACAGCGTGAAATTGCTTTAGCGGTCGGTGAGCCACCGGCAACGAAAGGTTATCCACCGTCAGTATTTGCAAAATTGCCACAGCTGGTAGAGCGTGCCGGTAACGGTAGTGACGAGCAAGGTTCGATTACCGCATTCTTTACCGTATTAACTGAAGGTGATGATTTACAAGACCCCATTGCAGATGCGTCACGCGCTATTCTTGATGGCCATATTGTATTGTCTCGAGAGTTAACAGACGCGGGGCACTATCCTGCGATTGATATTGAAAAATCTATTAGCCGTGTTATGCCTATGGTGACGACTGATTTTCATCAAGCCGCGGCTCGTGGATTCAAACAAGCTTACTCGCTATATCAACAGAACAAAGACTTGGTTTCGATTGGCGCTTATAGCCAAGGTGCGGATGCAAAAATTGATCGCGCTATTCGTTTAAAACCAGCAATGGACCAATTCTTACAGCAAGGTATGAAAGAAGTTATTCCGTTCTCGCAATGTGAAGAAATGCTTACTGCTATCGCGCCGCATCTAGGCGTGGCAACCTCATAATGAAACAGTGTCAATATAATGTCTAATACAGCGCTACAACGGGTCTATCAGCAACTTGAAGAACAAGAAAAACACGCCGCGAGAGCTTATGCGCTGATCCAACAAGATGCTGAGCGTTACCATAACCAAATGCAGCAATTAAGTGATTATCGTAAACAATATTTACAGCAATTCACTGAACGTGGGGAAGAAGGTATCTCAGGTAATAGTTATGCGCATTATCATAACTTCATGAAAAAACTAGAATTAGCTGAGTTTGAGCAGAAACAAGCACTCGATAATATCCAACAGACAGTTAAGAACAAGCACTTAGATTGGATGGAAATTCGTAAGAAGCGTGATGCACTGGGTTTATTATTAGATAAACGCAAAGCCGCCGCACAGCTTATCGAACAGCGACGTGAGCAAAAAGATCTCGATGAATTTTCTAACTTCCAATATTTCAAGCGTAAAAATAACCGATAATACGATTAATCTAGCCATATTTAGCGATTCATATTTTACAATTATTATTAATAGTACTCTGGCGTGAATTTTGCATTTATTTCGCTATAACTTTTTATTGATGACATTTAGGCTTGAACTATGACTTTCTCTCTACACAAATCAACAGCGATGACTGATACACAGGCGGCGAATAATAAATCGCAAGCGCTTAATGTCAAAGGCGATACAGCTGAAGATATGGCGAGCGATGGAGAGTTAAGTACGCCTGAAAGTAGCTTTTCTAAACTATTTTCTCTCTTTAGTAGCAATAATCAAACCGATGTTATCGTTAGACAAACAGCCATTGATAGCGATGAGAATATAACGGCTGAGAGTGTGGCGGAGGGTTCTGTACTTAATACTGAGCCTGATTCTGCCGCTAGTATTGATGATGGTTTTGTCGCTGGGCAGATAGATAACGCTGATGAAGTTGAAGCGATAGCTGGCGATGGCTTAAGTGTCGTGAGCCAAAATGAAAGTAGTGATGACTTTTTGGCGCGTCTCGATCAATCATCTATGCTGTTGCAAAGTAATGCTGCGAGTGACGCAGGCACATATGTTCAGGGTAAAGCTAACGGTAATGAATTGCCTTTACAAGTCGAAGGGGGGAATATTGCCTCGTTAACATCTGTTAGCATGACTGACTTATCTACACCTGATAGTCGCGTTGCAGAAATGACTAATGTTAGTGATGTTAGTAATAATGAGCTGACACAAGCATTGCAAACGAACGAGCTATCAACAGATTTAACAGATTCAATCGTCCGAACAGATACTATTACAGCGTCAACGTTAGCCGGTATGTCGACAGTCGCTGGCCTTACTGATAATAATCCTCAATTTACGAGAGGCGATTTATTCACTGCGGGCGATGCAATTAATGATGATGGCACACTTGATCGTGAACTATTAGGTGGCGCAGAAAAGGTAAACTTAGCCACTGTTTTTAGCGAAACAGGGTTGGCGAAAAATACACCTTTTGGTCAAGCTAATGGCATGGCCGCGGGGATCAGCAGTGTAGTAGCAGAGAGTGATAATTCAGCACTTGAACAGCTGGGGATGACATCGGCTGAACCTATTGAACAATTAGATTTTGCGCAAATTATGGAATCAGCACGTAAGCAAGAACCGTTAGACCAAACCGCACGTACCTTGGTCAAGATACCGGTATTAACGGACGCTGAACAACAGGTATTAGAGAAACGGGTTAATCTTAATAACAATTTCGCGACTTCGGAATTAAATGAAAAAATCGCTATTATGGCGGGTAAAGAATTACAAACAGCGACAATCCGCTTAGACCCAGCTGAATTAGGTAGTATGAATATCAAATTGGTTGTGCAAAACGATCAAATAAATGTGACAATTCAAGCGCAAAATAATCAAAGCCGTGATTTACTTGAACAACAAATGCCGCGATTAAGAGAAATGTTACAGCAACAGGGGATGACATTGGGTGAGACGCAAGTGCAAGCCGACAGTGGGCAGCAGCAATCTGCATTTCAACAGTCAAGACAAGAAAACGGACAAAAAAATAGCAATAACGAAGCGAATTATACGATAGATTCACAGACTGAAGTCCCTGTTACTACTCAGTATTGGCAAGACTCAGCTAAAGGGGTAGACTTTTACGCCTAAACAGTTTAATTAGCATTTATTTAGCGTAATATAAAATTCGATTTAAGGACGATAATGGCCGACGACAACGATTTGAAAATAGATGATAAAAGTAAAGGCAATAAAAAAATTATTATTATTGCGGTGATTTTAATTTTAACGCTTGCAGGGGCTGGCGCAGCATTTTTCTTTTTAAGTAGCGATGATAGTGCGCCTACAGATAGCGCAAAACCTGTGATTGAAAGTGTCGATAGAAGTGTAGCAGAAACGGCATATTATGTTGCCATGCCACGTCCTTTTGTTTTTAATATTATAGGATTAAAGCGCGAACGTTTAGTTCAGATTAAAGTTCAATTAATGGTACGCGGTAGTGACAATCAAAAATTAGCAAAAACCAATGTCCCTTTAATTGAAAGTACCTTGTTGCAAGTTTTTAGCGCAACAACAGAACAGCAGCTCGCTACATATGAAGGCAAAGAATTATTGCGTTCAGATTCATTAGCGAGTGTGAATGAAATTTTGATTAAATATACTGGAAAAGGGGTTGTTGAAAAGATCCTGTTTTCTGGTTTTGTAATGCAGTAGGTTATGTGTGAGTGATTTATTAAGCCAAGACGAGATTGATGCGCTATTACACGGTGTTGATGATGTTGAAGAAGATGAGTTTGACACCGTAGAAGAGAGTGGCAATATTGTCGATTTTGACTTTTCATCGCAAGATCGTATTGTGCGTGGACGTATGCCTACGCTAGAGTTGGTGAATGAACGTTTCGCTCGGCACATGCGCATAAGCCTATTTAATATGATGCGTCGTACAGCTGAAGTGTCCATTAATGGCGTGCAAATGTTGAAGTTTGGTGAGTATGTTCACACATTATTCGTACCAACTAGTTTAAATATGGTACGTTTTCGCCCATTAAAAGGCACGGCGTTAGTGACCATGGAAGCACGGTTAGTGTTTATTTTGGTTGAAAACTTTTTTGGTGGTGATGGTCGTTATCATGCCAAAATTGAAGGTCGTGAATTTACGCCAACCGAACGCCGTATTATTCAAATGCTATTGAAGATTGTCTTTGAAGATTATCATGAAGCATGGGCTCCGGTCATGGATGCGGAGTTTGAATATCTAGATTCTGAAGTAAACCCGGCAATGGCCAATATTGTAAGTCCAACTGAAGTGGTTGTGGTTAGCTCATTCCATATTGAACTTGATGGCGGTGGCGGTGATTTTCATATTACCATGCCATATTCTATGCTTGAACCGATTCGTGAGTTACTCGATGCTGGTGTGCAAAGTGATAAAGAGGATACTGACGAACGTTGGAGCTCGGCATTGCAAGAAGAAATTTTAGACGTTCCGGTAGGGTTAAGCACAAGATTGCTTGAAACTGAGCTTTCATTAAGGCAGATAATGGAATTGAAGACAGGTGATATTATCCCCGTCGATATGCCAGAAGATCTTACTGTTTTCATTGAAGATTTACCGAGTTATAAAGCTAAACTTGGCCGAAATAGAGATAACGTAGCGGTTAAAATTAGTAAAAAGTTAAAAGTAAGTAATTTAACTAAATCAGAGATCGACCACGTTGCATTACGTGGTGGGTTATTGAATTTAGGCGAGCAAAATGATGATAAAAATGACGATAAATAAGGTATTTAAATGAGTACAGATCAAGACCAGATGGCGAATGATTGGGCTGCAGCGATGGCTGAACAAAGTACTGTTGAGGCCACTGAATTAGAAGATTTTAACAATGATGATGTTCCATTCTCGGCGGAACATCAACAAAAGCTAGATAGCATTCTTGATATTCCGGTTGTGATCTCGATGGAAGTTGGTCGTAGTAAAATTAGTATTCGTAATTTACTACAGTTAAACCAAGGTTCTGTTGTTGAACTCGATCGCATTGCGGGTGAACCACTCGATGTGATGGTTAACGGTACATTGATTGCCCACGGTGAAGTGGTTGTCGTCAATGATAAATTTGGTATTCGTTTAACTGATGTTATCAGTCAAACCGAACGTATTAAAAAGCTTAAATAATATGAACGATATTGATATGCTGCAATGGCTATTATCATTGCTGGTGGTTATTGCGGTTATCGTAATGTTAGCTTTTTTGGCCAAAAAGGCGCGCGTATTTGGTAGCAATCATCAACAGCTAAATGTCGTGGCAACGTTACCGTTAGGGCCGAAAGAACGTATCATGGTCGTACAAGTGGGTACAAAACAAGTACTACTTGGCGTAACTGGGCAACAAATTAATTTGCTCAAAGAACTTGAACAACCACTGATAAATAACCAACCTGAACTCAATCCATTTGCTACTAAATTAGCCCAGATGATGAAACCGCATAATGAAAAATAAGTTTACGGTATTGCTGTCGCTTGTCGTGCTCTTCTTCACCTCCGCTGCATGGGCTGATAATTCAGTGATGTCGGCGGTGAAAGTGATCACTAACAATGATGGCTCGCAGGAATACTCAGTGTCATTACAAATTTTAGCCATGATGACGGCGCTGAGTTTTATTCCAGCTGCGTTGATTATGATGACCTCTTTTACTCGTATCATCATTGTGTTGTCTATTTTACGCCAAGCATTAGGGTTACAACAAAGCCCTTCTAATCAGGTATTAGTCGGGATCACTTTATTCCTGTCTTTTTTTATTATGTCGCCAGTATTTGAGCGTATTAATGACAATGCGCTACAGCCTTATTTGAGTGAAGAACTGACCTCGATGCAAGCCTTTGAACAGGCTAAGTTGCCGATGCAACAATTCATGCTGGCGCAAACCCGGGTGACCGATATTGATACCTTCATGCGAATTGCAAAAGTTGAAGCGAATTCTCCTGAAGAAGTACCTTTACGCGTATTGATCCCTGCATTTGTTACCAGCGAATTAAAAACTGCCTTTCAAATTGGATTTATGGTGTTCATTCCATTTTTGATTATTGACTTGGTAGTGGCAAGTATTTTGATGGCGATGGGGATGATGATGTTATCACCGATGATTGTTTCATTACCTTTTAAGCTGATGTTGTTCGTGTTAGTCGATGGTTGGGGTTTAATTATGGGTACGCTTGCGACTAGTTTTGGCTTATGACGACGCTTTTTATATATAAGTCCTCATACAAGTTCATTAATCTGTTTATAATCCTGTTAATAAGTAATAGGGGACACCATGGCACCTGAAGTCTTTGTAGATATATTTCGACAAGCATTATGGACAGTATTACTGCTGGTATGTGCGGTTGTTGTTCCTGGGTTATTAGTCGGTTTAGTGGTCTCTGTCTTTCAGGCTGCGACTTCGATAAATGAACAAACATTAAGTTTCTTACCGCGTTTAATTGCGACCTTACTAGCACTCATTTATGGTGCGCATTGGGGCTTTGCTCGTTTGATGGAATTTTTTACCAATATGATGCTCCAAGTCCCACAAGTTGTAGGTTAATTAGTGGAGATTCTATCGGCTGATATTATGATGTTTATGGCTAGTTATATTTGGCCGTTTGCACGTCTTTCTGGCATGGTTATGGTAATGATAGTCAGTGGTGCGAAAACAACGCCACCCATGATTCGATTATTTTACTGTCTTGCCCTTACAGCTATGGTCGCGCCTGTATTACCACCTATGCCAGATGTAGAGTTGTTCTCTTTAGGCAGTTTTATGATTATTCTGCAACAGAGCTTGATTGGCATTGCGATTGGCTTTGTCACCGTTATGTTGATTCAGACATTTGTTATTGCGGGGCAAATTATTGCGATGCAAACCAGTTTAGGTTTCGCTGCAATGGCCGATCCTGCATCAGGTCAGACTTCACCTGTTATTGGTCAAATCTATATTTTACTAGGCACATTGGTTTATCTATCTGTTAATGGTCATTTATTTATGATTGAAACAGTCGTTAAATCTTTTGAGACACTTCCCGTTTCGGCCTCTGGTTTAATGGCTGTTCAGTACTATGAAATTGCGGGCTGGATGTCGGTAATGATTGCTGCTGCATTGAGTATGTCATTGTCTGCTGTTGTTGCTATGCTCGTGATTAACTTTTCATTTGGTGTGATGACCAAAGCTGCACCACAACTCAACGTATTTAGTTTAGGTTTCGCGGTTGGTATGGTCGCAGGCTTATTTATTATTTACTTATCATTAAAAAGTTTTATGTTTCATTTTAATGCCCAATGGCAGAGAGCGGGTGAATTGATTTGTTCGTTGCTCAATAATGCTTGTGTGTATTAACGCCGCTCACCACATTAGGATAAAGGTATTTCCTCATGGCTGAAAAAGACGGACAAGAACAAACCGAAGACGCCACCGAGAAAAAGCTCACCCAAGCCAGAGAAAAAGGTCAGGTAGTACGTTCGAAAGAACTCGCGACGACCTTGGTTCTGACGGCAAGTGGTGCGGCTTTCCTTGCTTTTGGTGATGCACTTGCCCGTGCGCTTGTGACTAATATGACACGCCTATTTCAACTTAAGCGTGAAGAAGTATTCAGCCCTGATGCCTTGCTTGAAATTGTAAGTGTGAGTGTTAAACCGTTATTTTGGCCTCTTTTTGGTATTATGATTGTGGGTTTTTTTGCCGGTATTATCGGTAATATTCTTATGGGGGGCATGGTTTTTAGTGGTGAATCCATTCGTCCAAAAGCATCAAAAATGTCTCCTAAAGCCGGTCTTAAAAGAATGATGGGACCGCAAGCCATGGTTGAATTGATTAAATCAATTGCCAAGGTTGCGGTTGTTGTGACGATTGCCTTATTGGTGTTAAAAGTACAATTTTTACAGATTATGGAGTTTAGTCTCCAGCCATTACATATTTCGATTATCCAATCGTTGAATTTTTTGACGGATATTTTTATTTGGTTGTGTGCGTCTTTGATTATTATTGTCGCGATTGATGTGCCTTATCAATATTGGAAGCATGCCAAAGAATTGCGGATGACCAAGCAAGAAGTTAAAGATGAAATGAAAGATGTGAATGGTAATCCACAATTAAAAAGTAAGATCCGACAAATGCAGATGGAGGTATCGCAACGTCGTATGATGGGCGATGTTCCTGATGCAGATGTGATTATTACCAACCCTACGCATTATTCTGTGGCGTTAAAATACGAAAAAACCGGTAACGCCGCCCCTAAAGTTGTGGCTAAAGGTGTTGATCAAGTGGCATTTCGTATTCGTGAAATGGCAAAAGAACACAAAGTACCAATCTTAGAATCTGCGGCTTTAACACGTGCTATTTATCATACCACTGAGATCGATGATCCAATACCTGAAGGGTTATTTACCGCGGTCGCACAGATACTTGCATATGTTTATCAGCTTGAACAATTTAAGCAGCGTAAAGGTAATCGGCCTAAACCGTTACCAAAAACCATCGATATTCCTGATGATCTAAAATATTAGCGTCATTTTGGGACTTCAGCACCTAATGCTTTTGCCTTAGGTATGATTATTGCTTTATACTATCAAGCATAAAATTTTGAGGTCTCGTAATGCAAGTAGCAACAAATCTGTCAAAAATCTGGGGTAAAAGAGCGATTGCGCTAGAAAATATCGGCACCCCGATAGTTGTGTTAGCTACACTCGGCATGGTTGTATTACCGATACCTGCATTCCTACTAGATGTGTTCTTTTCTTTTAATATCGCTTTATCGTTATTAATTCTGCTTGTCTCGGTATACGTCAATAAACCACTTGATTTTGCAGCATTTCCGACAGTGTTATTAATTGCAACATTACTACGCTTAGCCCTGAATGTGGCATCAACTCGAGTTGTGTTACTAGAAGGGCATAAAGGTGGTGATGCTGCCGGACAAGTTATCGATGCCTTTGGTTCTGTTGTGATCGGCGGAAATTTGGCGGTCGGTCTCATTGTTTTTATGATTTTAATGATTATTAACTTTGCTGTGGTAACCAAAGGTGCTGGACGTATTTCGGAAGTAAGTGCGCGTTTTACGCTCGACGCTATGCCGGGTAAACAGATGGCCATTGATGCCGATTTGAACGCCGGTATTATTGACCAAGAGCAAGCCAAATCACGCCGTGAAGAAGTCACTCAAGAAGCTGATTTTTATGGTTCGATGGACGGTGCCAGTAAATTTGTAAAAGGTGATGCGGTCGCTGGTTTATTGATTTTATTTATTAATATTATCGGTGGCCTTATCATTGGTATTTCCCAGCATGATTTAAGCTTTGCGGAAGCCGGTGAAATTTATACATTATTGACCATTGGTGATGGCCTGGTTGCTCAGATACCGTCATTACTCTTATCTATCGCCGCAGCGATCATTGTTACTCGTCAAAATAAAGACGAAAAGCTCGGCACTCAAGTTACGAGCCAAATGGTAGCGAATCCAAAAGCATTGGCTGTTGTTGCTGTCATTATGACCGTGATGGGGTTAGTACCAGGTATGCCACACCTTGCTTTTATCGGCTTTGGTGTGATTACTGGTGGTTGGGCGTGGTGGTTAATGAAAGCTGAAGCCAAACGCGAAGAAGAAAAAAACAACATTCCAGAAGATGCAGATATTAAAGCGAATTTGAATGATCAAAAAGATCTCGACTGGGACGATGTTAAACCCGTAGATACAATCGGTCTGGAAGTTGGCTACCGACTTATTCCTATGGTTGATAAGAGCCAAGGTGGTGAGTTATTAAACCGTATTAAAGGTGTTCGTAAGAAGCTTTCTCAAGAATTAGGTTTTTTGGTGCCCGCTGTGCATATTCGTGACAACCTCGAATTACCACCAAATTGTTATAGTATTAATATTATGGGAGTTTCAAATGGTGAAATTGAAATTTTCCATGATAAAGAGTTAGCCATTAATCCGGGTCAGGTATATGGCAAGATTGATGGTATTTCAACCATAGACCCCGCTTTTGGCCTGCCTGCTTTATGGATCAACCCTCAACAGCGTGATCAAGCGCAAACCTTGGGTTATACAGCTGTTGACTCAGCTACAGTTGTTGCGACACACTTGAGTCAGTTACTACTGAACAATGCAGCGCAATTACTCGGTTATGAAGAAGTGCAGAATTTATTAGATGTATTAGCGAAAACACATCCTAAATTGGTCGAAAGTTTAGTCCCTGAAATTTTACCGTTAGGGGTTGTTGTAAAAGTGTTGAAAGGGCTATTACATGATAATGTGCCAATTCGAGATATTCGCTCCATTGTTGAAACAATGGCTGAATATGGTACTAAAACGCAAGATCCAGAAGTGTTGATTTCTGCTTGCCGTGTAAGCTTACGCCGCATGATTGTTCAAGATATAAATGGTATTGACAGTGAATTACCTGTCGTAACATTGGCTCCAGAATTAGAGCAAATATTACATCAGTCGTTACAGGCTGCTGGTAGTGAAGGTGCGGGTATTGAACCTGGTTTAGCTGAAAGAATGCAAACCTCATTAACAGAGGTGGCACAAAATCAAGAATTAGCGGGACAACCGGCAATCTTGCTGACCTCTGGTGTATTAAGGTCCACATTGGCGAAATTTGTGAAGTACTCAATACCCTCATTACGCGTATTATCATATCAAGAAGTACCTGATGATAAACAGATTCGAATTGTAAGTGTTGTTGGTCAATAACACGTAAATAAAAAATTTAAGTAGCGAACAGAACTAAGGATGTTAAGTTGAAAATAAAGCGCTTTTTTGCCAAAGATATGCGAGCGGCATTGGCTGAAGTCAAAGAGGTTCTTGGCCCTGACGCTGTTATTATGTCTAACAAAAAGGTCACTGGTGGTATTGAAATCGTTGCTGCTGTGGATTTCTCTGAAAGTAAGCCTGTCGCGCCTGAAAAAGCAAGCGAACCAAAAATTGTAGCGAATAAATCAGACCGTCAACTTTCTGAAGACTCCGTCAATTTATCGGCATCTAAATTCGGTTTCAAAAAATTAATGAATAATGAACTGTCACAGCAAGCAGATCCAGAGCGACCTGTCGCGCCAAATGACTCATTAGCGAGCTTATTGGCACGTCAGCAAGAACATAAACAGCAAATGTCACAAGCAATAAATAACGATGATAATGCACGTGAACCTAATAATTGGGACACCAGTTTTTTAAAGAAACCTGTCGCTCGTCGCTTTGCTGAACGTCCAAATACTGCACCGGCAACACTCGCTGAACAAAATGAAATGCGTGATGGTATGGCGCGCTCTTCTCAACAAAGTGGTTATAAGCAGTTTGAGTCTACGACACCGAAAAGTGACAACCAACAAGACATAAGTGCGATGAAGACAGAACTTGCCTCAATCCGAAAGTTGCTTGAGCACCAAGTATCAGGATTACAGTGGCAGGAAGTTGAACGTAATGAACCTATTCGTGCTATGTTGATAAAATATTTGGTTAAGATTGGTTTTACCGAAGAGGTTGCAGACCAGTTAGCTAACTGTGTGGCTGAAAAGTGTTCGATTGAGTCGGCTTGGGAGCAGATTGAAGGGCTACTGACGGACAGCGTTCTTATTGCGAAAGATGATATTTTAAGCAAAGGCGGTGCTGTTGCATTAGTTGGCCCAACGGGTGTAGGTAAAACGACAACTATCGCCAAATTAGCGGCAAAATTTGCCATGTTGCATGGCTCAGAGAATGTTGCGCTGATTACTACTGATACATATCGTATTGGTGCTCACGAACAATTAGCGACTTACGGCCGTATTATGGGTTGTGTTGTTAAGGTTGCCCGTGATGAAGCAGAGTTGGCACAATACTTGTATCAATTAAGAAGTAAACGTTTAGTCTTGATTGATACTGCCGGTATGGGACAGCGTGATAAACGTTTATCCGAGCAGTTAGATACATTAGTTAATAATGAAAAAGTCGTGATTCGTAACTATTTGGTTGTCCCTGCAACTGCACAGCGTAGGGTTGTACAAGAAACATTAGAGCATTTTCATCACATTCCGTTAGCAGGCTGTATTTTAAGTAAAGTGGATGAAAGTTTAAGCTTAGGTGAGATTTTAAGCGTACTAATACAAAATGAACTACCGATTGCATATATAACAAATGGGCAAAGGGTTCCTGAAGATATAGATTCAGCCAATGCGCAGCAATTAGTTCGTACTGTACTGAACAGAGATACGCTAGAAGAACAAAACGATACGCATTTTTGGTTAGGCGATGATAAATAGTAATGAATAAAAATATTTTTTTCGATCAAGCAAGTGGTCTAAGACAAATGAGTAATAACAAAAAAGTTAAAGTCATTGCCGTTTCAGGTGGTAAAGGTGGCGTAGGTAAAACTAACGTAACACTGAACATGGCAGTATCTCTCGCAGCCCAAGGCAAGCGAGTAATGGTTTTAGATGCCGATCTTGGATTGGCAAATGTCGATGTTTTACTCGGTTTACGCGTACATAAAAATATTTCTCACGTTATTTCGGGTGAATGTACATTAGACGATATTTTGATTGAAGGTCCGAATGGGATCTTAATCGCACCGGCAACATCTGGTACACGTTCGATGGTTGAGTTATCAATACAAGAACATGCTGGTTTAATCCGTGCGTTTGCTGAATTGAAAACACCTATTGATGTGCTGTTGGTTGATACTGCTGCTGGTATTTCGGACATGGTGTTAAGTTTTTGCCGTGCTTCACAAGATATCCTAATGGTAGTGTGTGATGAACCAACATCAATTACGGATGCTTACGCGTTAATTAAATTATTATCAAAAGAACACGGTGTTCATCGTTTTAAAATTGTGGCTAATATGGTGCGCAGTTTACGTGAAGGCCAAGAATTATTTACTAAATTGACACGTGTAACGGACCGATTTTTAGATGCAACATTAGAGCTTGTTGCTTGTATTCCATTTGATAACAGTGTTCGTCAAGCCGTTCGTAAACAGAAAGTGGTTGTAGAAGCATTTCCAAAAGCGCCCGCTTCACTGGCGTTTAGAGCGTTAGCAAGTCGAGCTGCAACTTGGCCAGTACCGAATAAAGTCGGCGGTCATCTGGAGTTCTTCATTGAGAACCTGTTTGAAAACAAAGCTAGGGTAGAAGATTGAAGTGAATAAGGCATCCGCTTACAGTAACATCCAGTCGCAACAGAATCATGCTGTTGAGCAATTCGGTTTTTTAGTAAAACGAATTGCCCATCACTTGCTTCTACGTTTGCCGCCGAGTGTTCAGTTAGATGATTTAATCCAGTCGGGTATGATTGGATTACTGGATGCTGCGCGCAATTTTGATGGCTCTAAAGGTGCTAGCTTTGAAACGTATGCAGGTATTCGTATCCGCGGCTCAATGATTGATGAAATGAGACGTGGGGATTGGGTTCCAAGATCTGTGCATAAAAATGGTCGTGATATTGCTGCTGCCATTGATCGTATTGAAAAACAAACTGGTACGGATGCAAAAGATACGGATGTTGCTGAAGAATTAGGCGTAAATCTGACTGACTACCATAGTATGTTGATGGATGTTAATAGTGGGCATATATTGGCTGTCGAAGATTTGACCGCGAGTAATGAAGATGCCTATTCAGTTTACGAAGGAAAATCAAGCACCCCTTGTGCCGATTTTTCTGAACAGCGTTTTCAGCAAGCATTAGCAAACTGCATTAAAACATTACCTGAAAGAGAAAGCTTAGTTTTATCACTTTATTACGATGAAGAGTTAAACCTAAGAGAGATCGGGGAAGTACTCAGTGTCAGTGAATCTCGCGTGAGTCAAATACACAGCCAAGCGATGCATCGAGTGAAAGCGCGTATGCATGCTTGGTTAGATGACTAAGTTTAATTGGTACTATTTATCTAGTACTTGAATATTGAAGTAAGATATTTATGGGATCAGGGACTGTGAATATTGTAATTACTTATTTTGGAGAACAACTTGAAAAAGCAAATTAAAATTCTTATTGTCGATGATTTTTCTACTATGAGACGTATCATTAAAAACTTACTTCGTGATCTTGGTTTTAGTAATACCTATGAAGCTGATGACGGCAACACGGCATTACCAATGCTAAAAAATGGCGATTATGACTTTGTTGTCACTGATTGGAATATGCCAGGCATGCAAGGTATCGATCTACTTAAAGAGATCCGTAAAGACCAAGCGCTATGTCATATTCCAGTACTAATGGTTACGGCTGAAGCGAAGCGTGAACAGATTATTGAAGCTGCTCAATCAGGTGTGAACGGTTACATTATTAAACCATTTACAGCAGCGACATTAAAAGAAAAATTAGAGAAAATCTTTGAACGAATTCAATAAGCAAGGATGCGCATGAGTGAACAACAAGAATCGTTGATTTCATTAGAAGAAGCCAAAGAACTGGTGACACTGCTAGAGTGTGGTCAGGTTGAGATGGCAAATGAAATAATTACGAAAATTCAGAATGCAAATTCAGATGCACTATTTGAAAAAGTTGGTGTGTTAACACGTCAATTACATGATTCATTAGAAGATTTCCAGTTAGATACGCGTATTGAAAGCTTAGCTAACGATGAGTTTCCTGATGCTCGTGAGCGTTTGAATTATGTTATTGAGATGACGGATAAAGCGGCAAACAGAACGATGGATGCAGTTGAAGCCTGCTTACCAATTGCTGATAGTTTTAATGACCGCATTCAACAAGTGATGCCAAATTGGAAGAACTTGATGAGTCGTGATTTACAATTGGGTCAATTTAAAGAACTTTGTAAATTATTAGACGATTTTCTTCAAGTTTCAGTATCTGATGCCGATAGTTTAAGACAGTATTTAACTGAAATTCTCATGGCGCAAGATTTTCAAGATTTGACTGGTCAAATGATCCGTCGCGTGATTAATTTAGTACAAGAAGTTGAAGTTAAATTAGTTGAAATGTTGACTATGTTTGGTGAGGCTTCAAAACCACTAAATGTAATGACAGAATCAGTTAAAAGTGAAATAAGTGGCATTGAGGCGGAAGGTCCAATCATGAATGCGAGTGAACGCGTTGATGTACTAGACGGCCAAAATGATGTTGATGATTTATTATCAAGTTTAGGATTTTAAGGGAGATATTGATGAGCTTTGATGTTGATGAAGATATTCTACAGGACTTCCTGATTGAAGCATCTGAAATTCTGGAGCTACTCTCTGAACAACTCGTTGATTTAGAAAAAAGTCCAGAAGATGCCGAGTTACTTAATGCAATTTTTAGGGGCTTTCATACCGTTAAAGGTGGCGCAGGATTTTTAGCACTATCTGAATTAGTTGATATTTGCCACGGTGCAGAGAATGTGTTTGATAGCCTACGTAATGGCTTAAGAGCAGTAACACCAGAGCTGATGGATGTCATTCTAAAATCATTGGATTGTGTTAACGAGATGTTTGCATTGATTCAAGAACGTGAGCCATTGGTTGCTGCAGATGCGGCATTAATTCATCAACTTCATTTGCTTACTCAACCTGAGGCTGCTCCTTCAGTAGTGATTGAAACTGTTGTTGAAGCACCGAAAGTTGCAGTGCCTACCGTATCAGACAAGAGCACTGATATCGATGGCATGTCAGAACTTGAATTTGAACAATTATTGGATGAACTGCACGGTAAAGGTACTGCACCAACAGCAACTAATACTGGCGCTACGAAACCGAGTGCTGTAGTTACAAGTTCAAATTCAGATTTTACGGATGATGAATTTGAAAAACTACTTGATGATTTGCATGGTGTTGGTCAGCATGGTGTGAGTAATACCCCTCCAGTGCCAGCTGCCGAGATACCTACTTCGGTAACGAGTAGCAGTAGTGGTGAACTTAATGATGATGATTTTGAACACTTACTTGATGAGTTATATGGTAAAGGTAATGCGCCAAGTGCAGCTGCAACGATAAAAAATGTGGTGAGCGCCGCAGATCCTGTTGTCGCCACCCAGCCTGAACCTGCTGCCGCTGCACCTGCTACAGAAACTGTAACGTCTGTTGCGACCCCTGTAGCCCCAAAAGCGACTGAAAGCAAATCAGTAAAAGCAGAGAAGAAAGCGAAACCACAAGCAGACTCAACAGTCCGTGTTGATACTCGTACTCTCGATGAAATTATGAATATGGTCGGTGAGCTAGTACTTGTCCGTAATCGTTTAGTGAGTTTAGGTATTTCAACTAATGATGAAGACATGACGAAAGCTGTGTCGAATCTGGATGTCGTTACTGCTGACTTGCAAGGCGCAGTAATGAAAACCCGTATGCAACCAATCAAAAAAGTATTTGGTCGCTTCCCACGGGTTGTACGTGATTTAGCACGTAGTTTGTCAAAAGATATTAACCTTGAACTGATTGGTGAAGAAACAGATTTAGATAAAAACTTAGTGGAAGCACTTGCGGATCCATTAGTTCATTTAGTGAGAAACTCGGTGGATCATGGTATTGAAATGCCTGATGTACGTGAGAAAAATGGCAAGTCACGACAGGGGAATATTACCTTAGCCGCATCGCAAGAAGGCGATCATATTCGTCTGAAAATTGCAGATGATGGTGCGGGTATGGATCCCGAACGATTAAAGGAAATTGCGGTTAATCGTGGGGTTCTTGATGCTGATGCAGCGGCAAGGATTTCGGATAACGAAGCATACAACCTTATTTTTGCTCCAGGTTTCTCAACCAAAGATCAGATATCAGATATTTCTGGTCGTGGTGTGGGGATGGATGTGGTTAAAACTGGTATTAGCCAACTTAATGGTACAATCTCAATCGACTCAAAACTGGGTTCTGGTACAACGATTGAAATTAAGGTGCCATTAACACTCGCTATTCTACCAACTTTGATGGTCGAGGTGGGTAAGCAAATCTTTGCTTTACCATTGACGAGTGTGAATGAAATCTTCCACTTAGACTTAAGAAAGACCCATGTCGTCGATAACCAATTGACCATTATTGTTAGAGAAAAAGCGATTCCATTATTTTATCTACATGATTGGTTAACTAAAATGGACCCACAAGCCACCACGCGGAATAATCGTGGGTTAGGGCATGTGGTTATTGTTCAGCTTGGTATTAAGCAAGTTGGCTTTGTTGTCGATAGCCTTATTGGGCAAGAAGAAGTTGTTATTAAAGCGTTAGATAACTTATTGCAGGGTACGCCGGGTATGGCGGGAGCTACAATCACCAGTGATGGTGGTATTGCATTGATTTTAGATATTCCAAGTCTCTTAAATCATTACGCAAAACGCTAATTTGTTGATGCAGGGGGGAACCCCTGTGTGCTTTTACATTGAAGTAAACACATTGAAGTAGATAGATTAGATGAAAATAAAAGTTTTAGTTGTTGATGATTCCAGTTTTTTCAGACGTAGAGTAAGTGAAATCATTAATGCAGATCCAGAAATGGAAGTGATTGATACTGCTAAAAATGGTGAAGAGGCGATTACTAAAGCGAAATCTTTACGTCCTGACGTGATAACTATGGATATTGAAATGCCAGTTCTTGATGGTATTTCCGCTGTTAAAGCGATCATGAAGGATACACCTACGCCTATTTTAATGTTCTCGTCATTGACGCATCAAGGTGCTAAATCAACTATCGCGGCATTAGAAGCGGGAGCGGCTAACTTCTTACCGAAAAAATTTGAAGATATAGCGAAAGACAAAGCGGAAGCTGTTCGATTACTGCAACAAAACATTAAAGAAATCAGTAAACGCAGAAGTTTATTAAGAACACCGCGTATTTCACCAGCACCAGTTCGCAGCGCGACAGTCGCAGCTGATAATCGTATTAATACAGCAACGTTACCGCGTAAAAGTGCCGATGCAAGTCGATTACATACGGCGAGTGCTGTGAACTTGAGACATGTTGCTAATGTCGATAACAAGACACTTGAAGCTCAAACGCCAGTTACTGCAAGCCGTGTAAGAAAACGTGCATCAGGTAAAAAATACAGTTTAATGGCAATCGGTTCTTCGACAGGCGGTCCTGTAGCATTACAAAATGTATTAACGCCTTTACGCAGTGATTTTCCATTGCCTATTTTGTTAATTCAACATATGCCCGCTACATTTACTGCTGCATTTGCCGCACGACTAAATACGTTATGTCAAATTAAAGTAAAAGAAGCTGAGCATGGCGATCGCTTACAGCCTGGGGTCGCTTATTTAGCGCCCGGTGGTAAGCAGGTGCTTATTGAAAACAAAGCGGGTGGTTTTACTTTAAAAGTAATAGAAAGCCCTGCAGGGATTAATTATAAACCGAGTGTTGATATTTCATTTGGTTCTGCAGCTCAGTTATATAATGATAAAGTATTAGCGATTGTACTCACGGGTATGGGTGCAGATGGACGCGATGGCGCTAAATTACTAAAACAGAAAGGTAGTACGATATGGGCGCAAGATGCACAGTCTTGTGTTGTTTATGGTATGCCACAAGCAATTGTTAACGCTGGTTTGGCTGATGATCAGGTGAACCTGCAACAAATTGCAGAGCGCATTAATATTGAAGTCGGCTGTCGGTAACGACATGCAGGCAAGGTAGGGTAAAGTTGAAAGTTTGGACTGTTGCTAATCAAAAGGGTGGTGTTGGTAAAACAACCACTGCAATCTCCTTAGCTGGCTTACTGGCAGAACAGGGGCAACGAGTATTATTGATTGATACTGATCCACATGCATCATTAACCAGTTATCTAAACTATGATAGTGATGATTTAACCGTTGGATTGTTTGACCTTTTTGTTGCAGCCACACTGGATACCGAGCTGGTTCATAATGCGATAATAGAAACGCCTTATAGCGGTATTAATTTATTACCTGCGACAATGTCACTTGCCACGTTAGATAGAACGTTAGGTCATCGTGATGGTATGGGACTTATTCTTAAGAATATTATTACCTTAGTTTCCGATGATTATGACTTTGTGCTTATCGATTGTCCGCCTGTACTTGGCGTGATGATGGTGAATGCACTCGCTAGTTGTGATCGTATTTTAGTACCAGTACAGACTGAGTTCCTAGCATTAAAGGGCTTAGATCGCATGGTGAAAACCTTTGAAATTATGCAGCGTAGTTGTACTAATCAATTTCAGTATACGGTGATTCCCACCATGTTTGATCGGCGCACTAAAGCATCGTTGATATCGTTACAAACCTTGCAGAAGAATTACAGCCGTAATGTTTGGCGAGCAGTGATCCCTGTTGATACACAATTTAGAAATGCTAGCTTAAAACATATGCCGCCATCTATGTATACTCGAAGTAGTCGAGGTGTAGCAGCCTATGCCACATTACTACAAGATTTGCTGATTGAGGCTGAACAGGACCGAATGTATGGATAAGCACACAAAGCATTCTGCGTTGGATGATTATTTCACATCCATGCTATCTGAGCCTGTTGTTGAAAAACCACAGGCCACGAAGGCAGCTGTAGAACAAACGGTAGTGCCTAAATTCACGTTAAAAAAAGAGTTAACGAAAGAGTCACAGGAAGTATTAACACCTTTATTTTCTGAAACAGAGCTAACGATAAAAAATGACTTTAAAATACCTGAGCCAGATGCTTCGGGGTCATTAAGCGATTTAGATCAATTGTTAGGCTCTGTCATTGATATTGACTTAGCTGATATTGATTTGTCGGTATTAGATAATGTCGATGCGACAGAAATACAGACTGTTCCTGATGTTGATGTTGAAACTGAAAGCACTGATACCATGATAACGATCACACCAGCGGATATTATCATTACTGAAACAGAGCTAACAATTGAGCCTGCAGAAAGTGATACTATCCTAGATAATCATGTGGAAAGTGTGTCAGTATCGGACGTTGAGCTAGTACAGGAATCTGAACCTGTTGAGCAATGGAAAAATATTGAGTTAGAAGAGCACTTTCAAGCACTGTTTTTTGAAGTCGCAGGGGTTATTTTTGCGGTGCCATTGACCGAGCTTGGTGGTATTCATCAAAACGAAACAGTAAGCAGCTTATTTGGTAAACCGGATTGGTATTTAGGTCTTATGCAGCACCGAGAGCAGAAATTGAGTGTTGTCGATACTGCTCTATGGGTTATGCCAGAGCAAAATATGGGTGAGATAGATTATAAATATCAGATCCAATTAAGTCAGTCGAATTGGGTACTAGGCTGTGAAAGCCTGCATGGTACTGAAACTTTAAACAGTAATGATATTAAATGGCGAAGTACACCTGGTAGTCGACCTTGGTTGGCTGGCATGGTTAAATCCCGTATGTGCGTATTATTACACGTAACCGAAATGATTAAATTGCTGGATAATGGCATCAATATTCATGGGCAATAGTAGAAGGAAATAAAACATGAGTCAGTCTCGAAACCTAGTGGAAAATGTAGCTGAAGATGAAGTATTACAATGGGTTACATTCAAGTTAGAGAATGAAATCTACGGTATTAACGTAATGCAAGTACAAGAAGTATTACGCTATACAGAAATTGCCCCAGTACCTGGTGCGCCAAATTACGTTATTGGTATCATTAATTTACGTGGCAATGTTGTCACTGTTATTGATACGCGTGTACGTTTTGGTTTAATGCCATCTGAAGTGAGTGAAAATTCACGTATTGTTATCATTGAAGCTGAAAAGCAAGTGATTGGTATTCTTGTTGATGGTGTTGCTGAAGTGGTATATCTACGTTCTTCAGAAATTGATATGGCACCTAATGTGGGTACTGATGAAAGCGCTAAATTCATTCAAGGCGTATCAAACCGTGAAGGCGAGTTACTTATTCTTGTTGATTTGAATAAGTTTTTGAGTGATGACGAATGGGAGGAATTAAGCGGCATGTAAGCTTAATTTCTTATTTCTATCTAGAAAAGCACTGTAATGATTGTTACAGTGCTTTTTTAATTTCTACTTTATTGAAGGACTGAATATGCTTGCTTTGATTTTATCTGGCGTTGCGATTACTGCTGCTGTTGCTGCGGTTATTGGCTGCGTTGTATTATTTCGTAAGTTAACCAAGCTGCAGGCAACGCATAATTTATTGCTCAAAGATTTATCTAAATCAAGAGATTCACTTCAAAAGCGAATCATTGAGTTAAGTACTTCAAATATTAACCTTGGTGGTGCAATTCAAGGCGTGGCATCGGAATTACAGCAAACTAAGTTCCAGCAAGACGAAATGAAAGAAGAGATGACTACACACGAACAGCAAGACCCTGATAGTCGTTTTTATACGCGTGCCGTGAAGCTTGTTGAACTTGGAGCAAGTCTTGAAGAAATCATGCGTGAGTGCGAACTACCGCGCGCAGAAGCAGAATTATTATTAAATTTCCATAAAAAGTAACTTTAATTGCTTATATTTGACCGGTTATTGATATCGCTTAATTATGCTTAAAGCCGGAATATGTTAATATTCGCTCAGATTGATGCTGAAAGAATAGAAAAGTATGTTAGAAGTTTCTAAGTTAAGTTGTATACGTGAAGATAACGTGTTGTTTTCTGATCTTAGTTTCACCGTTTCGAGTGGTGAAATAATTCAAGTCGAAGGCCCTAATGGCGTAGGTAAAACCAGTTTGTTGCGCTTATTAGCCGGACTTTCATCGCCTGCAGATGGTCATATTCTTTGGCAGAAAAATAACACTTTAGAAGATCGTGAAAGCTATCATCAAGACTTACTTTACCTTGGTCATTTACCTGGTGTAAAAGCAGAACTGACCGCATTTGAAAATCTATTCTTCTACCATGCCATGCATAAAGCTGTCGCCAAAGAGAAAATTTGGGAAGCGCTTGCACAAGTCGGCCTTGCAGGCTATGAAGATCAATTAGCGTGTCACCTTTCAGCTGGACAGCAACGTCGTATTGCTTTAGCGCGTCTATGGTTGTCTGACAAAAAATTGTGGATCCTTGATGAACCTTTTACTGCGATTGATAAAAATGGTGTGAAAGTATTAGAGCGTTTATTTTTAGCCCATGCAGATAAAGGTGGTTACGTTATTCTTACAACGCACCAAGATTTACAATTTTCTGTGGGACGTTTACGTAAGATCACCTTAACCCGTCAACACTTAACTGAGTATTAATATGTTTGCTGTTTTTATACAGGTGATAAAGCGTGAATTGATCACGGCTTTTCGTCGTAAATCAGATATTTTAAATCCACTGTGGTTTTTTATTATCGTGATTACTCTTTTTCCGTTAGGAATAGGCCCTGAGCCAAACTTATTATTACGTATTGCCCCTGGCGTTATCTGGGTCGCGGCATTATTATCGGCTCTATTGTCGATGGAGCGTTTATTTCGAGATGACTTCCTCGATGGTTCATTAGAGCAGTTGATGCTAACTGACACCCCGTTAGGACTCATTGTGACGGCAAAAGTGGTAGCACATTGGCTACTAACTGGCTTACCTATATTATTTGTGTCACCTGTGTTGGCAGTATTTTTATCATTAGATGCGAATACCTTCATGGCCACTTTTATTACCCTGTTACTGGGTACGCCAGTGCTGAGCTTTGTCGGTGCGATAGGCGTGGCATTGACTGTTGGTTTACGTAAGGGAGGGGTATTACTGAGTCTGCTTATTTTACCGTTATTTATTCCGGTATTGATTTTTGCAACCAGTGCCATTGATGCGGCTAGTTTTGGCGTTTCCTATTCTGGACCTGTGGCTATTTTAGGGGCGATGCTTGCAGCGTCAGTTACTTTATCACCGTTTGCTATTGCCGCATCACTGCGGGTTAGCCTGAGTTAAATTGTTAGTTAAAGATAAGTAAAGTTAGTTTCAATCATTATTTAGGTTCATATAATTGAGCCGTTATTTATGTAGAGAGTTTAATATGTGGAAATGGCTCCATCCTTATGCGAAACCAGAAGTAAGTTATAATTTGGCCGGTAAAATGCTGCCTTGGTTTGCGCTATTTAGTATTATATCACTGACAATCGGAATGATTTGGGGCTTTGCATTCGCGCCCGCTGATTATCAACAAGGCGATAGCTTCCGTATTATCTATCTACATGTACCTGCTGCGTCATTATCTATGGGGGCATACTTAAGCATGGCAATCGCTGCTTTTATTGGCTTAGTCTGGCAATTAAAAATGGCGGACATGGCTGTGGCTGCGATTGCACCTGTTGGTGCGGTATTTACAGCCATCGCATTATTCACTGGCGCTGTATGGGGTAAACCTATGTGGGGTGCTTGGTGGGTATGGGATGCGCGTTTAACATCTGAACTTATTCTATTATTTTTATACCTTGGTGTCATTGCCATTTATGGTGCGTTTAGTGACAAAATATTAGCAGGTCGTGCTGCGGGTATTCTTGCCTTAGTAGGGGTCATTAATCTGCCTATTATTCATTATTCTGTTGAATGGTGGAATACCCTACATCAAAAAGCCACTATCAGTAAATTCGATAAACCGTCGATGGATACCGATATGCTGTGGCCATTACTGATTAACTTATTAGGCTTCGGTTTACTGTTTGGTACCTTGACCTTGATGCGCTTTAGAAATGAGTTAATTACCCGTGAGTCGCACAGACCTTGGGTGAAAAAATTATTTATCGAGGACAAGTAACATGCAATTTGATAGCTTTTCTGCTTTTTTAGCGATGGGGGGTTACGGCTTCTATGTCTGGCTAGCTGTGGCTTTTAGCGTACTGACATTAGGTTCATTAACAGTGAGTACTATTGTCAAACGTCGCCAAATTATTAACGAAATTAAAAATAAGCATCAACGTATTAAGCGAATGCGCGCTGCTGAAAAAATGGAGAATACTCTATGAACCCAAGACGTAAAAAACGCTTATCTATTGCTCTGGTGATTGTCATTGGTTTAGGTAGTATGACCGGCCTTGTTCTATACGCATTAAAACAGAACATTGATTTATTTTACACGCCGACGCAACTTGTTGAAGGCTTAGGTGAAGATAAGGTCAAGCCTGAAATTGGTCAGCGTTTACGTATTGGTGGTTTAGTGATGCCTGGCACTGTTAAACGTAACATGGAAGATCTTAAAGTTAGCTTTATCTTAAGTGATGACAGAGGTGGCCTAGTTACACTGGAATACGAAGGTATCTTGCCCGATTTATTCCGTGAAGGGCAAGGGATTGTTGCACAAGGTGTACTGAAGTCCGCTAATGTGATTGCCGCTTCTGAAGTACTTGCTAAACATGACGAAGAATATATGCCACCTGAAGTTGCTGAAGCAATTAAAGGCATCAAGCATATGAAACCAGAATACGGTAACGAAACTAAATAAGGTAGTTTGTAATGATTCCTGAGATAGGACATTTTAGTTTAATTGTAGCGACGGCGTTGTCGTTCTTGCTGGCAATTTATCCACTTATTGGCGCAAAGATTAATCATCCTGGTATGATTAATAGTGCTAAACCATTAGCCATTATGCAATTTTTGCTAATGAGTCTTTCATTTTCTGTTTTAGCTTACTCATTCGCGACTGATGATTTTTCAGTCGGTTATGTTGCGACTAACTCAAATTCATTATTACCGATACAGTATAAAATATCTGCTGTGTGGGGCGGTCATGAAGGATCATTATTACTTTGGTCTTTAACATTAGCTATTTGGACTGCTGCTGTTGCTGTGTTTAGCCGTGGTATTCCTAAGGTCGCACTCGCTCGTGTACTTTCTGTGATGGGTATGATTGCGATTGGTTTTAACTTGTTTATCCTGTTAACGTCGAATCCATTTGATCGTACTTTACCTTACTTACCACTCGATGGTAATGACCTAAATCCATTGCTACAAGACATTGGTTTAATTTTCCATCCACCTATGCTTTACATGGGCTATGTTGGCTTTTCTGTTGCTTTTTCTTTTGCGATTGCGGCATTAATGGCTGGTCGTCTTGATTCGGCATGGGCGCGTTGGTCTCGTCCTTGGACATTAGTTGCTTGGGTATTCTTAACATCTGGTATCGCATTGGGTAGTTGGTGGGCTTATTATGAACTCGGCTGGGGTGGTTGGTGGTTCTGGGATCCAGTAGAGAATTCATCATTTATGCCTTGGCTTGCAGGTACTGCGTTGATTCACTCACTTGCTGTAAGTGAAAAACGTGGTGTGTTTAAATCATGGACAGTACTATTATCGATTGCGGCCTTTAGCCTGAGTCTATTAGGTACCTTCTTAGTACGTTCTGGTGTATTGGTATCTGTGCATGCATTTGCGTCAGATCCTGCGCGTGGTTTGTTTATTTTAGCCTTTTTAATTGCGGTTGTAGGTGGTTCATTACTGCTTTACGCAGTAAAAGGTTCAGAGATTAAGAGTCGTGGTAAATACGGTCTATTTTCTCGTGAAACTTTCTTGTTGGTGAATAACGTATTATTAATTGCAGCGCTATTAGTTGTACTAATTGGTACTTTGTTACCGCTGGTACATAAAGAACTGGGTATGGGCTCGATTTCAATCGGTGTGCCATTCTTTAATAATATCTTCTTCTATATCATTATTCCGTTCGCAATTGCCTTGGGTGTTGCACCGTTATTACGTTGGAAGAAACAAGAAAGTGACTTACGTCCACTGTTTACACAGCTAGCTGTAATTGCTGTTGCGAGCATAGTGTTAGCGATCGCGTTACCAGCAATCTTTGCGGATAAAATTAAAATTGTTGCAGTTGTTGGTTTTGCATTAGCATTCTGGGTAATTATCACGAGTGTACTAGAAATATATATCCGTGCTACCCATCGCCATAGCTTTGCGTCGGGCGTAGTTAAACTTGGTCGTAGCCATTGGGCTATGGTACTTGGTCACATCGGCCTAGCAATGATGCTGATTGGTATTTCTGCCACTCAGAATTACAAAATCGAAAAAGACTTACGTATGGTGCCGGGTGATGAAGTTATATTTGCTGATTACTTATTTGAGTTTGATCGTATTGCTGAATCAAATGGTGCGAACTACGAAGGTTATGAAGCGGTATTTAAGGTCAGTAAAAACGGTAAGTTTGAAACGGTATTACGCGCAGAAAAACGTAACTACTTAGCTCAACGTGGTATGCCAATGACTGAAGCTGCAATTGATTGGGGTGTGACACGCGACCTCTATATTGCACTTGGTGAACAGTTAGAAGATGATTCATGGGCAATTCGTATTTATTACGAACCTTTTATTCGTTTCATCTGGTGGGGTGGCTTAGTCATGTCTATCGGTGGTTTGTTAGCTGTATCTGATCGCCGCTATCGTTTTGTGAATAAACGTATAGCGAAAACGCAATAATTAGGACAAAAATAATGACTAATGATGTGAAAAAAAAGAAACAGTTAATGACACGGCTAATCCCCCTAATTGTATTTTTATGTGTGTCTATTTTTCTTTACATTGGCTTATTTCGTGACGCTACCGTTTTAGAGTCGACCTTCATTGGTCGACCTGTTCCTGAGTTTGCATTAAACGATTTAGTTGAGCCTGAACTGCAGCACGATAAGAGTGTGTTATCAGGTAAGCCTATGCTGTTAAACGTATGGGCAACGTGGTGCCCAACGTGTTACGCCGAGCATAAGTACTTAAATGAACTTGCTGAAGACGGTGTTTATATTGTTGGTATGAACTACAAAGACAAACGTAAAAAAGCGTTGAAATGGTTAGAAGAATTAGATAATCCATATAAGATCAGTCTTTATGATCCTGATGGCATGCTAGGTCTTGATCTAGGTGTTTACGGCGCGCCAGAAACCTTTTTCATCGACAGTAAAGGCATTATTCAATACAAGCACGTAGGTGATATTAACCCGCGTAATTGGAATGGTGAATTGAAAGCTGTTTATGAGCAATTAAAATAAGGACTTAAGATGAAAAAATTATTCGTATTAATGACTTTAATGCTCAGTTTTAGTGTTGCGGCGGTTATTGATGTCTATGACTTTGAGACTGAAGAACAAGAAGCCCTGTTTAGAACATTAACGGCAGAATTACGCTGTCCTAAATGTCAAAATAATAACCTTGCGGATTCAAATGCCTCAATCGCCAAAGATATGCGTCAAAAAACCTATAACATGGTGATCGAAGGTCAGGATGAAGATCAGATTGTTGCTTACTGGATTGATCGATTTGGTAACTTTGTTTTATACAAACCGCCAGTAACCTTAGGCACTGCCATTTTATGGGTTGCTCCAGGTTTATTCGTATTATTTGGTGGTCTGATTATTGTTCGTAACAGTCGTCGTAAAGTCGGTGTTGAAACGGATGATCGCGACGAAGAGTTATCGAGTGCGGAAAAAGACCGTTTGGCCAAAATTTTAAAGGATAGCGAGAAATAGCATGTTGTTATTTTGGATAGTAAGTATTGTATTGGTGATTGTTGCCGCGCTGGCATTTGTTATTCCTGTTACGGGTGAGAGCAAGTTAACAGGCGCGACACGAGACCAATTAAATAAAGACCTTTATAAAAGTCGTATTAGCGAATTAGCTGACGATGAAGATCAAGGTTTGTTAGATAAAAGCGAAGAGTTTATTGATGAAATGCAACGTGGTCTACTGGATGACGTTATTGATGAGAAAGTGGAAAAAGAAAATACCGCTGACTCACCATTCATCTGGCTTGCTGGTGTTGTGTTTTTAGTGGTCTTTTCTGTGGCTTTGTACATGACATTAGGTGCTCGTGAAAAGGTAGCTAACTGGGAAGATGTATATTCACGTTTACCTGAGCTAACAAATCGCGTAATGAATGAAGGTGATATAGTTACTGATCAAGAGATCTCCGACTTTAAACTAGCATTGACGACTAAGATGATAGAAGAGTCGGATAATGAATTTGGTTGGTTATTATTGGGTCGTCTAAACGTTGCTTTAGGTGATCCAAACGCGGCATTCATTGCAATGGACCGTGCTTATAAATTAGCACCGATGAACACATCAATCGTGACGGGTTATGCGCAAGCATTAATGCTGAGTGATGATCCTGATAAAAATAACTTAGCACGTAAAATATTGATGGATCTGAAAAAAGAGAAACCTGGCGATATCGAAGTATTATCTACTTCTGCTTTCATGGCGTTAGAAAACCAAGATTACCTTGGCGCAATCGAGCAATGGCAACGTATGTTACCGTTACTTACTGGCCAACCAGATCGTATCGAGATGATTCAAGGTAGTATTGAATATGCAAGAAAACAGATTGAAGCTAAAGGTGGTACAGCACCAGCTGTAGTTGATACTGCAACTGATAGTCGACCTGTAGCAGCCGCAAACGAAGTCGCTGTGGGTAATGAGCAAGTTACTATCACTATTACAGCTGACCAAGCGCAGCTTAAAGGCTATCTGTATGTTTACGTTCAAGCGGCAGTTGGCCCTAAAGCGCCACTGGCTGTTAAACGTGTCACGAACCCAACATTTCCATTAACTATCTCATTATCAGATAGTGATGCGATGATGGAGCAAATGAAAATGTCACAATTCCCATCGATTAAAGTGAGTGCTAAGCTTTCTCAAGATGAGAATGTGATGACGAAAGATGATGACATCAATAGTAATATTGTGACGCTTAATGAAGGCGATTCACGTTCAGTGATGCTTAATTTTAGTCGTTAATTTAATCATGGTGTTACTAAGTTTGTAACCCTGTGTTATTAGTTACCTAAAGCCCTACGGATATTTATTGTATCCGCAGGGCTTTTTACTTTCTGTAGATCTCAAAATATTGATTTAAGCATTAGTCTCTGGCTCTTACTACTATGGTGGGCAAGATATATGGGCAATGATGAAGTTTTATTATTGGCTACTAGATGAGCGAGATTTTAGCGCTGCGAGAAAATCATTCAATCTTACGACGGGTTTATTAAATATCACGACAAAATCATTCGGCGTTGCGACAGAACCATATTCTAAACTTGTTCTGATGTGTGTATGGATATATTTTAATAAATAATCATATCCTTATACAATATTTTACTCGTATTTACTCTTTAAATTTTACAAATTTAAAATCATTAAAATTAATTGTTTGAATAAAATAATGGGACTAAGTCAGCATAAAGTAAAAGATAAAATGCATGAATGTTTAAGTTGGTACGGCTAATTTTATTTCTACTATATAATTTGGAATTGTAATAAATGAACAAAAAAATCATGTTTTCTGTAATATTATCAATTATCCTTTCTGGGTGTTTGGATAATTCGAAAAATGAATCAGGCCTAAAGGCATCATCAGCTGTAGATGCAGCCTCCCGAGATACTGATACCGATCATCAACCAGTTGATGCAGACATTCATCCACCATCAGTAGATAGAAATATAACGCCCACGACTTACAACGCGATTCTTAAATCCTCAGGTGAAGAAATTATAGGGGATGTTACCTGTAATTATAACTCACTTAAAAAGGGGACTTTTAGTGTAAATGGAGGAGATACCTTCACTTGTACCTTTGGTTCGGTGGAACTTGGGCAGTTTACGGCAAAAGAAAAAACGACGACAGTCTACAGCACTGATGTCGCGACCATGTCCTTCGATCTGAAGGATATTTACGGCGATAATGTGACTAAAGTATTGAATACGGTTTCTTCATGCCATAATAATAACCAAATCTGTTTGAGTGAAATTGATAGTTTTGATATCACTGATATTTACAATCAGCTAGGTGACAATACTGCTGTTACAGCTTATCTAAAATCAGAAAAAGAAAAAGCAACAGATAAAGTAGGTCATGCGCCTAGTTCGCATAATGATTCAAATGTCGTCCCTGCTGTTTCAGGTGGTAGCAACGATCTAAACAGCAAATTTGTTACTTCAACAGCTGAAGCAGCTTTGACTTATAAGCCGAGTCCTGAAGCGCAAGTATTAACGCGAAGTAAATTGATAGATGAAAATGGCACACCAATTGCTGGTATGAGTTTCTTTTCTCCACACTCTACAGGAAAAACTGATGCAAACGGTGAATTTGAATATCTATGGGGCGATAAACTGATTTTTAGTATCGATACGTTTGAGTTTGGTTCGTTAATCGGTAATCAAGTTAATTACAAATTGACCGATGTAAGTGCGAATCCAGTGACAAAAGCAAACATTCAAGCCTTGCTTGAACGTTATGGTACTGTTACAGCAAACACTATCGAAATTAGTGATAACGTACGAGATGTTTTTAGCCATTATCCAAATGTGATTAATGAGTTAATTAACCTTAATCTACCTAATGGTGCACACCTTGAAGGTAGTTCGTTTAACTTGCCGAATGAGTTTGAAGCTCAATTTGATCAAGGACTTGCGTCTTTAATCGATAAGTCTATTAATTCACATTCAGTGACGACGTATAGCTCTCATCAAGCACCAACTCTGTCATTGAATAATGGTAAGTTTGTCAGTAATTCATTAAATGCTATTTTTAAAGGCGTGAACACGTTTCATGTATTCAATGACAATAAGAGTTACTATGGCGCGAGTGGCTATACACGAGGTATGCGCACGTTGAATATGTCTAATCGAGCCTTTCCTATCATGATGCCGCGCAAGGATATCAATCGAGAGATCCCATTTGGTCAGGCACAAGCATGGACTCGTGAAGGTAAACCATATATTGTCGACTGGCCAAACGTTAAAATGCCTTCAATTCCATTGGTTTCTAAGGATACCGCGACATTCGGTTTCCCGTTTGTGACGGCCGGATCAATAGGTAAAGGTAAAGTTGTCTTTATGGGTAATGGTCTTTACCTAAGTGTTCTGTCTTGTCCTGAAAGTTACTGGGCAAATAGGCAATTACGTATCGATAGTAAAGCTCAAGAATGTACTACTACAATAGATGCTAGCAAGGATCCTCGTAATGATCATGGTAGCATGCAAAAGTTCTTCGGTAATCTCTTTAACTGGCTAGCACCTCAAATAAAAATGGGGAATATAGCTGTTGCGACTAATATCAAAAAAGCGACATCTGAATCTAGACAAAATCAAGAAGGCAATGAATATGACTTTTTCATTAGTCCTAAGTATGGTTTTTTATCGGTAGAGAAATTGAGTAAAGATGGCTTTCAGGGAATATCTGTGGCCGACACTCCTATCCTCATATTACAGGGTTACCAAACTAAACTTGTAAGAAATGGTCAAACATCTAGTATCATGGCAGATTTAGATAACACGAACCTGAGTCAAGATGATATTACAGCTTTAATTCAATATGTAAATGAAGGCGGAAATGTCTTGTTTATGGATGCTATCGATAAAGTAAATCCTGAACCCCTTGCTCGCTTAGCAGATGCAGCAGGCGTATCATTAGGTGGGAGTAACGTAACGCCAACTAATCAAGCGTCTTGTGGTTCTTCATATTATTGCCCAACTGAAGCGCCTAATCTACATGTGAATAGTCAATACGATATGGTTGTATTAGAACGTTTTCCTGATGCAATTAATACTGGTAAGCGTCCGTATAGAGTGAAGCCCGATGGCTCGATTGACTGGGATGCACCTATTTATATGCCAAAATTGGAAATTCCTACATATGAAATACCTAAGTTAGATAAGAATGGAACACCGGTACTTGATAAAGACGGTGTGCAAATAAAAGAGACAAAATTTGCACGTATTTTTGTTAAAAATGAAAAAGAGCGAGCAGCAGCCATTACTGAGCTTAAGCAAGCGTTTTCAGGTACGAAACAATGTACTAATAATTATGAGTATGAAGTAGATTGTATTGAAACACGTAAAGGTGACGGTATTGATGTTTATGGTGCATATGGGCGTAAAGACTTTGATCGCTACCCTGTTAGTCCAGCTGTTATTGAAAGTATGATTAAATCTGCCAATCTTGGTAGTAATATCAAATCATTGATGAAGCATGAACTTTATTACCGAACTAAAGGCAAACAAGGTGTTCGCTTATCGAGTAATGAACTAAATCAAATATATGATAACTTGTCTGTTTGGTTGTGGAATGACAACGATTATGCGTACGATTCAACAACTCAGGATGAGCTAGGATTCAAAACAGTTGTGAGCTACCTCAATTGTTATACAGACGATAAACATGGTCATGGTTCACGATGCCCAGCAGATTTGAAAGCAACACTGATTGCTAATCATATGCTTCATGGCGCAGGTGAACTTGCTGGACAAATGAATCCAAGTTACCCATTAAACTATGCAGAAAAACCCTTAACGCGAATTATGTTAGGACGCTCTTTTTGGGATCATGATATTACGGTCGATACATCTGCTTATCCTGGACGTAGTACTGGTACTGGGCTATCAGAATCTGTAGATATTGAGACTGCAGGTAAAGCTGTGAGTTTCTCAGCTGGCAATAACCAACCAACGGGTTTATGGGCACCCCAATTGCAAGACGTTACTGTAACTGGAGGTGTTGAAGCTACCATTACAGTTATGATGGCTGATGACCTAACAGGCAGACCTCAGCATGAAGTTGGCTTAAATCGTCCACCGCGTATGCAAATGAGTTTTAACCACGATGGTTCATTCACGACTTTTAAGGTGCCTTATGGAGGCTTGATTACGATCAAACCAACGAATGCATCATTAAACAGTCAAAGTACTGTAGAGACATTCAATTTCTCGGGCGTTGAAAAAGCGGCATTATGGAAAGAAGGTCAGTGGATAAATACATTGGATGAAGCAACTGCCCCTATAGCAGAGATTGATACGGGAAATTTGATTTACACAACATCAGTGAAAAACCTTGAGTCTGCAGATCTAGACAAGTTTAGTAAAGACATGAATAAATTTTCTAATATGCTAAATGACTTTTATGGTCGTGATGAAATATCAGAAAAGGGAAAACATCGTCGTTATACGTATCCAGTATTATCTGGCTTTCGTCATCGTTTTGTTGACGATGTACAAATTTCTATTGGTGCAGGACATTCTGGTTATCCAGTAATGCACAGTGGTTTTAATGCTAATGCGACAGATATTTCATTGGAACCATTGAGTAGTTGGTTATTGTGGCATGAAGTAGGGCATAACCTTGCTACCGCTCCATTTACAGCGCCAGGTAGTACTGAAGTCAGTAATAATATATTGGCATTATATGTGCAAGAAAGTGTTACTGGAGAAATGGGTCGAATTAAAACTGACATACAAAAAGCACCACTCTGGCTCAATCAGAACAGTGGTCATGCATGGAGTAATGCCAATGCAGGTCTACGATTAGTGATGTTTAGTCAATTAAAAATTTGGGCTAAAAAACACTTCAAAATTGATGCCTGGTATGATGCAAACGATCATAAACCAACGATTTACAATGCGGATAATGGTTGGAATATGTTTAAATTAATGCACCGTAAAGCTCGTGGAGATACTCAGGGTGATAATCTAGGCGCTCACAATGGAACTAACTATTGTAGTTCGAGTTACACCAAATTAAGAGACGGTGATCTGATGATGGTGTGTAGTTCGTATGTTTCTGGTTACGATCTGAGTGAATTCTTTACTACTTGGAATGTGGGAGAAACATCAAGTACAACCCCTGAAGGTAATAAATCATATTCAGGAGGTATAACGAATGAAGGTTTAGATAAACTAGCAGAACTGAAACTATCAAAACCGACTAAAGGTCCTTTGTCTATTCATCAATTGTAGTTGCAATAGGATCGGAGAGATAAACTAGCCTACAGCTGCGATTTTATATCGTGGCTGTATATAATATCCTTAGGATTTTTTTTGTTGCTATTATCAGTAAAATACCTATGATACGCGCTCTATTACTTCGATTATTGAATGCGGGTTGACTATGTATAAATTAAATCTTGATATTGCTGACTTCATGGAAAATTATTGG
>Ga0209292_1000356_pt1 | contig 61569 bp, 58 predicted proteins | sample GOMGulsemesocosm_2_FD_184634 | JGI IMG/M metagenome (GOLD analysis project Ga0209292, IMG submission 184634) | Methane-oxidizing microbial communities from mesocosms in the Gulf of Mexico - GOM9C Gulf of Mexico (SPAdes) (version 2) | ecosystem: Environmental > Aquatic > Marine > Cold seeps... | reverse complement strand
TGGTAATAACCAGCGATCGGCAGTGCTCATAGATTTATCCATTAGACAGATAGACACAAAAAAACCGGATCGATGTCCGGTTTTTCTGATTGTATCAAAAGCAAACAACTTATTGAAGTTGTTTACCCGACACTTTAACGATTGGCTCGCCCGTCATTATAAAATGACTACTTACCTTTCGAATCTTTCATATAGCGGAAGAAGTCACTATCAGGCTTCAATAGTAGAACATCTTGGCTACGGAACGTTTCTGTATACGCTTTCAGGCTACGCGTAAAAGAATAGAACTCAGAGTCCTTATTATACGCTTTAGCATAAATTCGTGCTGCTGTTGCATCGCCATCACCTTTAAGCTGCTCAGATTCACGATAAGCATTCGCCAGTGCGACTGTCTTATTACGGTCTGCTTCAGCGCGGATACCTTCGGCTAGCTCATTACCTTCAGAACGAATCTCTTTCGCTTCACGATCACGTTCAGCGCGCATACGACGATAAACATCGTTGCTTAACTCTTCGGGTAAATCGATGGCTTTAACACGTACATCCAAGACTTCGATACCGAAGTTTTCTTGAGTTTCTTTGTTAAGGTCAGCGGTTAACTTAGTCATTAGCTGATCACGTTCACCCGACACAACTTCGTGCAAGCTACGAACACCAAACTCGTTACGTAAACCTTTGTTTGCCAAGTCGGCTAAACGGTTGCTGGCTTCAAAGCGATCACCTGACGTCGCTTTATAGTATTTCAATACGTTCTTAATACGCCATTTAACAAACGCATCAACGATCACGTATTTCTTACCTTCGGTTAAGAAACGTGCAGGCTGTGCATCCAAGGTTAGGATTCGTGCATCAAACGTCTTCACCGTTTGTAAGAAAGGCGTTTTAAAATGCAGTCCTGGTGGAATGTCATTATCTACGATCTGCCCAAATTGAAGGGTCAAAGCCGTTTCTGTTTCTTTCACTATATACAAGCTCTGGCTACCGACTATGATGGCCAAACCTAATACGATTAGTAGTCCTAAGCTCTTACCAGACATTAGCGAGTCTCCTGTCGACGATCATTTTGACGAGTACGTATCTCGTTCAATACCTGATCGGTGATAGCTGAAACATCTATAGATGACGCACTACCAGTATTAGATTGCGGTATGTTCTTCATGATCTGATCAAGTGGTAAGTACATCATGTTATTACCCCCTTCCACATCAACCAAGACCTTATTGCTTTTAGCGTAAACTTCACTAATGGCATCGATGTATAAGCGCTCACGAGTAACTTTTGGCGCTTTTTTATACTCGGTATATAACGCAACAAAACGGTCCGCTTCACCCGTTGCTTTCGCGACGACTTGTTCTTTATAAGCGTTCGCTTCTTCTAACTGACGCTGAGCTTGACCACGAGCTTGTGGCACAATCGCGTTAGCATAAGATTCTGCTTCGCTGATTAAACGGTCCTTATCTTGACGAGCCGCCTGAACATCATCAAATGACGCTTTCACCTGCGAAGGTGGGCGAGCATCTTTTACGTTCACGTTCGTCAACTGAATACCGGTCTGGTAACGATCAAGATAGCTTTGTAGACGCAGCTTAACTTGCTCAGCCGTTGCTTCACGACCTGAAGTTAAGATCGGATCCATCGCGGTAGAACCGACATCATGACGTAACGCACTTTGCGCGGCATGCTGAAGCGTTAAACGAGGGTTTTCGATGCGTAATGCAAAAGAAACAGGATCCTGAACTCGATACTGAACGTTTAGTTCAATTTCAACGATGTTGTTATCTTCAGTCAACATTCGCTCTTCGATATTTACAGTACGTACAGTGGTCGTCTCGATACGCATCAAGGTTTCTGCGACTGGAAGCTTGAAGTGCAAACCAGGACCTTCTGTACGTTCGTATTTACCCAAAAGTAGAACCACACCACGTTCTTTTTCATCAAGCGTATAAACAGAATTGAAACCTAGGAATAAAAGCCCTACCAGTGCCGCGATACCAATTATGCCGCCCGCACTTTGATTACTGTCTTTTTTATCGCCGCCGCCTTTACCACCAAACATGCTGTTCAGTTTACCCATTAGCTGCTTTAGCGCTTCATCAAGATCAGGGGGTCCTTGGTTATTACCACCCTTGTTATCGCCTTTATTGCCGCCGTTATTACCGCCGTTGCCCCAAGGGTCTTTGCCGCCACCCGGTTCATTCCACGCCATAAATCACTCCATTATCTCTGGATTGCATATCGTTTAAATTATTTGAGGCAAATAATAGAAGATTGATCATGATATTCCTATCACAATCATCACCTTTACTTATCTTTGCCTTTCGCTATTTTTCCCAATATTCTAATACAATAGGTATAAAGCGATCTGCTCTAGTGCCTGTTTTTGCTAATATTTTTTTGAAGTCATCAAGCTGTAAACGTAAGCGCAATAAATTATCGCCATTTTCAGCGTATGTCTCTTCTGCCACTGCGGCTTGCTCAAAAAGTAATGCTCTAAGCCTAGAATCTGCAGGGGTTAGCTGAATTGTTTCTTGAAACAACTCTTCCGCTACCAGCTCGGAAATCGCTTGGGTTAATAATTCAAAACCAACCTTTGCCTGAGCGGATAACCATACCGCAACCGGTATTCCATGCTCGTCACGTTCAATTCGTGGCTCAGCATCATCCAACAAATCTATTTTATTGTAGACCTTTAATTGTGGAACTTGATCAGCCTCGATTTCAGCCAGCACGTTGTCTACTTGCTGAATATTGTGATCGCGCTCATCCGTTGCGCTATCAATCACATGCAGCAACAAATTCGCTTCGGTGGTTTCTTGCAAGGTAGCACGAAACGCTTCCACTAATTTGTGCGGTAAGTGACGAATAAAGCCTACGGTATCGGCCAATATCACCTCACCAACATCCATTACTTTCAAACGGCGTAAGGTTGGGTCGAGGGTCGCGAATAATTTATCCGCGGCATACACATTAGCCTTAGTTAAAGCATTAAATAATGTCGATTTACCGGCATTGGTATAACCCACTAACGCTATTGTCGGAATCTCTGAACGCTTACGCTTGCGGCGGCCTTGCTCACGCTGTGCGCGAACTTTTGTTAATCTACTACGAATCAATGTTTCTCGGGTTGCCACTAAGCGTCTATCAGTTTCTAACTGAGATTCGCCGGCTCCACGAGAACCAATACCACCCTGTTGACGCTCTAAGTGAGTCCAACCACGAATAAGTCGCGTTGCTTGATGCTGTAGTTGCGCCAGTTCAACTTGTAATTTACCTTCGTGGGTGCGCGCGCGCAGAGCGAAAATATCAAGAATCAAACCCGTACGGTCGAGTACTCGAAAGTCTAACGCTTCTTCAAGATTTCGTTCTTGGCTTGGGGTTAACGCATGATTAAACAGAATAATGTCTGCTTGATGCGCTTCTGCCATGGCTTTGATTTCTTCTACTTTGCCTTTACCGACAAAGGTTTTTGGATCAGGCGCTTTACGCGAGCCTGTTATGAATTCGACGGGGGTTCCACCCGCAGACAATACCAACTCTTTAAATTCGTTAGGGTCCTCGCGGTTATCCCCTTCCGGAAAATCGATATGCACTAGAATGGCGATGTCAGTAGCTTTACTGCCAGCTTCGGGGCGATCAAAAAACAATAGAAATACCTAATGTAGAAGTCTATAAAATTAGACTCAGTAGAAAAGTCGGCCGTGCATGATAATCATTAATAGTCATTACTAATAACTAGGATACACAGCGCTCACTTATTTACTCAGCTCTTTATTCAGCTTCGTCTTCTTTAGTTTCAACAGGCAAACGAACCGGACGGCTAGGAACAACCGTAGAAATCGCGTGCTTATAAACCATCTGACTTACTGTATTTTTCAATACAATAACGAACTGATCAAACGATTCAACCTGACCTTGCAGCTTGATACCGTTTACCAAAAAGATGGATACTGGAATGCGCTCTTTACGTAGTGCATTCAAGTAAGGGTCTTGTAGAGAGTGCCCTTTTGACATGTTCTTCTCCTTCGAAGAATTTGCTGTCCAATATACGGACAGTCAGAAATAAAATAATTAATAACCCCGGTGTTGATATAGCTGTTTAAAAATCAAACATTTACATCAACAGTCTCATTTAAATACATAAAGACGAATAAAAAATCACTCATTGGTAAAACCAATAGCAATGTTCTTGACTAAATTATAGTCAAAAACCCAAATATGGTTAAAAAACGTACGAGATGTGCGAGCAAGTGCTCTACTTAATAGACTATGAGTTAAATATGGCGGTCTATCGCAGTATTTTCAAGGCACTTTGCAGAAGATTTGGATCTTCTGTATCCAACCAGTTCAAATCAGGCCAACTTCTGAGCCAAGTGATCTGTCTTTTGGCCAGCTGGCGGGTAGCAATTATGCCACGCTCAACCATTTCATCGTAGTCGATCTCACCTTGCAAGTACTGCCAAACCTGCCGATAACCAACGCAACGAATGGACGGCAACTCCTCGTGCAAGTCACCGCGAGCAAACAGCGCTTTAACTTCATCAACAAAGCCTTGTCTCATCATGATTTGATAACGCTGGGCTATGCGTTTATGCAGGGTTTTTCGCTCTTTTGGCATCACCGCAAAACTGATCACGTCATAAGATAAAGGCTGCTCTTCTTGCTCATCCCAAAACTGGGTCAGTGTTTTACCACTGACTTCAAAGACTTCTAATGCCCGCTGAATTCTTTGTGAGTCCATCGGCTTTAACCGCTCTGCAGCAACAGGATCGACTTCAGCCAGTTTTGCATGCATGTGAGGCCAGCCAAATTCTTCACCTTGTGCTAATAAACGCTGACGAACAGCCTCATCAGCTTTCGGTAATTGTGCTGCACCATCGCGTAAGAATTTAAAATACATCATGGTGCCACCGACTAATAACGGCACCTTTCCTTTGGCGGTAATATCAGCCATTTCACGCAAAGCGTCTTCACGGAAATTGGCGGCTGAATAGGCTTCGGTCGGATCGATTAAATCAATCAAACGATGCGGTGCACGCGCTTGTAATTCAGCATCTGGCTTGGCCGTACCGATGTTCATATCTTTGTAAACCAATGCAGAATCAACACTGATAATTTCGCAGTTGTAATTTTCCACCAATTCAATGGCTAGCGCTGTTTTTCCTGAAGCCGTTGGCCCCATAAGAAAAATAGCCTGCGGTAAGTCTATGCTCTTAGATGGAGAAATAGATGAAGAGTCTGTCGTTGTAGAAGTCACTAGCGGCCTCGTAAAAATAATTTATCTAAATCCGACATGCTCATTTGAGTCCACGTCGGACGACCGTGATTACATTGACCACTGCGTTCGGTATCTTCCATATCTCGTAACAGGCCATTCATTTCAGGCACGGTCAATTTACGATTAGCGCGCACACTGCCATGACAGGCCATATTGCCGAGTATCTCATTACGATGTGCTTGAATACGATCCGAGCTGCCGTGTTGCATCAAGTCGGCCAACATGTCGGTGACTAAACGCTCTACTTCGGCCTGTTGCAAAATTACCGGAATTTGGCGAATCATGATGGATTCTGGAGCGGCACGCTGTAATAAAACACCAAAGTGCGCAAATTCATCGGCGAACTGCTCTGCTGCATCGGCTTCGCCTTCAGATACACTGATCGTGATCGGTACTAATAACGGCTGGCTTTGAACATTCTGATGATCGACCGCAATTTTTAAGCGCTCATAGGTAATGCGCTCATGGGCCGCGTGCATATCAACCACAACCAGACCGTGAGCATTTTGCGATAGAATATAAATGCCGTGTAACTGAGCAATGGCAAATCCTAATGGCGGCACATCTGATTCTTGAGGTTGATTACTCTCAATCGTTACCGTCGTTATCTCACCTGTTTCCGGATCAATACGCTCTTCTGTTACCGTATTAGTCGATGCCACATTTAACGGTTGTGACAAAGCCTGATAAGCATTGAGGTGCTCTTGAACACCTCCAGGATTTTGTCCTAATGACTGCCCCGTCATGGGATTTCGATTAGGTAATAAACTCATCCGAGTTTGCTCACGGAACTCACCCGCTTGAATACCCGTCACCTGTTGTTGGCTATTGGCCATTAAAGCAGGACTCGTCAAGCCAGAGGCATCACCCTCTTTTAACACTCCAGAACCTTGCAAGCTGGTCGGTGCTGATTGGTGATTAGGGCGGACATCTGCTAAGGCTTTGTGCAACGTTCTGAATAAATAATCATGTACTAAGCGGCCATCACGAAAACGCACTTCGTGCTTTGTCGGGTGCACGTTCACATCCACGAGTGCAGGATCTACAGTCAGGTATAAAACAAACGCCGGCTGACGGCCGTGATATAAAACATCACGATAAGCCTGCTTAATTGCATGGGCAACCAAGCGATCACGTACGACTCGACCATTTACAAAAAAGTACTGCATGTCGGCAGCACTACGAGAAAATGTCGGCAAGCCAACCCAGCCGGTTAATTCTAAACCTGCTGCCGCCGCATCCACATGCAAAGCCGCATCGATAAATTTAGTCCCAAGCAAAGCGGCAACGCGTTTTTCTTTATCGATATTACGAATCGCTGGACGTAATGAATGAATCACTTTTTGATTATGGCGCAAGCTAAAAGCGACATCGTAGCGGCTTAATGCTAAGCGCTTAAAGTATTCATCTACGTGATTGAATTCGGTTTTTTCGGTGCGTAAGAACTTTCTTCGAGCGGGCGTATTAAAAAACAAATCGCGAACTTCTAATGTCGTGCCTTTAGGATGAGCCGCCGGCTTAACCGTCGCCGCCATTTCTCGTCCTTCAACTTCGACTTGCCAAGCTTGCTCAGCCTCACCTTCTTCAGGTTCGGTGGCGGAAGTCATGGTCAAACGAGACACCGAGCTTATCGAGGCTAACGCTTCGCCACGAAAACCTAAGCTCCTCACGGCTTCCAAGTCATCTAATGTGCTAATTTTACTGGTGGCGTGGCGACTTAATGCCAACGGTAAATCATCTTTGGAAATACCATGGCCATCATCACGGATCCGTAATAATTTAATACCCCCTTGCTCAACATCTATTTCAATACGAGACGATCCCGCATCTAATGAGTTTTCAACTAACTCTTTAATGATATTGGCAGGACGCTCTACAACTTCACCGGCCGCAATTTGGTTCGCTAGGCGCGGCGATAATAAATGGATTCTTTTCATAATAGAATAGGCCTAACTCGCCGGCAGTTTAATTCTCTGCCCAACTTGAATGCTGTTATTTTTAATGCCGTTTAAACGGCGAATTTTAGTCACGGATACATTATATTTTTGTGCAATTTGCGATAAAGTATCACCGCGTTTAATAGTGTAGCGTTTAACATTCGCAACCCGTGATTTCTTTACTGATGAAGCTTTTCTTGCCGCAACCACCTTGTTAGATTTTCCACCGCCCTTCTTCCACGCAACATAGCTGCCTTCAGGCGGCTCTTTATAAAAGTATTGAGTAAGGCCTTTAAAAATCTCATTCGCCATTTTCTTTTGATAGCGAGAAGTTGCTAATTTTTTAGCTTCTCCTGGATTAGAAATAAAACCGGTTTCAATTAATAACGCAGGAATATCGGGTGCCTTAAGCACCATAAAGGCTGCTTCTTCTACTCGCTTCTTATGCAAACGAGATATTTTACCCATACGCCCTAAAATGGATTTTCCTGCCGCCAAACTTGAACCACGCGTTGCCGTCATGGATAAATCCAATAGGGTCATCGCGACATGGTCATCTTTATCATCCAGACTAACACCACCGACTAAATCAGCTTCGTTTTCTTTTTGCGCTAAATAGCGTGATTCCTCACTGGACGCACCGCGCTCAGATAAAACAAAAACAGAACTGCCGTGAGCCTGTGAATTTCTAAACGCATCAGCGTGAATAGAGATAAATAAATCGGCATTGGCATCACGAGCTTTACGTGTTCTTTCTCGCAGTGGAATATAATAATCTCCCGTCCGAGTTAGGTATGGCTTATAGCCGGGCTCTGCCTTTAACAAAGCCGCGAGTTTTTTTGCGATTTTTAAAACAACTACTTTTTCTTTGGTGCGTCGGTAACCGACTGCACCAGGGTCTTCACCCCCGTGACCGGCATCAATAGCAACAATGATGTCACGTTTATTATGAGCCACTTTATCGGCGACGGTTTTTACTGTTCTTATCGGTTCAATGCTACGCGAATTTTTTTCGATTAAATCAACCACCAACCGGTGATGAGGATAAATTTTATTCGGCGGTAAAATGGAACTTTTCGGATTAACATCCGCTCGCAGCTGAAAAACCATGCGCAGATCTTTATTCTTCTGCCTACCTGTGCGCAAGCTGGTGACCAGTGTGCTGGCTAGATCAACCTTATTAACCTTGGGTTTGAACTGAGCATTACCGCCTAAATCAATCACCAAACGATAAGGATTTTGTAAGGTGAAAATTTTGTGCTGGTGAGGTTTTGATAAATCAAAAACCAAACGAGTATTCGCAGGAGACTGCCAAACACGCACGCCATCGACATCCGCTGAAGCATTATTCGCCGAGCCAAAAAAAGCCAGCAACAAAAAGAGCCTACTTATTATTTTAGTTATTGTTTTCATCATACTTCAATTAGGTTTAATTGCTCGCACCAAGCCTGACCTTTGTCAGTGCCTGCTTGCCAAGTTAATTGACGGCCGTCTTTAATATCGGCAATGGATAATACCAAGTCTGCAGTTGGCAAAAAGCCTAAACCTTTGTCCGCCCACTCCATTAAACATAAGTGTGCACCTTCTAGGTAATCACGCATGCCCATAAATTCTAATTCTTCAGGATCTGCCACACGATAAAGATCGAAATGGCACACCGTTAAAGGTGCGTTTGCCGCTGAACCTTTAACCGTCTCTTGGCCAGTGATGACATCATACGTTTCAACCAGTGTGTAGGTTGGACTTTTTACCGGCCCAAGATAATCAAAGCCGCGCATTAAACCGCGGCTAAACGTTGTTTTACCCGCCCCTAGATCACCTTCTAGGAATATCAGACCGCCATCAAGCGCCGCAGTAGAAAATATCGAGGCGCACTGACCGGCAAAGGCCAGCATTTTTTCTTCACCGATTAAATCAATCATCTTGTTTATTCTCTAACTCTACAAGCTCTGTTTGGCTTTGAATAGCCCGACGAATATAAGGTAAAAGATCGGTGGCCAATAAGCCAATTTCACCACCGTTTACACTGGCATCATCTGCGGCCTTACTGTGCACACAACACGCCAGTTTCGCGGCGGCTAAAGGCGTCAATCCCAATGCTTTAAATTGCGCCAATACAGCGCCGACAATACCCGAAAGGATATCCCCCATTCCGCCTGAGGCCATACCGGGATTACCGTCTAAGCAGCGATAGCAACTCAACTCATCGGCAGCATTACGCCCAGCGATCAAACTGTGCTGACCTTTTAAAATAACAGTGCACTGATATTTTTCTGCCAAAGCGACGACCGCACTTAAGCGATCTGCTTGTACTTGCGCCGTACTGATATTTAATAAACGCCCTGCTTCAGCAGGATGAGGAGTCATAATGACATTATGCTTAGAAAAGTCGATATCTGAACCGGTGATTAAGGGCTTCGCCGCAAGCAGGTTTAAGCCGTCTGCATCAAGCACCATCATTCGCGATTTTAAAGAAGACTGCAGCTGCTGAAAAAGTGTTTGCAATAACAACTGGCCAAATGCCTGTTTACCTAATCCAGGGCCAACCACCAGCACCTTGTCTTGATTGTGTTCACCAGCAATGAAAGGCGCTAGCTCTAGGCCAGAGTTAATTCCAGACACCATAATTTCAGGACTACGGGCTATATACGCCCCAATATGCTCTGGTCGTGTTGCACAACTCACCAAGCCTGCACCACTGACCAACGCAGCTTGCGAGGCCATTAACGCCGCCCCCGCATAACCATGATCACCGCCAATAACCTGTACATGGCCATGGTCGCCTTTATGGCTACACCGGGCACGCTGGGGTAATAACTGATCATCTTGCTGCAATAACTGCCAGCTAATATCGTTGACTACAATTAGGGTATTGGGGCTTGTTAGAGGCTCAATGTGAGATAACTTCATTCTATGCTGTATGCCTAAGCGTTTCTTTGGCAGAATTATACGTCCTTGGCGATAAGATGGCGAAGGTATAATCATTGCGGTAACGACGATAATCACATGACACAAGCAGTACTATCCCAAAGCGAACTCCAAGACTTGGCTGACAAGGTCAAAGTATGGGGCCGCGAACTAGGCTTTCAGCAAATTGGCATCACCCATATCGAACTCGGTGAACATGAAACTCGATTAAAAGAATGGCTTGCCAAAGGCTATCACGGCAACATGGAATACATGGCCGCCCACGATAATATGCGCAGCCGCCCGGCCGACCTTTTGCCCGGCACATTACGAGTCATCAGTGCGCGCATGGACTATTTACCCGCCGATGCGCGCATTAGAGAACAGTTACAAGATAAATCCCTAGCTTATGTCTCTCGCTATGCTTTGGGCCGTGACTATCACAAGGTGATTCGTAAACGTTTAACCCAACTAGGCAAGATGATCGAAGAAGAAATCGGTCATGGCTACCGCGCTTTTGTTGATAGCGCTCCGGTTTTAGAGCGCGCTCTAGCCAGCAATGCAGGCCTAGGTTGGTTAGGTAAAAATACCATGCTGATCAACAAAAAGGCCGGCTCGTATTTTTTCCTAGGCGAACTATTAACTGACCTGCCGCTACCCATTGACCAGCCCGATGATAAAAATCATTGCGGTAGCTGCACTGCCTGCATCGACATCTGTCCCACCCAAGCATTTGTCGGTGAACAAGTCTTAGATGCTAGACGCTGCATTTCTTATCTGACCATTGAGTTAAAAGGACCTATTCCTACTGACTTACGCAAAGGCATGGGCAATCGTATTTTTGGCTGTGATGATTGCCAGCTCTGTTGCCCATGGAATCGCTTCAGCAAAACCACTCAAGAAACCGACTTCACCCCACGCCATCCATTGGATAATGCGACCTTACTTGAGTTGTTTTCTTGGGATGAGAGCACCTTCCTAAAACATACTGAAGGCAACCCGATTCGCCGTACTGGCTATGAGAATTGGCTGCGTAATATTGCAGTGGCTTTGGGTAATGCTCCGAGCAGCATTGAGATAGTTGAAGCGCTTAAGCAACGCTTGCACACTGCTAGCGAACTTGTGCGAGAGCACATCGAATGGGCTCTCGCACAACATAAACAATAATCACCAGCCTTACCCTGATTTTCTCCTTGCTCTGTATTCTGAACATGCGTCCTTACATGCAGACCAGCCGACTTATAGCTGGCTACATTGTCCCGCGAGAGCACGAATGGACGCCGCCGCTTCAGGACTATTGGTATTGGAAGCAAGACAATTCACCATATTCGTGCACGCCGAACTCAATGAACTGCTACTGCCAGAACAAATAGCATTAAAGTAACTCGTGAAAGCACTGGCGCAATAACTAGGTACAGGAACCGAAACGCTTGTGCCTTGGCAGCTATAATTAATGGTTGTGGTCGAGTAAGAACCACCGGAAGAGCTGGAGCTAGAAGAACTAGAACTAGAGCTAGAAGAACTTGAGCTCGACGAACTGCTGGTTAACTGTTCATAACTCACGGCATCTTGAGCACTAAAACAACTACTACTAGAGGAATAACCGTTATAAAAGGTATAACCCTCAGATGAGCAACTACTACTGGTACAAAGCGAAGAAACTGAACTAGAAGAGGTGTAGCGCCAACACAAGTTATAATTTGATGAGGTAGACGTCTCTCCAGAAGAGGAAGAAGTTTCTTCTTCTGCAATACAGCCGATCAGGAAGATAGAAAAAATTAGACTAAGTAATCGTAGGGTATACATTATTTTCTCCTCACACTGCTTTTATTGATTTAGCATATCGATCGTACTATCAGAAATACTGACCAAAACTATTTCTTCAGTACTAAAATAGCTGTTCCTTAAATCTTCTTGCACCACAACCAATACTTCAGGTTGATCACTAAATTGAAGAATCATTTGCGCTCTTAGCGTTTGGTAGTTACTCATGCGCATTTTCCAGTCCTGATCGGCTAGCCGATATTCCTGCACGCCATCATCTGATATTAACTGCAGTTGCTGGAACCAGTAATGCCGCCACTGAGGGCTCTCCACGTCAGCAGGAAGCACCGCGAGAGCATTCATTAACAATCCCAATTCGTCCTTACGCTGCAGTTCAGTCAACTGAAAATCAGCATTTTCTTTGAGCTGCTGAATGAGATAATATTTATCGTCATCCGTTAAAATATGATTATTCTCAACCAACAGCCTATCGATTATATAATGACTATACTGCTCCCCTTCACCAAATAGCTGCTGACTTTCTTCTTCTGTAAAATAATTATTTCGACTGTTAACCCATTGCCGTAACTTTTCTGAGAACAGTTTTTGAGTGCTATAATCCCGAGTGGTCAACGATTCAAACTTTTTAAATACTGAATATTTATAGCTTTTCAATAAATGGGTAATCGATTTATTCTGAAGAGATGATACTGAAACTTTCGGTTCCGATTGAAACAACTCAACCGGCATTGATAGGCTGGTAGCCAGAGGTAGGCTATTATTTGAATAAACAGGCATAGACAAGTTATCAAGCGATAATTTGTTATTAACAGAGTGGGTATTATTTAGATTTTTGAGTTCTAGAAACAAACTATTTGGCAATAAAAAACCATCTGCTTTCAAGAGCAAACAGCAGGCGATCATCACCGCAAAATAATTCTTGGTTAACATGATAGAATTAGCCTTATAGACGACTCATACTAAAAACAGCTAAGAAATTATAATACTGCTAATTATAGTTTGATTTTTTAAATAGATATTACTCCTCGACAATTCCCCTTAGGATTTCATGTATTAAGTGCCTATATCGACATTCATTATTTTCGCATCATCACCATATATTGGGAATAAACCGATACCTTACCACGTGGCAATACGCTTGATATTGAGGATCGGAAGCCAGATGTTGTTCTTCCGTGATGGCGCGTAAATAATAAATAGCAGTCATAAACAACAAACCCAAAATCATAATAAGGGCCATGGTCAATCCGTATTGGTAACCACTATAGAGAGCCACAGGCAAACCCACAAACCACCACGCTAAGTTTTTTGCCGCATAGGCTGGGTGACGCACATAAGCAAAGGGACCTCGGCGGATGATGCCACGATTGGTTAAATTAGAGAAGCGTACACCAAAATAAATAGTCGGTAGCATATATAAAAAATAACTTAGAATAAGTAATAAGCCGAAGCAAGTTACTAGAGTTTGATCTGGCAACTGCAAATACATCTTTTCTTTGGGTGTCGAGAAAAACCAACCCGGTATTGTGCGAAAAGGTGGATAGCTCAATAGGCAAACACACCAACCTACAAGAGTAGGTTCCGCGGATCGTGTTTGGTTATCCAGCCAGCGTGATGACACGATATAACCGCACCAAGCTAATGCAACGTCGATTGAAAAAATAATCGTCGGCAATATATTACTAAGATCGAGATTTAATCGTTTATGACTATAGTTTCCTTGTTGAAAATCTGCTACTAAACCCGAACTAATATAATCAATATTATTAATTAAATGATAAAAATTATCGAAAAAGAAAACCGTCATAATTGGCGCGAAGAATAGTTTCACCAAAAAACCTAGGGCATTTTTCTTATCCTGTAAATAAAATAAAACGGGATCGTTATCAGTCCGAAAACTCCACATTCTAAACAGATAATTCAATATCTTACTTAACAGGTCTGCTACATCTTCACGGCTATCGTATTTAAATGCTTGGGTAATAAACTGATAAGGCAGGCCTAAGTAAAGATATAGCAGGGATAAATTTTTAAATAGTTGAAACCAAGGTTGATAATATGTGGCCTGCTCACGAAATCCGTATTCATTAATACCGGCGTAATAACAAAAAGCCAGCACAAGCAGTCCCAGATTTAGCAGATATTTTTTTCCTGCTTGATAGAACAAGGCCAGGTACTGATGACGAGTCCACAGGGGAGAACAACAGATAAATTGAGTTTTGTCGTAATACCACAACCGAATCAGCTCAACGATAATCATAGATAGACTAATTAGGCAGAGAGCAAAACCAGAGGTAGCTGAACGTCCTTCAATCAATATCCAGCCAAAGATAGAGATTCCGACCTCAAACACCTGATAAGTGTGATAAAGATAGGCTAACAAGAACAGCATAGATATGCCGGCCAAACCCGCGATATAAGCCCTATCGGTAATCCAGCTGCGCTGGTAGATCTCTTGTAGATCGTGGTTTTTATCGGATATAGCATTATGACTGATTGCACTTGCTATCATTGCTTAGCCTATCATTTCATTATTATTCGAAATAACGCTTAGAAAATAAAGATAGCAGACATAAGCCAGCCTGCCCTAGCAGAATTAGAGGTTCACAAGATGTTAGCCATATAAAGTTAACATTAACCCCACGCTCTAAGTCATAGGCTAGACTTATCACAAGCTCTAAACAACACGGACGATATTATGCCCGAAGCCTTGATACCCGCTGACGAACAGAAAAGATTAGACGCCTTAAATGAGCTGGGTATTCTATATACCCCATTAGAAAGTCGCTTTGATCGTATCACCCGGACGATATGCCGAATTTTTCATATGCCTATCGCCTACGTCTCTTTAATCGATAAAGAAACTCAGTGGATCAAGTCTACCCAAGGGCTGGATCTAATTGATACTTCAAGAAACACATCCATTTGTGCTCATACTTTATTGGTCGATGAATATATTATTTGTGAAGACCTTACCCAAGATGATCGCTTCAAAGACAATCCTTTTGTCACCTCTAGTTTGAAGTTGCGTTTCTATGCAGGTTTCACCTTGAAAAACCGTGGCCAGAATGTGGGCACACTATGCATGCTTGATGATAAACCGCGCACATTTAGTCAAGAAGATATCGCCACTATGAGAGATCTCGTCTCTTGGGCACAAACTGAAGTTAACCTAACTCAGCTGAGCGATGTTCAAATCCAGCTCATCACTGAACTAGATCAAGCTCAAAAAGATGCAAAAATAGATGGCCTAACAAATTTGTGGAACCAGGTGACTATTAAAGACATCTTGCGCCGCGCTCATCACCGGCATTTACTGAAAGAAAATCCTTATACGCTAATGATGGTGGATATCGATAACTTCAAAACGATCAATGATAACCATGGTCATCCCTTTGGTGATCAGATCATTCAATCGATTGCTGATTCATTGCGGACTTCGCTACGCCCAAGCGATGCGATTGGCCGCTATGGCGGTGATGAATTTTTAGTTATCCTTGAAAATTGTCCACACAAAAGAGCTGAAGAGCTGGCCCAAAGATTACTAAGCCATATTCACGGCCTAACCTTTATTAGCAAAGGAATGAAAATAAACTGCAGCATTAGCATTGGCTTAGCGTCAACAGATCATATCGAATTGGATAGCCCTGAAGCGCTTTTAGAACATGCTGATCAGAGCTTATATCTGGCGAAACAGAATGGCCGCGATTGCGCTAGAGGCTAATAGCGCAATGTGAAAGAACTGCTGAATTTAAAAATTAAATTCAGCAGAATATAATATTTCTTCTTGTGATTTATCCCCACGTTTAGCAATCACAAAGCGACAGCCTGCGGTACAACTATCACTACTAGCTTCTGGGTTGTACCAGCGCGCCTGATAAGTCCCCATCCCCCGATCCTCGGTATCAAGCAGGCGAACTTCGACATCATAGCCTTCATCCGTAATAAGGTGCTGACCTTGTGCTAGCACTTGCCAGCCCTGATCGCTTTTCACTTCAATTCTCACTAAAGGCTGATGAAAATCAATCTGGCTAGGCCCAACATCCTGCCATTCAATTGCATAGTAATTTTCTTCATAATCCTCTTCTGCCAATACAGATTTAGCTCGGGTCAAAATGCTCCGGTTACCCTGTGCTTTTTCTGGGGTCGGTAAAAAAGAATTGGTTTTTAATAAATAGGTCCATTTATCGCGTAATTCTTCAATTTCTTTTAGCTGCATATCTTTCGCTAACACGCCTAACTGGGCACTGATATAAGGCGTTGAATAACGACCGTATAACGTAGAAGCTCCCTCATAACTTTGGTATTCATATTCTTCTGGGGTAGCGGAATAACCAAAATAACCGTTCGCCACACTCGCGACCCAGCTGTGTTTAATGTCTTGTTTTTCTGCTAAAAATTCACTCTTTACTCGGGCACTGATACGACGACCCGATTCACTGGTAATTTCAAATGGTAGTGGCAAGATCAACATGTCGTTGATGCGCATAATTTGAAATAAAACCGTATTAGGAAAACTCTCACTCGGCTCAAATAATGGTTGTAAAAGAGACGTCCCCAGAATTCGCTTACTACCTTGGCAGCCATCTTTGCCAAACCACCAGCGCTTGCTACCGGAAGCACCGTTCAACATAGGCACAAGACCTAGCCAAGGTGTTCTACGTTCATAGGCTCCACCGGCGGTGGCATTACCAACAAAAGGCTGCTGGCACAGTTCAACATCTTCAACCTTGTTATTATCACTGATATTAATTTCTCGCGCCGCGCTGCTTAATACCAACTCATCTTGCAACTCGCCATCTAACGATTCGAATAAACTAATGGCTTGCTTAGCAATGCCTTCCCCAAGCTTACGTGAGGCTTTAAAATTCACCTCGAAGTGGCTGATATAATTATCCCCAACATCCGCTAGAGCCGGTGCCATATCCCCTTGGGTGCCGGTCGTAAAGCCATGAGCAATGTTCCACGGAGTTTGATATTTTTCTTTAATCGCCCACTCCAAATCCCTTTGCACATAAGCAAATACATCCGCGTTATATACTTCAGTAGGGGCGCTGAGTGTGGTGCCATGAATAGAGAAACTCGAGAAAGCGCCCGCCGGCTGGTAGTGACCTTGGTCATTTAATAAATCAATACGTACCATGTATAAAGAAGGATTTACCTGCTGAAATTTAGTTTCAGGATTCTCAAGATCGATATTTTCTTTACCTGGATTTAATTTATAAGCCGCCAACATGCGGTTGCGGTTGTAACCATAAATGTCCTTACGCCCGGTTGCGATTTTTGCAGATCTGCGCTGACGAACCGCCTGCTTTATTCCCGTCGCAAGACGCTCGGTAATAAAAGCTAAATATTCAGGATCTAAACCTGCTTGGTTAGAAAAATGCTTATTATAAAAGTCATTATCAAAATGGCTCGCTACCGATGAATGGCTATGAGTACCGGTGATGACAATGTCTTTTGCTGATAGACCTGTTTGCGCTGCCACAGCTTCAGTGACTGTATGATGCAATAATAAAGAGCTGCCAGCTAAATCCGTTTGCACCAAAGCCAGAGATTGCCCTTTACCATCATTGAGATAAAAAATGCGTGCTTTCAAACGAGTTCTAAAACCCACACCATTTTTCCCCATCATCGAATAACCGCCTTTTGGCATACCTGGAGGTGGGGTTATATCAACATTAACAATCCCTGCACTGGCATGAGCCTCAGCAGCAACTAGGCTGGCTTCAATTTGTTGTACAGTGATTTCTTGCTGTGTACTGCAAGCAGTCATCAAGATTGTAAATGCACTAACGAACAGTAAACGAAACGAGATTTTGTGATGCATAGAAGCTCAATTTATTATAATTATTAATGGGTACAAATGTACCAATATTGACTATTTATAATAAACAGAGTGTCGGGAATTACGAAGGGTATTCTCACGCCTAATTTGGGGTATTAGGCGTGGAATTTTGGCGCAAAAAGAGCGGCAACTAAACCGCTAATAGTCTTAGACGGCTACTTTCTAAAGTATTGTTAAACGATATCACGGTCGCGATACCCTAGCAGATACAGAACACCATCTAGGCCTAACGTTGAGATAGACTGTTTAGCGGATTCTTGCACCACAGGCTTAGCGCGAAAAGCGATTCCTAGACCCGCAATACTCAACATAGGTAAGTCATTCGCGCCATCACCCACAGCAATCGTTTGCTCTAAACGAATGCCTTCTTTCTCGGCAATTTCGCGCAGCAACTGTGCCTTACGATTACCGTCGACTACAGTGCCAGTCACTTTACCGGTCACTATACCATCTTCCATATCCAGCTCATTGGCGAAGACATAGTCGATGCCTAATTTATCTTTTAGGTAGTTACCAAAATAGTTAAAACCGCCGGATAGAATGACTGTGGTATAGCCTAAAGACTTTAGGTTCCGAATCAAACGTTCGGCACCTTCAGTAACCGGTAAGCGCTCGGCAATTTCTTGCAGTACATCGCCACTTAAGCCTTTTAGCAAAGCGACACGTTCATGAAAGCTTTCGGTGAAATCTAATTCGCCACGCATCGCGCGTTCGGTTATTTCAGCAACCTGCTCACCCACGCCTGCAGCAGCGGCAAGCTCGTCGATCACTTCGGCTTCGATTAGGGTTGAATCCATATCAAACGCGACAAGGCGACGGTTGCGGCGATAAACGTTATCTTCTTGAAAAGCGATATCAACATCTAAATCATTCGATACCGCTAAAAATTTCTCTCTTAATACCGCTTGATCAGCGTCGCCACGAACAGAAAACTCAACACAGGCACGTGTTGGAATAGAGCTATCGAGTTCTTGTTCAAGGGGAACTCGGCCAGTAAGGCGAGTGATATTGTCGATATTCAACTCGTGTTCTGCGACGATCGCAGTAATACGAGCAATATGTTCTGCACTAATAGTACGAGCGAGTAAGGTAATGATATGACGATTCTTACCTTGACCCGATACCCACTTCTCGTAGCTTTCACTATCGACCGGGGTAAAACTTACCGTTAACCCTATGGCATGGGCTTTAAATAATACATCTTTCAGTACGGGTGCAGATTCTGCGGTAGAAGGAATCGCTGCGAGTATGCCTAACGATAAGCTGTCATGAATTTCGGCTTGGCCGATATCCAAAATAGTCACCTTGTACTGCGCTAGGATCGCTGTAATATTTGCGGTTAAACCGGGTTTATCCGCCCCACTTACTCGAATTAATACTAACTCTGTCACGAATCTGCCCTCGAACTTGCTCTTCTATATGAAGAGCGACTAATACTTAAAGTTTTTCTACTTCTGCTTGTAAATCAGCCACTACGCCACGAAGTTCTTGGATTAGATCGACTGTTTCATGCACTGACAAAGCGCGCTGACAATCAGAGCTCATAAGATAAAGGCCTTTCGCCAATTTTTCGCTTTTTTCTTGTAAGGCTTGTTTAGTATCGCTCATCACTATATTCCCGCTACAAAATTAATATTGATCCAGCTGTTGCCAGACGGCGCGTATCATACCATCATCTAGGTAGAAATGTTTGTTATCAGGTATAGAAACCAATGGGTCGATCCGCCGTAAAGATCAGTCAGCGCTTAACCACCAGCCAGCAGTGGGCTGCTTTTATTGCTATGGCAATACTAATAACAGGCTTAACTTTCAGCTATTTAGTCACCAGTCAGTTACGCCAGCAATTATTACTGCAACAGCAACAACTCGCCACCAGCTTGGTGAAAGATGCCAGTATCCTCTTACGCTCAAGCCTGAGTAAAGACGACCGCATCAGCGCCAATGTCATTTTGAAAGACTGGGTCGATCAAGAGCTCATTCTCTCGGCAACACTATACAATTCAACCCAGCAACCTATTGCCGAGCAAGGCTTGGTCGAGCTAGGCAGCTATGATGTTTTTTGGCTCAATCAGATTGTGACAGACGAAGAACAACTTATCGGTCACCTGCGCGTCGCCATTAATATGAGCCAAGCCCATAATATCAGCCAACGTAACGCTGCATTATTATTACTTTCCACTTTTATGCTGAGCGTCATCTCAGGATTATTAGCTTACTTCTGGGGAGAACACTTATTACGCGCAAGCCAGCAGCAAATTCGGGCCCTAGACAAGCTACACAATAACGATTCACTGGATATCATTAGTGAGAGTGCGAATAGTCAAAATGACCAAGCTTTAAACAACGCAATTAATAGCCTGATACGACAAAAGCAGCACAAAGTGGCGATTAAAAAATCCTTTGATAACTTTATGGCCAGTCCAAATTTATCCAAGTCAAAATCGCTCACTTACCATCATAGCGCGTTATTATTCATTGAAATTCAAGGATTGAAGGAGCTGCAGCAACGATTATCCGCGAGCCAGCTCAGCGACACGTTAAGTGGCTACCATCAGTTATTATCTCATGCGGCCAAGCTTTATAACGGCACTCTAGATCGCTACATGGGCGATGGCATTCTGATTATCTTTGGCTATCCCGATAAAGACCCTCGCGACGCGAGTCACTGTTTATATGCCGCGCAACTGTTTTTAGGATTAGTGCAAGAACTGCAGCGCAACGACCGACAATTACAACAGCTTAATTTTAAACTTTCCGCTCATTGGGGGCCGGTACTCATTGCCCCCTTAGAAATGAATCAGCAGCTCCAATTTAGCTTGATCGGCGATACCGTACATTGGACCGCGCAACTCGCCATGCAGAGCAAAGAAATGCAGTTATTAGTGAGCCAAGATTTAGTCGATCAATTAAGTGATGCTGAACAGATTTTATGGCAACCAGGCCCTAGCCTGATGGACCTCAATGCCTGTGAGCACGATACTCGCTGGCTCGATGCTTTACCCGATACTGCAGAAAAACTCATCGATCGCCAAGTGAAGCACATCATGGCGATGAAAGAGAAAGCTTAGCCTGCTAGAAGGCTAGAAGGCTCTAAGTCACAACCGTCATACGGGTTAATAGCGTTTTATTAGCCAGTGATAAGCTGCCAGTAAGATCATCGCCAACAGCTAAGGGTCCAACACCCGCTGGGGTGCCGGTTAAGATCACGTCCCCAGCTTGCAAACTGAAGTTCTCACTCATATGCGCAATTAAAGGCAAAATGGGAAATAGCATGTCTGCGCTACTACCTTGCTGCTGAACCTGCCCATTTTTTTCTAATATCAATTCTAAGGTCTGCCAGTCAGCCGCATTACTAGCCTCTATGCTGACAAAATCTGTCATGGGGCATGCGCCGTCAAAGCTCTTGGCTCGCTCCCAAGGGTGCCCTTGCTCTTTCAATTGGGCTTGCAGCTCTCGCAAGGTCAGATCCAACCCTAAACCGATACCCGCAATACCGTCGGCAACCTGCTGTTGCGTCGCATTCTTTAATGGCTGGCCAATTAAAATCGCGATCTCTAGCTCGTAATGAACACGGCCTTGATCTGCGGGTATAGAGAAGCTTGGGGCAAAAGGCACGGCACTTGAGCCCGGTTTAATAAAGAGAATCGGACTGCTGGGTATCGGATTGTTAAGCTCTTTCGCATGCGCTGCATAATTTCGCCCAACACAGACAACCTTGCCCAAAGTGTGAGAATAACGCTGTTGATCTAGTATGAGTTCCACAATCGTAAAATCCTGAAAAAGATGAGTATATCAAAAATGCAAAGGACGATGCCTCGGCTATACTTACTTTACTAAAATTATATGTATAAGTTGTCTAGCATATGACCCAGAAATCGATGAATCACACCATGATTATGCAGCTCATAAAAGAGAGTCAACAGCCGGCGCTCTTGCTTGATCTTGATGATTTATCCATACTAGCCAGCAACGCATTATGCTCTGAATTACTCGATATTGCGGCGAGCGCCATTACCAGCAGTGACTTTTTTAAGCAGTTCACTCAATCGACTAAAAAACTAATGGCACAAGGACTCACATTTTTTAATAGCGAATTCGTTTTAGAACAGCGCATCATTTTAGCCTTAGGTGAGGTGAGAAATAATACTTTATTGGTTTACCTACAAGAAAAATACAGCCTTAACATGCCCAGCAGACACCTGATTAAAATCCTTGATGATTTAGGGGCTTACGTCTACTGCAAAGATATTCACTACAATTATTCTTACGCCAACCGACTGGTCTGTGAGCTATTTTCAAGCTCAAACAAGGCGATCATTGGCCGCCCTGATAGTGATTTTTTTGATACCCAGACTGCAAGTGACCTCCGCAAATTAAGCGATGCGATTGTAATTGAAAAAGGTGAAAGCATCGAGCAAGAAGAAGTAAACTTCATCTCTAATGAAAATGCCTATCGAACGTTTCTATCGGTGAAGAAACCATTAATTGGCGATAATAATAAAGTCGTTGGTTTATTTGGAATTTCTACCGACATTAGTCAATACAAAGCCATCGAGAAAAAAATCCGTCTCGGCGAACAAAAATTAAATGCGATTCTTGATAATGTTGCCGCTTACATTTACATTCGCGATAATAAACATCGGTTTACCTATACCAATAAAATGACACAGGATCTCTTTCAACTTCCTTCTTCGGAAATCGAAGGAAGAACACCGATTGATTTACTCGGTAATATCAATGGTACCGAGTTCGAACGTCTTGATATCGACCTTTATAGAACGAAACAAGTTATCAAAGGCATTGAAAAATTTATTACCGATGACGAAATTTTTTATTACTGGACTGTAAAAGTCCCATTGCTTGATGACAGTGGCAGCATTACAGGATTAATCGGCATTTCGATTGATGTCACTGAAGAGAAAAAATTGGAACAGCAGCTTGAGCTATCCAATAATTTATTGAAATCTAAAATTGATGAGATTACGTTATTACAAGCCACCCTTTGGGAACAAGCGACACAAGACCCATTAACACAACTATTCAATCGTCGATATTTTAATGAAATAACGCATAAAGAAATAATAAAGAGCGACCGCAATGAAAAACCAATAGCATTGTTATTATTGGACGCTGATTATTTTAAGAAAGTGAATGATGATTTTGGTCACGATATCGGAGATAAGGTATTAGTTAAATTTTCTCAGATAATGATGGATCAATGTCGCCGCACAGATGTCGTCTGCCGTTTTGGGGGTGAAGAGTTTGTTATTTTAATGCCAGAGGTGAGTCAAGACATTGCGTATGAGCGAGCAGAAAAAATACGGTTATGCTATCAAGAAGAAGTCACTAAGCTACTTGAACGCCCCACCACAGTCTCTATCGGTATTGCTATGTGGGATAAACACCTAGTGGACCCAGAAGGATTTACCAAGGCTGCGGACCAAGCTATGTATCAAGCGAAACATAATGGCCGCAACCAGGTTGTTGTTTACAACAACGATTGAAGTAACTTATTTCATATCAATCAGCTTGCCCGGATTCATAATATTGTTCGGATCAAATACCGCTTTCACCGCGCGCATGTAATCAATCTCAGCTTCACTGCGAGTATATTTAAGATACGCTTTTTTAGTCATACCCACACCGTGTTCAGCGGAAACTGAACCTTGGTATTTTTCTACAATCTCAAATACCCAAGTTGATACTTTTGCACACTGTTCGAAGAAAACTTCTTTGGCTAAGTCATCTGGTTTCAAAATATTTAAGTGCAAATTACCATCGCCGATATGACCGAACCAGATAATTTCGAAATCTGGATATTCACGGGTCACAATCGTTTCAATTTCATTTAAGAAAGGTGGCACTTTAGAAACGACTACGGAGATGTCGTTCTTATACGGCGTCCACTCAGCAATCGTCTCGGAAATATCTTCACGTAAACGCCATAGATTTTTAGCTTGAGTTTCAGACTGGCTCATGACGCCATCCAAAACCCAGCCTTCTTCCATACACTTTTCGAACAGCTCCATCGCTTGCTCGATATGGCCTTCGGTTTCTGCTTCAAATTCTAATAATGCATAGTATTCAGCTTCGGTTTCAAACGGTGCTGGCACATCACCACGAGCAACCACTTTACGCATCGCTTTATCTGAGAAGAACTCAAATGCGGTTAAATCGATATTGGTCTGGAACGTATTCAGCACGCTCATGATGGCTTCAAACTCAGGAACACCTAACACCAATACGGTTAGGTTCTTAGCCGGACGAGTAAGACGCATAGTCGCTTCAGTAATAAATCCTAACGTCCCTTCGCCACCAATAAACAATTGGCGCATGTCGTAACCGGTATTGTTTTTCACCAGGTCTTTATTCAGCTCAAGAATATCGCCCTTACCGGTAACAACGGTTAAGCCTGCCACCCAATCACGTGTCATGCCATAACGGATTACTTTAATACCACCAGCGTTGGTACCGATATTACCGCCAATCTGGCTAGAGCCTGCCGACGCGAAATCGACTGGGTAAAACAAATTCTGTTCTTCGGCGTAGTTTTGTAGCTGCTCAGTAATGACACCCGCGCCACAACGAACCGTCTTATCCATGGCATTGAAGCCAGAGATGCTATTCATGTAATCAAACGATACCACCACTTCGCCATTTGCAGCTACTGCGCCAGCACTTAAACCGGTACGGCCGCCAGAAGGGACTAAAGCAACCTGGTGTTCATTAGCAAACTTTACGATCGCTTGCACTTGCTCGGTGGTTTTAGGGAAAACGATAGCAGAAGGATTCGGCGGATAGATCTTAGTCCAGTCCTTACCAAAGGTTGCTAACGAATCAGCATCGGTTTTTACTTTGTCTTCACCAACGATGGCTTTCAGTTGGCTTTCTAACTCGGCTTGGCTTAAAGAGGTCTGAGACTGTGTCATCTAAATATCCGCTTACTTAAGTTATACATATTTGGGCGCATCTATAGGGATTTCGGTAAATATTGAGCGATAAATGAGACTATCGTTCTAATACGTACAATTTTCACCTTAAAACTGCAAACTTTTCATCATCCGTCCCCATCAAAAGGGGACACTTTAATTGCCGCGTATGTTAGCATACGCGCCTAATTTTTAAGAGCCTTTGATGAAAACTTGGCACGGCAAAAGCCGACCAAGTGGTCAGGGGTTTACGCGATTTTTATATTCACATATAGGTATCTTCATGAGCCAGACTTCACTCGATAAAAGCAAAATCAAGTTTCTACTACTTGAAGGCGTACACCAGAGCGCTGTAGACACATTGACAGCGGCTGGTTATACCAACATCGACTATGTTAAGTCGGCGTTACCTGAAGACGAATTAAAAGAGCGTATTAAAGACGCACATTTCGTGGGTATTCGTTCACGTACTCAACTGACTGCTGACATCTTTGATTCTGCTGAGAAGTTGATTGCTGTTGGTTGTTTCTGCATCGGAACCAACCAGGTTGATCTAAAAGCCGCAACTGCACGTGGTATCTGTGTATTCAACGCACCTTATTCAAATACTCGCTCTGTTGCCGAGCTATCCATCGCTCAAGCCATCTTATTGATGCGCGGCGTACCTGAGAAAAGCGCTCAGTGTCACCGTGGCGAATGGGTAAAGTCTGCGGTTAACTCTTTCGAGATTCGCGGTAAGATTCTAGGCATCGTCGGTTATGGTAGCATTGGTACTCAGCTTTCTGTGATGGCTGAATCTATGGGTATGAAGGTTTTCTTCTACGACGTAGTGACTAAGCTTCCTCTAGGTAACGCAACTCAGGTTGCTACTATGGAAGAGCTATTAGGCATGTCTGACGTTGTTTCTCTTCACGTTCCTGAAACTGCTGCGACTAAGTGGATGATGGGCCCAGAGCAATTCGCTCAGATGAAGCAAGGCGCGATCATGATGAACGCCTCTCGTGGCACCGTGGTTGATATCGATGCGTTGGCTGACGCTGTTCGTAGCAAGAAGCTATTAGGCGCTGCTGTTGATGTATTCCCAGTTGAGCCACGCTCAAATGACGAAGAATTCATTACACCACTACGTGAATTTGATAATGTTATCCTTACACCACACGTTGGTGGCTCTACCATGGAAGCGCAAGCTAACATTGGTTTAGAAGTAGCTGAGAAGCTAGGTAAGTACAGCGATAACGGTACGACTATTTCTGCGGTTAACTTCCCAGAAGTTGCATTGCCAGCGCACCCTAATCAGCACCGTATCTTGCACGTTCACCAGAACGTTCCCGGCATCATGAATGCGATCAACTCGGTTCTAGCTGAAAACAACATCAACATCAGTGGTCAGTACTTACAAACCTTCGGTGACGTGGGTTATGTTGTTATTGATGTTGATGCTGACGTAAGTGAGCTAGCACTGGATAAAATCCAAAGTGTTGAAGGTACTATCAAAGTACGTCGCTTGTTCTAATCAATATCGTTTAAGGCTCAGTTCTAAGCTTTAGGCAGATCTAAAAAAGCCGCCATAGGATTTATCCTACGGCGGCTTTTTTTTGCCTGTTGATAATATCAAATCGATTTAAGGACGGCTCATAGCCGTAACCTTTGGCACAAACTGGTGTTCGATAATCTCTCCCATCATCACATAAGGCTTACTGCTAGTGGGTAAGCTCAGGCTATGCCGCAATGCATTACCCTGATAGACATCTAAAGTGGCCTTACCATTCAAAGGAAAGGCTGAACTGTAGTTATGAACAAATAGTCTGTAGACCGAATCCACTCGAGTTTTCTTCAACGTTATGGTTTCAGGTCCGTAGCCATAGCGAGCGTCACGATCAAGCTTTGCGCCACTTGTACTTTTTTTATCGCGATAAGAAATATGAAAATCAGGTCCTTGTAAATGTAAATCCAAATCACGAGGACGCTTTGGCCAGCTTAAAATAAAACGCCAGTTCCCTGCGTCCATTTTTTTACTGAGTAAAAACCGGCGTTTTATTAACGTTCCTGCCTCAAAGCGTAAGCGGGTTTGATAATTAGCATACAAAGGATGAGACACTTTCATTTTCAGCCTCTTATCCATAACAGAGAAGTCCATACCTTCTAGTTCGACATCACCGAAAGAGTCACTGTAATAAGTTTCTCCCGAGATCGCCACTTTGGCATTTGCTAATGGCTGGCAAGTCACTGCATCTTTAAGACTTAGAATCACTTCGCCAGATAATTCATTGAAGCCTTCAATATCTGATTTTTCTTTTTGACTCCAGCAGCCATCCGCTTGGCTATGCATAGCAACCAAACATAAGAATAAAAATTGGATAATCCTCATCATACTTCTCCTTTCCTTTTTTGCTAAAACTTAGATTAGTTAGGCACAACCCAAACGTAATACTCATCACGTTGTGCATCGTAATATGAATCTTGCACTCTTGCTTTCACGGTCTTATTGGTCACATTGGAAGTCGTCTCTTTATCCATCACGACAGACTCATAGCCATTGATTACTCGTTCCTTAATCAAAGCCACACTACTCACCTCTACGCCCTGCTCTGCGGCTAAGCGTTCACGTCCACGCTGTACGGCACATTCTTGCTGCTGATAATGGCCGCCAATATGAAAACCACAAGATGCAACCACCCCTTTTCCCGGGTTGTACAACCACCCTGGAACACCATTATTCACCGGCTGCTGAGCGCACGCGACCAAAAAACCAGCTATAATCATGAGTACAACTTTTTTCAGGAAAAAACCTATTATTCCTCGCATTAAAAACATCCTTACATTGTTATTAGATACCTTACCCTCTAGTGTAGTAATTTATTCAGCCATAAGCTATGCTCACTTTTACTAGATAAATACAAATTTCTATTTATCACTTCAAGGAGAAGAAGATGAAACTTCGTTCATTATTCGTTGCTACTGCAGCAACATTTTTAGTAGCTTGTGGATCTAATCCGCCTGCTCCTCAGCCAGTCGCTAGTTGTGTATTCGCTGATGGCTCTAACCAACCTGCTCCTGAGTGGGTTTGTGGCGCTCCCGTCAATGGTATCGACCTTTCTGCTGTTGGTTATGCTGACAAGTCTGGCGCTGGCGCAAACTTCATGAAGCAAATGGCTGCGACCGGTGCTCGTGTTGAATTAGCTCAGACCATGAAGGTTGAAGTTCAGAACATGGTTAAGCAGTATTCTGAAACAACAGGCGCTGGCGATAGCGAAACTGTTGATCAAGTGAACACTTCGGTGACGAAGCAAATCACTAAAGAAACGCTAATTGGTTCACGCATCTTCCGTCAAATGCCGACGCCAACCGGTGGTGTTGTCGTATTAGTTGGTTTAGCGCCAGAAACCGTTGGTAAAATTGCTGAACAAGCACTTAAAACTTCTATGAAGAACGAACGTGCTTTATGGCAGAAATTTCAAGCTGGCAAAGCTCAAGATGAGCTAGCCGCTGATATTGCTAACATGAATAACTAAGATTGTTATTTATAAAAGAACCGACCTAGCGTCGGTTTTTTTTGCTTTAATTTTTCCACACGCTATCGCACACCAAAGGTTTAGCCAATGAGCATTCCGTTACTTCGCAACCTATTAATATCAACCATCGCTTGTAGCGCCTCGCTTATTAGTTTTAATAGCCAAGCCGCCGACTCTGAATATGAACAATGGTTAAAGCAAACCAATACAGAATTTCAAAACTATTTAGATGAAAACGATAAAGCCTTTATCGGATTTTTAAATAAAAAATGGGACGAAGTTAAAGTTGAGGTACCGGTTAAGCGTGACCCTGCTCCCAAGCCTTTAGACATCCCCATTGCCAAACCTGTCGTTGTAACTGAAGAACCCGATGCCGACATTATTGAAAAAGAAATAATTAAACCAATTATTATTAAGCCTGTTGTTATTGTTAAGCCGCCAGCAGTCATCGCGCCCCCTATTGTAGTAAAAAAAGATTTTAATTTACGCACCGTAAAGTTCGATTTTTTTGGTGAAGCCATTAGCATTAAATATAACAAAAAGTTTAAACATAGTTTTCGCAGTAAAATCAATAACAAATCAATTGCTAGCTACTGGGAAAGTCTTGCGACTCAACCTCATAAAGACATTATCAAACAGCTTTCTGAAAACTCAAAAAATCTTCAGTTAAATGATTGGGGGACCGCTTTATTATTTGATCAGTTTGCTCGTGAACTACAAGGTTCTAATCAACGCAATCAAAGCAGTCGCCAATTAACGTCTTGGTTTTTATTAGTTAAAGCCGGTTTCAATGCTCGCATCGCTTACAACGAACAAGTCTTTTTATTAATGCCGTCGAAGCAGCAGTTGTTTAGCACAACGTATTTCACACTAGACAAACAACGTTATTATTCCGTATCGCTGAATGAAAAAGCGATGAAGCCTGGCAAAGTATTTACTTATAGTGGCAAGCATCTTGATGGCCAAAGAAATTTAGATTTTTCTGAACCTAATAAGTTCACGGCTAACAAGCACCAAGCGAAACGAGATTTATCTTTCAGTTATAACGGCGAAAAATTCGACATCAATGTTAGCTACCCAAAAGACATGGTGAATTATTTTAAAACCTTCCCACAGCTGGACTTAAAAAATTACTTCTCTGCAGGCATGCCACAAGAAACGGCTTACAGCTTACTCACTCAGCTTAAACCTATTATTGAAGGTCACACTGAAACGGAAGCCGTGAATCGCTTATTGCGCTTTGTACAAACCGCCTTTGTATATAAAACGGATGATGATCAGTTTCGCCAAGAGAACTATCTATTTCCTCTAGAAACGCTGCATTATCCTTATTCGGATTGTGAAGATAGAGCGGCCTTGTTTGCTTGGTTAACCGAATCCTTATTAAAGTTGGACGTGGTCATCCTCGACTTCCCTGGTCACATTGCAACGGCCGTTGAATTTAGCAAACCCGCCCAAGGCGATAGCTGGAAATTTAACGGCAAGCGCTACACCGTGGCCGATCCAACGTACATAAACGCCAACGCAGGTATGACCATGCCGCAATACAAGGGTAAAGCACCTAAGCTAGTCGCGTTTTAACAGCAGCGTATTTTAAACAGAAAGTTGCTTTTTAGGCTTCAAGCCTTATCCTAGGCGACTTGTGAGCTCTCGATTTTCGAGAGCTGTCTATGAGAGCACTGCCATGCCATTACAAGTCGCCATTGTCCCTGTGACACCTTTTCAGCAAAATTGCAGCATCATCATGTGCGAAGAGACCAAACAAGCAGCAGTGGTTGATCCTGGCGGCGAAGTCGAACGTATTATTGCTCAAGCTGATGCTATGGGTGCGACCATCACTAAGATCTTATTAACTCACGCCCACCTCGATCATGTTGGTGGCACTATTGAATTAGCCCAATTAAAAGATCTAAAAATCGAAGGTCCGCATCTTGGGGATAAGTTTTGGCTAGATATGCTGCCTCAGCAATCGCAGATGTTTGGCTTCCCTCCTGCGCAGAGCTTTTTACCAAACCGCTGGTTAGAAGAAGGCGAAACAGTCACCGTCGGTAATGTCACTTTGGATGTAATCCATACACCGGGCCATACCCCTGGACATGTGATTTTTCACAGCCAAGATGATCAATTAGCGTTGGTGGGCGATGTGCTTTTTCAAGGTTCAATAGGTCGTACGGATTTTCCACAAGGTAATCATAGCGAACTGGTTGCTTCGATTCGCAACAAGCTATTTCCGTTAGGGGATGATATTACGTTTGTGCCAGGACATGGGCCTAACTCAACATTCGGCCATGAGAAGCGTACAAATCCATTTGTCGCGGGTAAAGCAGGCTAGCCTTTAAGCGCTAACTTTAAGCACGCTAGTTTTTAATACTAGCGTCGCTTAACTCTTGTCCTTAACTTAAATAAAGACTGAGGGATATTAATTAAATATCCATTTCTTAGCTGAAAATCCACTTCTTAGTTAAAAATCCAGAACTCTACATCATAATCCAAAGCATCTTCGCCCAAGATTTCTTCTAAAGGGAAACGCCCAGTATGTGCAGTATTTTCGGTATATGCTGTTACGTTAACAACGATATCACCGTTTTCATCTTCAAAGATGATGCTGGTATTTTTTACCGCTTTTTGAATTTTTTTGCGCAGATTGCTGGTGATCGCAATTTCTTTAATATTCATAATTTTTCCACAAGATTTTTAATAGGCTGAAAAGCTGGGCAACAATTTTACAAAGCAAAAAAAACGCGCTGAGGATGACCTGAGCGCGTTCTTTGCATTCAGTGCAAGAATTTTACTTCTTGAAGCCACCGAAACGCTTCTGGAATTTGTCGATACGACCGCCAGTATCAACAGTCTTCTGCTTACCCGTATAGAAAGGGTGACATGCAGAACATACGTCTAGGTGGATAGCACCAGTACGAGTTGATTTAGTTGTGAACGTGTTACCGCAAGTACAAGTTGCTGCTAGTTCAGCGTATTCTGGGTGGATACCAGCTTTCATAAGTCACCTAATTTTATAACAAAAGTGCCGCTCTCTCCAGCAGTGTAATTCTTACACTGGAGTACCGCACGAAAGTGCCAACCCAACGATTTCCGATTAAGAAAACGTTAATGCTGACGATTTGGATCGCGAATGATACCAGAGGGAAGAATTCTAACAAGCACTTTCCATCGGATTTTATCCACAAACCCTGTAAACTAGCCGTCATGACTGACACATACTACCTACGTATTGCCCTGCCTGTGCCTTTGCGCCGACAATTTGATTATTTGCCGTTAGCCAATACGGCCGCCTCACACTATGAGGTCGGTAGTCGAGTAAGAGTTCCTTTTGGTCGCCAGCAATTAATAGGGTTCGTCCTGTCTATTGTGACCGAGACCGATGTGCCTGTGGATAAACTCAAGTCCATCTCTGAATCCTTGGACGCCAAGTCGTTAGTCAGTCCTCACATACTGGAACTATGTCAATGGCTCAGCAGCTACTACCACCATCCATTAGGGGAAGTTCTCGACCTTGCGATTCCGGTATTATTGCGTAAAGGCGGGCAGATAAATGATATTGCCGAGCCCCATTGGCGTGCTCTTTCTACTGAATCAGCATCGAGTGATGCAGGCAGCCCTATCAATGGAAAGAAACAGCTCGCGCTATGGCAACTTTTTCAGCAACAACCCCATTGGCGCCATAAAGATCTTACTCAGCAAGGTTTCGCCAAAGCCCAGCTCGATCGTTTATCGAGTCTAGGGTTAATCGAACCTTATCAGCAATTACCGGTTCCCCATTGCGGTGTAGCACTCTCGTTAAAAACAGAGCAAGCACTTACTCTGAATAGCGAACAAGCCTCTGCGGTAGATAAAATTTCCAAGCAGCTAGGAAAGTTCCACGTCGCGTTACTGGATGGTGTTACTGGCAGCGGAAAAACCGAAGTCTATTTACAACTGATTGCCAAAACTATTGAGCAGGGCCAGCAAGCTTTGGTGCTAGTGCCTGAAATTGGTTTAACACCACAAACATTGCGTCGCTTCCAAGCCCGCTTTGATGTGCCAGTGGTGATGATGCATTCAAACCTTAACGATAAAGAACGCCTGATCGCGTGGCATCAGTGTAATCAAAATCAAGCCAAGATTCTTATCGGTACGCGCTCGGCAATTTTCACCCCACTGCCGAGCCTTGGCTTAATCATTATCGATGAAGAGCATGATGGATCTTTCAAGCAGCAAGATGGCCTGCGCTATAACGCCCGTGATTTTGCCATCAAGCGCGCCCATAAAGAATCATTACCGATCGTGCTTGGCTCAGCCACGCCGGCATTAGAAACTCTGCACAACGCGTACAGCCACCGCTATAGCCATCACAAGTTAACGATCCGCGCCGGTAATGCCAAGCCCCCGAAGATGAAACTGCATAGCATCTTGCATCAGCCTTTGGAGTTTGGTCTTGCGCTACCAGTTGTGGACAAGATTAAGCAGCATTTAAACGCCGGCCAGCAGGTGATGATTTTTATCAACCGCCGTGGCTTTGCACCCACTCTCGCCTGTCGAGATTGCGGTTGGATGGCCGAATGTATTCGCTGCGATGCGCGTATGACGATGCATCAGTATCCACCGCATATGCATTGCCATCACTGCGACAACCAAGTCGGTATTCCGCGCTTGTGCCCAAATTGTAATAGCCTGCAGATTGAAGCCTTGGGCCAAGGTACGGAACGCATTGAGGAGAACTTGCATAAGCTGTTTCCTGGCAGTGATATTAAGCGGGTTGATCGCGATACTGTGCGTACTAAAGATGCCTTCGATAATTTATTTGACGAAATTCATAAAGGCGAACCCTGCATTTTAGTCGGCACGCAAATGTTGGCGAAAGGTCACCACTTCCCTGATGTCACTATGGTAGTCATTCTTGATGCGGATTCCGGGCTGTTTAGTGCTGATTTCCGCGGCATGGAAAAAACAGCTCAGCTGATGCTACAAGTTGCGGGGCGTGCTGGTCGTGGTGAAAAGCCAGGGGAGGTTTGGATTCAAACCTTGTATGCCGATCATCCTCAGCTAAATCTATTATTAGAAGGTGGCTATCACGGCCTCGCCGCTAATTTACTGCAAGAACGTAAACACATTCAGCTACCACCTTACAGCTACATGGCACTATTAAGAACCGAGTGCAGTGATAAACATCTCGCCGAACAGGTGCAGAATCAAGCTCGAGAATTCATCCAGAATTGGCTGAATCAATATTGGCAAGGCAACTTGCTTTCCCTTAGCGAAGTTCAAGCAGATACCACTCCCGTCACGCTAATAGGCCCCTTTCCTGCCCCTATGGAGCGTCGTAATGGTCGCTTTCGTCAGCAGATGCAGATCATGAGCCATCAACGAAATTCTTTGCACAGAGTATTGGATCCTTTAGTTCATTTTTTAGAAAATTTGAAAGGTATTCAAAAAATCCGCTGGAATTTGGATATCGATCCAATTGATATGAGTTAGATGTCATGAACTAGATGCTATGAACTAGCCTGAGAGTACGACTGAACTAGCGAATTGGACGCTTTTGACTAAGCTTAAGAGATGTTCAAATTAGTAGGATTAGCTCTATGTGGAATGCCTTACCTATTCGCCGAAAACTGTCTCTTGTCATCGGTGGCTCATTACTCATAAGCGTCATTATATCGACCATCATTAGTAATTCTTCTATGCGTAGCATGATGACTGAACGTATTAATAATGAAGAAATTCCAGCAACACTTAATGCCGTTGCCAGTGCCATTGAAAATGAAATTAGCCTACCGCTTACCATCTCTAAATCCATGGCTGAAAATACTTTTAGTAATCAATGGTTATCCCAAGGAGAAGATCCCGCGCGACTTAGCGGAATTAAAGATTACCTTACGGCAACACAACAAAATAATAATGCAATCACCGCTTTTATCGTTTCTGGTTTAAGTAATAATTATTACGTGCCGAGTGGCCTTTCCAGAACATTAGACCCTAGTAATAATAATGATTCGTGGTTTTATGGATTCCTAAAGAGTGGAAAAAAATACTCCCTCGATATTGATAACGACTCTAACTTAAATACTTTGGCATTATTTATTAACTATCGCACCACTGATGGAAAGTCGGTGGCCGGTATCGGTATGAGCATTAATCAAGTGAGTGATCTGATAAGAAACTACACCGTTGGTGAACAAGGTCTCGCATTTCTTACCGATCTAGAGGGTAATGTCCAAATCCATCCCGATAAAAGTATTAAATCAGGTACAAATCTTGGCACTTTATTTGATAGTCATATTCAAGAAAATTTATTAAATAAAGATGCGATAAACATCCTGCAAACGTCAAGTCATGGCGGACGCTTTTTAGCGGCTAAATTCATCCCATCCTTGAATTGGTTCGTCGTCATTGAAATTCCAACCAGTGAAATATTCACCCCCATTAATAATACGTCGATGCAGCTGGTGTTTATGAACATCATCGTAGCGTCGTTATTAATCGCCATTGGTCTTTGGGTTGCCTTAGGCGTCGCGAGACCCATCGTTCGAGCTGCTGGCATGCTGGGAGATATAGCTTCAGGAGATGCCGATCTTACTCAGCAAATGAAAGTCGATACTAAAGATGAGGTTGGAAAGTTAGCAACGTCATTCAACAGTTTTGTTGGCCAACTACACAGTTTGATTACTGCCATCGCGAGCAATAGTAAAGAAGTTAATAACATCGCCCAGAATCTAGCAGCCTCGTCGAACTCCACACAGCGTAATACTGAAGAGCAACAGCAAAGCGTGGATATGATCGCAACGGCGATGAATGAGATGGGCGCGACCGTTCACGAGATTGCCCGCAATGCTAATGAGACCGCTAATGCAGCAAAACGATCGGCGACAGAAACCGATAGTAGCCAAAGAATTGTTAATTCATCAATAGAAGATATCAATTCATTATTTGGCAAGATGCAAAGTGCTTCTGAGGTGATTAAAACTTTAGCCAATGATGTAGGTGGAATCAGCTCCGTTCTTGAGGTAATACGCGGAATTTCAGAGCAAACGAATTTACTCGCACTTAACGCTGCAATTGAAGCTGCACGCGCAGGCGAACAAGGCCGAGGCTTTGCGGTAGTAGCAGATGAAGTAAGAACATTAGCGCAGCGCACTCAAGAATCGACTGAAGAAATTAACAGTATGATTCATAAGCTGCAAGGTGGTGCTAAAGATGCGGTGACGGCGATGGAGGAAGGAATAGAAACCGCTAAATCTTCGGTAGAAAATGCCGACAAAGCAGGAGAGTCCCTCGATAACATTACAGCAGCTATCGGTATCATTACAGATTTAAGCATCCAAGTGGCAACGGCGACTGAAGAGCAAAGTTCTGTGGTAGAAGAGCTTAACTCACATATTCTTAATATTAAAAACATGTCTGATAGTACCGCGATTGAGACTAAAAACATCAACGATCAATGCCAAACGCTGAGTAATTATTCCAATGATCTAAGTAACATGGTCAGCAGTTTTAAGGTTTAATTTCTATTCTGTATCAATGCCATACAGCTGTTTATTAGAGTAAGCCACTTCTAATGAACGGCGCATTGCCTTAGTCATGCCGTTTAATACTAGGCCGTAAGAATTATCAATCTGACGCTCTACTTCACACTTAGGGATATCTGATATTTTTTCATCTTGAGATAAGTACAAGGTATTCCAGTGCTTTTTATTCATGTGATAACCCACAATCACATCATCAAATACATCACGTAGCTGTGTCGCCTCTAAAGGATCGCATTTCAGATTCATTTGCGGACGCTTGTCAAGATTCTTACCACCGGAAAAACTCAATAAGGCAAACATTTTACCTTTCACTTTAAATACCATGACATCCGGACCAAAAGGATAGTCCTCTTCTGCCTCTGGCTTGGATAATAAATATTCTCTAGCGCTTTCAGCGGTCATCATAGTGACTTAAACTGTATGACATTTGTTTCTCTGGCCATACCTGCAGTTTCTAACGACTCTAAATAACTCTGCCACAACTCATTTTTGTGATCGCATAAGTGACGTAAATATTTCCAATCATATAAACCAGAATCATGGGCATCATCAAAAATAAGTTTTAATGCATAATTTCCAGCTGGTTCAATATTTAATAAAACAACATTCTTTTTCCCATGTTGTAAAACTTCATTACCGACACCATGACCACGAACTTCTGCCGAAGGTGATAATACACGCAGCATTTCAAAACTGAGCTGAAAGACTTCTTCGCTTTTATCAGTTTTGGTATAGGTAAGTTCCAAGCAACGGCTTTTCTTGCGGACTTTGATATTGGAGGGGGTAGCGCTGGACATTATTAGACCCTAAAATAGAAGGCGATAACTTTTAGAAAATCATAGATATAAAAGCATAGATATCAAAAGTAGAGGTTCTAAAAAAGCAGAGCCTTTCGCTCTGCTTTTTATGTTTAAAAGAAATCAGTCTTAAAGAATGTACTGACTCAAATCTTCATCTTGGGCAATCTTACCCAGATGTTCATTAACATATTCAGCGTCAACGACAACGGCTTCCGTTATCTCTGCGGCATCAAAAGACACTTTTTCTAATAAGCGCTCTAACAAGGTATGCAAACGACGAGCACCAATATTTTCTGTGCTTTCATTCACTTCAAACGCAACTTCAGCCAGACGCTTAACGCCGTCTTCGGTAAAGCTTAAATCAACATCTTCGGTTTTCATTAACTCCACATACTGTTCGGTTAATGATGCTTTAGGCTCTGTTAGAATGCGCTGAAAGTCTTCTGGGGTTAATGCCTGTAATTCTACTCGAATCGGTAAACGACCTTGTAGCTCAGGAATTAAATCTGAAGGCTTGGATAAGTGGAAGGCACCCGAGGCGATAAACAAAATGTGATCTGTTTTGATCATGCCGTATTTAGTGGTAACCGTGCAACCTTCGATTAACGGTAATAAGTCGCGCTGAACACCTTCACGCGAAACGTCACCGCCGGATCCACTTTCTTGGCGCTTACACACTTTATCGATCTCATCGATAAAGACGATACCGTTTTGCTCTACCACTTCTAATGAACGCGCTTTTAAATCATCAACGTTAAGCATCTTCGCGGCTTCTTCGTCTTTGATCTGTTTGAAAGCATCTTTAATTTTTAATTTACGCTTGGATTTTTTCTCACCGGCCATGTTAGAAAACATGTTTTGCAGCTGCCCGGTCATTTCTTCCATGCCAGGCGGCGCCATAATCTCAACACCCATCTGCCCCTGCTGAGCAAGATCGATTTCGATTTCTTTATCGTCTAACTGACCTTCGCGTAACTTCTTACGGAAAATTTGGCGAGTAGAAGAATCTTCTTTCTTAGGTTCTTCAGTGGTATCCCACTCAGCTTTATCCGCAGTACGTGCTGGCGGTAACAAGACATCAAGAATACGTTCTTCAGCTGCTTCGAAAGCACGCTGATCAACTTTTTCCATTTCTTGCTCACGCAGCATCTTAAAGCCAGTTTCAACTAGATCGCGAATAATGGATTCTACATCCTTACCCACATAACCGACTTCAGTAAACTTAGTCGCTTCGATTTTAATAAATGGCGCGTTAGCGAGCTTCGCTAAACGGCGAGCAATTTCAGTTTTACCAACCCCGGTAGGACCAATCATTAAAATATTTTTGGGTGTTACCTCTTCACGCAGCTCTTCATTAAGTTGCATACGACGCCAGCGATTACGTAAGGCAATGGCAACGGCGCGCTTAGCTTCACTTTGACCAATGATGTGACGGTCTAGCTCGTGAGCAATTTCTCTTGGGGTCATTTGACTCATTTTTCTTCCCCTTTAGTAGCAGCCTTGTCATCGACAGGCGCTGTCATGGTTTCGATGGTAAAATTTTGATTGGTAAATACACAAATGCTACCGGCAATGGTTAAGCTTTTCTCAACAATTTCACGAGCAGGTAAATCAGTATTTTCAAGTAGGGCACGAGCAGCAGAAAGTGCGAAGTTACCACCAGAGCCAACGCCGATGAGGTCGTCTTCTGGCTGCAGTACATCGCCGTTACCGGTAATGATTAAAGTCGCTGTATGATCTGCCACCGCAAGAATAGCTTCTAACTTACGCAGTGCGCGGTCTGAGCGCCACTCTTTGGCTAGCTCGACTGCAGCACGGGTTAATTGACCCTGATTTTTTTGTAGCTGAGCTTCGAGTTTTTCAAATAAGGTGAATGCGTCAGCCGTGCCACCCGCAAAACCTGCGATGACTTGGCCATTGAATAATCGACGCACTTTTTTGGCATTACCCTTCATTACGGTATTGCCTAGAGATACTTGGCCGTCGCCGCCAATAACGACTTCATTACCACGGCGTACAGATACAATTGTTGTCATGCCCTACTCCCAATACTATTGATTGCCTTAGATACCGCTGTGGTAGCAATCGTTGTTGAATCTAAACCCATTAAATCTAATGCGATTGAAGCTTAGTGATTCAAACTAGTTGGGGGCAGTGATGACAATTTTCAACCTTGAAACATACCGGCACGTAGATCTTTGGCCGTGGCAATTTCACGCCCATCTTGATAAATACTGCCTTGAGCGATAGCCAATACGGTTTTACGAGCAACAATACGGCGGATATTGATTTTATATTCGATGCAGCCTGCATCTGGAGTGATCTCATTTTTTAGTCTTAAATCACCCACACCTAATGCACGTACTTTACCCGGATAGCCACTCCAGCCCAGATAAAAGCCGAGCGTCTGCCACAGACCTTCTAGCATCAAGCTTCCCGGCATGAGAGGGTCACCAATAAAGTGATAGTTGAAAAACCACAGATCAGGATTGATATCAAATTCAGCTCTAATTTCACCTTTATTGAACAACCCAGCATGCGGCTTAATGTCTAGAATACGATCCATCATTAATAGCTGATCAGCAGGTAATTTGGCATCACTACCTTGAAATAGTCCACCGTAACTACAGGATTCCAGTTCAGCTCGGCTAAACTGTGTTTGTTTGGTTAGAGGATCAAATTGAGATTTAACAGGGTTTTGAGATTGCACAGCCAGCTCGCATTATGACAAGGAAGGCGCAGCATAAGCCTAAACTACGCAGGGATAAACGATAAACAGCTGTGAAATTTTCGCCATTATAATCGAATCCCCTAGGATTCAATGACGGCCTTCACTCAGGCTACTTAACCGGCTTTGCTATAACCTTTTTCATCACCAAAGCATTGATCTTATGATTGGCGAGAATATCTTGTGCTTTATTCATCTTTGAACGGTCCGTAAATGGCCCTACCATCACGCGATAATAGTCTGCACCTTTCACATTAACCTGCTCGATAGAGCTTGAGAGGTTTTCCATAATCAACTTAACCTTCAAACGATCCGCTTGATCGTTGGTGCGAAAAGAGGCGGCTTGCAAAGAATATTCATACTTAGATTCTTCAGTTTTAGGAGTCGATTTATAGTGTGATTTTTCCGCAGTAGGCACTGGCACATCACTATTTTCTAATAATTTATAGAAGTCATAAGCTGGCTTAGCTACTTGTTTCTCGACTTCCTTAAGCGCTTCTTCTTTAGCCCGCAGGACACCGGTTTGCAGGACTTTCTTGGCATCACCTTTAACCGCATCCAGCTCATCACCCGAGGGAACGGTCTTTAAAAAGAATAAAAAACCGACAAATGCTGCCGCTAGCAAAGGGGTGATTATCCAAACAATTTTAGGTATTCGACTCATACTTTCTGACATGTACTGATACTCGATGACAATGTGCTTATTTATAATGCCACTAAGATAGCTGAAAATTTGTAAGATGCTAGCGAGATTATGATTTATCATAGGTTTTTATTATATTGAAAGCTTCCTAAGGCACAGCCCAAGATGACGACTGATACCCATACTCCCGCAAAACCCAATTTACGCAACCCCATTCATTTATTAGCCTTTGGTCTTGGTTCTGGCTGCGCTCCCAAAGCCCCTGGGACCTTTGGCACACTGGCAGCGATCCCTTTTTGGTGGTTGTTTTTACAAGATGTACCCTTCATTCCTTATTTATGCGTTTTAATCTCAGGTTTCGCCTTTGGCGTATACCTGTGCGAGCAAACTTCAAAAGACTTAGGCGTGCATGATCATGGAGGTATAGTTTGGGATGAATGGATTGGCTTGTGGATAACTTATCTAGCACTACCAGCAGGCATTGAATGGATCATCATAGGTTTCGCACTTTTCCGTTTCTTCGACATTCTCAAGCCTTGGCCAATTAAGTGGCTAGATGAAAAAGTTCATGGCGGTTTTGGCATTATGATTGATGATGTTTTGGCGGGGATATTTGCTCTGGGTTGTGTGCAGGGTTTGGCTTATTTTTTCTAGTATTTTTTTAAAAGAAGAGACCATAAGTCTCTTCTTTTAATATGCCTACTGATCCCAAACAAACAGCTTTTCAATACCCCACCAAATGCCCATAAAGAAATAACCTAATGGGCCGTACGTCTTTTGTTTTTCAGCACTGAACTCTATCGATGCATAATCAACCTGACCTTTAAGGTATTTCATTCGGCCTTCTAAGCGATCAATTTCACTTTGTGTACGATTAAGTTCTCGCTCAATTTTCAAAAGATCTTCAATACGATCCGCACGATTCAATAACAACTGAATACGATTGCGTAATTTATAGAGGTTATCTAAACGTGCTTGGTTATCGATGAATTCAGTGGTCACATCTTGCACGTTTTCATTTTCTGAAATAACCACACCGACTTTTCTAAGTTCAATTAAAGCAGGGGTATATTGATCTTGAGGAACTCGAATGGATAAGTTGAACGACTTACCCTGTAAGCCATGGGTATTTTGAATATAGCCTGTTTTCTGTTCTACAATTGCCTTCGCTTGTTTCTCGGCCTGGGCTAAATTTTTTACACCCATTGTTAACCAGCTGCGTTTAATTAACTTGCGTTCTTGCTCACTGACATCACTGTTCATTTGCGACAGCTGTGGCGCTGAGCGTATCATAGTCGCAGGTTGCATGGATTGAGACTCCATCGCAAAAGCTTGACCACCAAATCCCCTCTCATTATTGCTTTGAGTGGCTGCACAGCCAGTTAAGGTTATCGTCGCACTTACCGCAAATAATATAAATACGCGCTTCATCAAACGGCTTGGTATCGTTTTTTTCGTTAATTCTTTCAATCTCATACCCTCGATGTAATTTCCAAATGTGAATTTATCAATTCATTGATTTTATAAATCGTAAATTGGTTACTGGATTAACGCTTTAAATAACGCAACCAACGCCATACATTCAATAGGCTCGCTAATGAGCCTGCAACATAAGTCAGCGCAGCCGCTAATAGTATCTGGCGGGCACTTTTCATATCTTGCTCATTAAGATACTCGCCTTTTTCTAAGATCGGTAACGCTTTACCAAAACTGGCATCCCACTCAACCGGTAAAGTAATTAAATGGACTAACGTGCTGGCTAATATCGACAATACCGCAATGCCTAACGTCACTCGACTAGCACCAGGGCTCATCACTGCCAGCAGTGGACTTAACCAAAAAGCGATTGGCGTAATACGCTGCGCCACATTGGCAAACTTTGCGGCTTTAATACGTGCATTAAACGTCGCTTCTTTATTATGATCTTGAATAGCATGGCCAACCTCATGCGCTGCCACCACAATCGCCGTTAATGAACGCCCCTCTAATTTATCAGGTGTAAGCCTGACAACCTTGTCCATCGGGTCATAATGATCTCCTGCTTCTGTCGCCTCAACCTGCACACCCTCTAGGCCCTGGGCATTGATCAAATGCACCGCTAACTCGCCTCCCGTACCGGGAAAGTCCTCTCGCGTTTCAGAGTGTCGCTTCAATACTCGCCCCACCCACCACTGCGGAAGGAGCAGTAATGCTAATAATAAGAGGAAGACTAAAATCCATATCATGTTGAACTACCTATACTAACGACCAATCATTGGGTCAAAATAATAACCTGCTTATCATCATATCAAGGTTGAATTAACATTACTGCGCCCCCAAATTAGTCAGCAGGCGTTTATCTTGTTAAAATATGCGCCAAATTTATAAAGTCACTGTTAATTGCCTGCTTGTTAGCCGCTAAATCACGGTTATTGATTTCAAGCACCCGAGGTTTTCCCTTTGAGCATTAAATACATCGCCTCCTCTAAACTGCCAACCCCTTTTGGTGAATTCACCATGCATGGCTTCGAAGACGAAAGCACAGGGAAAGAGCATGTTGCATTATCAATGGGCGATATTGCCTCTGGCGAACCTGTTCTAACACGTGCTCACTCTGAGTGCCTGACCGGCGATGCACTTTTCAGCATGCGCTGCGACTGTGGTTATCAATTAGAAGAAGCCTTGAGTTCCGTCGCCAAAGAAGGCCGTGGCGTGGTGCTGTATCTACGCCAAGAAGGCCGTGGCATTGGCCTTTTAAATAAGATCAAAGCCTATAATTTGCAAGATCAAGGTGCTGATACGGTCGAAGCCAATGAACAATTAGGTTTTGGCGCTGATATGCGTCAATACGATATGTGCCAGCCAATGCTAGAGCACTTAGGGGTTAAAACCATTCGCTTGATGACTAATAATCCGCGTAAGGTGAAAGCACTCTCTGAAGCAGGTGTTAATGTTTTAGAACGCGTTGCCATTGAAGTCGGTCGTAACCCACACAATGATGGTTACCTGAATACCAAGGCCGCCAAATTGGGCCATTATTTAAAAGCGAGTGCAAAAGCCGATATCAGTCATCAAGATGATGACGCTTAACGTTTTATTTAATATGACGGCCACTGAATAATTTCACCGGCTGACTTAATCCCTTTAAGTCAGCTGCGATTATAAATTCAGAGCTATCGATATACTGAGCCACTTGCTCGGTAAATAATATCGCTGGATTCGGTGCCTTACACTGCCCTTCTACTCGTGCCGCCATATTCACAGTATTTCCCATCACCGTAAATTCTAGCCGCTCTTCGCTACCGATATAACCTGCAATCACTTCACCAAAATGAATGCCAATACCATTATTGATTTCAGCAATACCGCTGCTGTTCGTCGTTTCATTATACTGAACCAACCGAGACTGCATTTCTTGCGCCGCCGCCACGGCTTGCTGGCAGATAATACTTTCATCAGATTCTTCGCCTAAACCAAAAACGGCCATCACCGCATCACCAATAAACTTATCCACCATGCCTCCATTATTCTGAATAGCCTTTACCATCTCGCTAAAATAACCATTGAGCAGAGTCACTAAGGCTTCAGGATCCATATTTTCTGCGAAGGGCGTAAAACCACGAATATCACACATGAGTACTGCGACGTTTTTTCTTTGCCCTTGCTGACACAACTTTTTATTATCTGGCCCAGAAAACTCACGTATGACATTTTCGGCGATTTCAGGGTTTACGAAACGGCCAAATAAATCTCGAATTCGCTCGCGTAACGCTAGACCTTGAGCCATATCGTTAATGCCCTCCGCGACTTGTCCAAGTTCATCATGGCGTGAGGTATCCAGCATCACATCAAATTTGCCCGCCGAGATAGTCTGTAGGGCTTTTGAAATGTCTTGTGTATCTTTTTTTAAGGTGCGGCCATACTGCTGCGCGACTAAAATCGCCACTAGGAAAAATACTAAGGCTAAAAAAGCGACTTCATAGGCAACGCCTGGATGAGCATAACCTTCGTAAACAAATCGAAAGGCCATGACTGTCATCACTAAGCCAGGAACCAAGGTAAAGACAGCGATCAGCCGTATCAATCGTTGCGAGATGCGTTCTACTCGCTCACCTAGGCCACGAATACCCTGTTTTCGATAGTACCTTTCAACCGCAACATGATCGATCTGAGACAAGATGCCTGCACCTAACGCCCAGTACCCCGTTAGAAGTTTCAAATGACTTTCGATGGGGAAATCTGGATATGCCAAAAAATGATAGAGTGAAGCGAAAATACCGGCGGCTAGCCAAGAATACAGCGAAGCTTTTTGCATGTTCCATACGGGAGCTTGTTCAGCCTGCAATTGGCGCGAGAAATAGCCTAATAATAGTTCACGTAAAACAATTTGAATGACCGCAATAAAGAGTAAGCCAGATATCAGCTGTCCGAACCCCAGCGTTGCAATAAAGGGGCAGACCGCCTGAGCATAAATCGTGAGGAACAAAACGGCAATAAGGGGGATAAAATGGAGTTTGTAACGAGCAGAAAAGGGCATAACAAAAACTCATCGCCTAAAGATATTAAAAGATTAGACCATGAGTTATCACAATGATTGCATTAAAGTCGTTGCACTTAAAATGCAGTGATAAAATTTGGACTTAATTCAAGCTAGAAATTAAGCCGACTAAACTATCGCAGTCAATACCGATATCGGCATATTGCTGCGCAGGCGATGCGTGTTCGATATAACGATCGGGGATGCCCACCAACTTGCAAGGAACTTGTAATCTTTGTTCAGCCAAGTATTCCAGTACTGCGGACCCCGCACCACCCATCGTCGAATTTTCTTCAATACAAATCAATTGATCATGCGAATTCGCAAGTTCTGTTATCAAAGCTTCATCTATCGGCTTAACAAAACGCATATCCGCAATACTGATATCAATGCCTTGCTTGGCTAATAAGTCAGCCGCGGCCAAAGAAGAGTTCACACAAGAGCCAAACGCTAGTATTGCAATCGACTTGCCCGTCTTGCTTTCGTCACTGCGCTGACGACGCATAATACCTTTGCCAATCGGCAATAGTTGCATCTTAATTTGTGCTTCAATGCCCGTACCCGAACCTCGCGGATAACGTACCGCCGTTGGTCCTTGATGCTGATAGCCGGTGTATAACATCTGGCGGCATTCGTCTTCATTCGACGGTGCCATGATCACCATATTAGGGATCGGACGTAAGAAGCTGTAATCGTAAGCGCCATGGTGAGTAGGACCATCTTCACCCACCAGCCCAGCACGATCGATGGCAAACATCACATCAAGATTCTGCAAGGCAACATCATGGATTAACTGATCGTAGCCACGTTGTAAAAAGGTCGAATAAATAGCCACCACCGGCTTGGCACCTTCACATGCCATGCCTGCCGCTAATGTAACCGCATGCTGTTCGGCAATGGCGACATCAAAATAACGTTTAGGATAAAGCTCTGAGAAGCGAATCATATCCGAGCCTTCTCGCATGGCCGGGGTAATCCCCATCAAGCGTTCATCCACTTCGGCCATGTCGCATAGCCAATTACCAAACACATTCGAGTAGCTGGGTTTAGCGACAGTCGTCGAGACGATATTTTGTTTCTTTAAGGCGTGGTACTTAATCTGTTCAGCTTCCGCGGGTGCGAATCCTTTGCCTTTTTTCGTCACAATGTGAAGAAACTTAGGCCCAGGTAATTTTTTAAGGTTAGCTAAAGTATGTACCAGTTCTTCGGTATCATGGCCATCGATCGGGCCGTAATAATTAAAGCCTAGCTCTTCAAATAAAATACCTGGCGCGACCATCGCTTTCATGTGCTCTTCGGTCTTGCGCATGAAGTTCCAAGCTGTGCTACTTTTTTGTAATATTTTTTTACTGCCTTCACGGAAGGAGGTATACGTTGGGCTAGACCATAAACGGGTAAAGTACTTATTCAAAGCACCGACGTTATCAGAAATGGCCATATCGTTATCGTTTAGGATAACCAATACATCGGCTTTCTCATGCCCGGCATGGTTAAGCGCTTCGAACGCCATCCCCGCCGTCATCGCACCATCACCAATAATGGCAACCGCTTGATTGTCTTTACCCATCGCACGCATGCCCAAGCTCATACCCATCGCGGCGCTAATTGAAGTACTCGAGTGGCCAACACCAAAAGTATCGTATTCGCTTTCACTGCGTAATGGGAAAGCAGACGGCCCCTCTTTACTGCGAATCGTCGGCATTTGTTCGCGACGGCCGGTAATGATTTTATGCGGATAAGCTTGGTGGCCAACATCCCAAACGAGTTTGTCATTTGGGGTATCAAAGACGTAATGAAGCGCGGTGGTTAATTCAACCACGCCCAACCCAGCCCCAAAGTGTCCGCCAGATTGGCCAACACTGTAAATAAGGTATTCGCGTAGCTCGTGATTAAATTGCTCAAGTCGATCGAGAGCCAATAAGCGCAAGTCTGCCGCATTGGTCACAGAGTCCAATAACGGTGTTAATGGTCTTTCATTGGGTATTTCAGTAAACATGCACTTCACGATTTAGGCTGGCAAGTAGGGTGAAAGCCATTTCGCCTTCCCCTCAAGCACTTATTCATTATAGAAAAGACGCTATTCTACCCGCCTAACTCCGCAAGTAGAACCTATATTTAGAAAAGGCCGTACGCCTTTCATTAACGCTATCGACCAAAGAAAGGGAGATTAATGATCACGGGTAATAATGTAATCGGCCAGTTGTGACAAGGCTGAGGTATCACCCGCCAGCTGATCGAGTGCCTGTAATGCCAACTGATGTAATTGCGCCGCTTTCTCTTTGGCGCCCGCTAAACCCAGCAAGGCAGGATAGGTCGGTTTATTTAATGCTACATCCGCACCCTGCTGCTTGCCGAGGGTTGCGGTATCACTTTCGATATCCAGAATGTCATCTTGCACCTGAAAAGCGAGACCAATGGCATTAGCATAGATAGTTAGCTGCTTTAATGTAGTCTCATCAGGCTGTCCACAATAGGCGCCCATTAAGACACTGATACGGATTAACGCACCGGTTTTATGGCCATGCATACGCTCGAGATGGGCAAGATCAACAGCTTTGCCAACGGATGCTAGATCAATCGCCTGCCCTGCCACCATGCCGGCGGCGCCTGCGCCCTGACTTAATAGGCTAACTAACTTTAAACGTTGAGTATTAGAAAAATCAGCAGGCATATCGGCCAATATTTCAAACGCACCTGTCAATAACGCATCACCAGCTAAAATCGCCGTCGCCTCATTAAATTTAATATGACAAGTCGGCTGCCCTCGGCGTAAATCATCATCGTCCATCGCAGGAAGATCATCATGTACCAGCGAATAGCTGTGCACCATTTCAATCGCCGCCATCGCGATATCAACCCGAGTATCATCAACTCCCATTGCTTGAGCCGTCGCCTGTACAAGGAAAGGACGTACCCGTTTACCACCATTGAACAAGCTATACGCCATAGCGTCAGCAAGATAGGGATCACTGATGTTCAGATATTTTAAAGCAAGCGCTAAAGCTTCTTCACAGCGCTGTTGGCTCGTGAGCAACTCTTGCTTAAAGGCCGCAGGTAACGTCATAAAAATTATTCTTCGTCTTCGATTGATGGGCTATTAAAAGGCTGAGCTTCCATCTGGCCATTTTTCTGTAATAACAATTGAACTTTTTGCTCGGCTTTCGTCAGAGCATTCTGACAGTCTCGAGTATATTTAATGCCTTGTTCAAACGCCTTCAAAGAATCTTCAAGGCTCATTTCACCCGACTCCATACGTTCGACGAGACTTTCTAATTCCGCTAGGGATTGTTCAAAATGAAAGGTTGTTTTCGCCATAGGTCACCTATAATTTCTGCTTAAGCCATCACTCTCTTCGCGCCACACTAACCGAGCATTCCTTTCTAATCAAGTGACGAGTTAACTCTTAAATCATGTGAGTACTTTTACGGCAGAATATAAATCCTTGTCTACACTTTTGATATACACCTTCACATACCTGCAATTTTAAAAGAGCTAAAGGAGTAGCAGTGGATCTCGCATCGCTAATCGGAATATTAGGCGCCTTCGGCCTAGTGGTTATGGCAATGGTAATGGGGGGCGACATCATGATGTTCGTTAACATCCCTTCACTACTCATTGTTGTAGCTGGAAGCTTATGTGTCGTTTTAATGAAATTTGAAATTGGCACATTCTTCGGATCTTTCAGCATTATGGCAAAAGCCTTTATGTTTAAAGTCAGTAAGCCTGAAGAAATCATCGAAGAAACCGTAGAACTTGCAGGTCTGGCACGTAAAGGCGGCTTACTTTCATTAGAAGGTAAAGAAGTCAGCAACGACTTCCTTGCCAAAGGCATTCAGCTATTAGTTGATGGCCATGACCCTGAAGTTGTCAAAGCCTTGCTTGGCAAAGATATGAAAATGGCCCAAGAGCGACATAAATATGGTGCTACTTTCTTTACTCACATGGGCGATGTTGGCCCTGCAATGGGAATGATTGGTACCCTCATCGGCTTGGTCGCGATGCTGGCGAACATGGACGATCCCAAATCCATCGGCCCAGCGATGGCGGTTGCCCTATTAACAACTCTATACGGCGCGATGATGGCCACCATGGTAATGCTTCCTATGGCTGACAAATTACTATTACGAGCGGAACAAGAAAGCTTGATTCAATCGATGATCATTGATGCCTTAATCGCGATTCAAGGCGGTCAGAACCCTCGTGTAATTGAAGCTATGCTACAGAATTACGTCAAAGAGAAACAACGTGCGGTGGCGGAGTAATCAAGGATGAGTGATGAGGAAGAAGAAGTCTGTGAATGCCCTGCGGGTATTCCAGCGTGGGTAATGACATTCGCAGATTTAATGTCGCTACTCATGTGTTTCTTCGTTTTATTATTGTCATTTGCCGAAATGGACGCCTTAAAATTTAAACGTCTTGCCGGAGAATTACGCCAAGCGTTTGGTGTACAAACTGAAATTAATGCTGACGATCCGCCTAAAGGCACCAGTGTCATTGCCAAACATTTTAGTCCCTCAATCCCCGAGCCAACACCCATTAATGAAATACGACAAAAAACCAGTGACCTAACAAAAAGCAGCTTAGAAGTACTGTGCCAAGATGAATTGACTCAACAACAAGAGCGCCAAGGAGATGAAGGCCAAAAAACTCGAGAAATTGCAGTCCCAAAAGATTCAGCTGATGAGAAAAAAGCGGAAGAAACCGCGGTTGAAATTGCCGCTGAATTAGAAGCGGAAGTCTCCAGTGGAAAAATTGAAGTGGAAACTCAAGGTAAAAAAATCATTATTCGTATTCGTGAGAATGGGGCTTTCCGTTCAGGCTCAGATTATATCCATGATAAATTTTTACCTGTTATCGATAAAATTCGTGAAGTATTAGTGACGATTCCAGGGCTGATCTCAGTCGAAGGTCATACTGATGACATCCCGACTCAGGGAGGACGCTTTCGTTCTAATTGGGCTTTATCCTCAGCTCGTGCTGCAGCGTTTGCGCAGGAGTTATTCATTGCCCCTGAAATGAAACAAGAAAGATTCCAAGTCGTTGGCCATGGTGATGTACGACCTTTGGTTGAAAATACCAATGCCCAGTCGCGTGCTAAAAATCGCCGGGTCGAAATTATTATTTTACAAACCACTGAAAATGATGATGACGATAAACCTCTCATCGACAATCCAGATAAAGATATCGATGACGCACTCAACGCAAGGCCAGAAGACTTTGAACTCGATGCTAATGAGATTTTTTAAGTCTTTCCGTAGAATGAAAATAAAAAGGAACCGTAATGACCGATGAACGTCGCCGATTTTTTCGCATTGATGATGAAGCAGAAATCAGTTTCAAAACAATCAGCGATGAAGAGTATGAGGCCTGGGGAAATGGCCAAAAAGATGAAGCAGGCGAAAAACTGGCAAAGCTAGAAACTGAATTAAATATGACATTGGCGAATCTAAAAAGCCAACAACCTCAGTTAGCCAAAATTTGTGAACTGTTAAATCAGAAAATAAATTATATGATGAGTTCACATTCAAAAACTCATGGTTTTATTGATGATGGCGAACTAAAACCGATTAATTTAAGTGCCTGCGGCATTGCTTTCCACACGGATCAAGATATTCCTAAAAATGAAAATATCCTATTACAACTGAAGCTAAAACCTTCAAATGTTGCCATTGTCACAACAGGCAAGGTCATTGGGATTGGTTCAACCAATGGTAGAAATATTGTTCGTGTTGATTTTCAAGATTTAGGTGAAAGTAACCAAGACCTGTTAATGCAGCACTTGTTTCAAGTCCAGAGTCGAGAATTAAAAAAACAGCGCGATAATAGTGAATAAATCAGCCCTAAAAATAGCTAAAGCATCCATGAAATTGCCTAAATCGCTCAGTATATTAACCATTTCGTGACATTGCTGTAGCTATTTGAGCCAAGTTGTTTTTAATGATTGCAAAGCATGCTTGAATCCGTAATCTAATGAAATAAACCTAGCCATACCAATACTTTATTGGTGGGAGCTAAAAGTAAAAATATAACAATAATAACACCTCAAACGAGCAGTCAACATGATGAAAAAATCACTTACTATATTAATGGGCGCTGGCTTAATGCTGGGTAGCCTTGAATCTCAAGCTTTCACACAACCAACCCACAAACGCATCGTCGAAGATGCCGTTGCCTATATGGCAGCACACCCTGAATCAACTAATTTCGCTCAACTATCGGCAACGGCTAATGCTGCGGGTTATACCATAGAGCAATTTGCCGACGCACTGGGCCAAGGCGCTCGTGACGTTGATGATTTCCAAGATACTTTTTTGTGTGGTGCAGTAACGGGTGATTGTGTAGACGCGCCTGTATTTGGTATTGGCAGCTTTGTTGCGACGTATACGGCTTGGTGGCACTTCCAAAACCATTCTCGTGGTGGTGATGTGCACGGAAACGATCTTGCGGGATATAACTACAGCCAGATTCCAGTAAAAGGAACTGAAGATACATTATTAGGTACTTGGTTAGTGGGTGATCACCTAGATGACGGTAAAGGTGGCATGACAGGTTGGTGTTTCTGGCGCTGGTGTAGCGAAGATTCTGAATATAACTCTTACGAGAAAACGGCTAAAAATTACAGCGTTGGCAGCTACAATAGCAAGTCGCATTACGACGATTTTGAAGATGCTGCTTTCCAGCCAATCGATAACCTAGGTCAGTACTGGTACAACGAGTTTATTAAAACGCCGACCGTGCAAACATTAGGTTTCGCTTTGCATACAACAGATTTGCTTCAGCCACACCACACTTGGACGACGTCTGCCAACAACCACGGTGGTTGGGAGTCTTGGGTTGAAGATAACTACACAGCAAAAGACATGAACAATGATGCGGCTGTTACTGAAGCTATGAAAAGCTTCACTCCAGTGCCAGCTAACCAGAATGACATTCGCCCTTTATTAACTGAAGGTGGCGCGATCTCCTATGGCCAAGGCGGCATCGTATTAAGCAGCACCAGTGACGCCGATCGTTCTGAAGTTGCGGCAACGGTAATTCCTCACGCTATCGCGATGGTTGTTCACGTACTTAACCACGCCGCTGATCGTTTTTAATCAGTTGCACTTAATCGGTGAGCTGTGATGGCTCATCGATTTAATACCCTCCAACTTCGTTAAGTGGATGAACATTTTCAAACCAATAGCAACAGCCTGATACATTCCAGATAGACTCTATCTTTACCTCTGCGACGATATTTATGAAAAACTTAATAGCTTTAGCTTTTTTACTGTTGGCTAATATTTCTCTAGCCGCGATTCAGTACGATATAAAAGATCCCCGTATTGCAGCAAAAATGGATAACCTCGTTCTGAGTGCAGATATTGTCGAGATGTTCTGGCAATCCTACAATCATCCTAACCGCCCTATCTCTCCGCCTCAGGCTATGCAGCGCATTATTGACGACGCACTGTTAGCGCAATATGCCCGCGAGTCACTAACCGCAGACGAACTAGCCAATACGAATAAAGTAGGTTTTGCTAATGACGTGAAGCTAGAAGACAGAACGACTGCATTAATCCGTAAAGCTTATAAAGACATCCTTACAAAAAAGGTAGAGGACTTTCCAGATAGGCTGGCTGGCTTCTATCAATACAATTCTGACCTTAGCACTGAAAAATTAGCGCAGATAATGACCTTAAGATCTTCATTAATGATTGCGGCGAATGATAAGCAAAAGAAAATAGCAAAAGAGACAATCGTCGCCACTATTGACTTTAGAAAGGCGGGCTTTGATGCTCCACCTCAGAAACTGACATTATGGGATATTTATCATCGCCAAAATGTTCAAGGCCGATTAGCCATTCACAAAGCAGATATTGAACACCTAAAGGTACAGATCAAACAAAGAATCGAATCATTATTCGTGCTCAATTGGGCGAAGAGCCAATTACCTCCTGAAGATTCTCTGGCGATTCAGCAAATCATTTTAAATGAACAGCATAAGGCACGTTTACTTGAAAGCATGGGACTCTATGCCGATGTTCATGATGACAACCCCGCGTTACGCAAACGCGCAAAAAGCATTAGCGATGAGAAAATTAAAAAGTTTTATAACGATAACCAAGATGAGTTCTCGGTTATTGAGCGTGTAAGAGCGCGCCATATTCGTGTTGATAATCAAGCACTCGCCGACACCGTAGTCGCGGAAGTTAAAGCAGGATTAAATTTCAACGACGCGATTAAAAAGTATTCTATCGCTGGCGATAAAAATGATCCTATTCCGGGTAGCCTCGGCTGGCTAAAGCGCAGTGATAAGAAACGAGGTTGGCTGCATGCTGTTGCTTTCATACAGCAAGAAGGCAAAGTCTCGGCCGCTTTTCGTAGCCCAATAAATCAAGGGGACATCGTTTATGAAATCATTTTGGCTGACGAAAGAATTGAGGGTATCTTGCCGTACTCTGATCCTACCGTACGCTATGAAGCGAGCCGTGATATAGCCTTGAAGGAATTAAAAGAAGAGTTTTTGGCACTGCAGTCAAAACTTCGAAAAAATGCCAATATCCATTTAAATAAAGCGGCGTTAAAATAAAGTCGTCTCACTCGCAGGGCTAACTACCCTGCGGCATCTACATTCTTAGAGTTGTAATATGCGCTTCTTTTTCGCCCTTTCAATACTATGTATTATTACCTTGGTTTTCTTTTGGCAGCCCGACTCACAGCTGGCTTTTTGGCAAGATGGATTGTCACCTTCGGAATCATCACAAGCTGAGGCTAAAAATGGTGCTCTCAACTCCCATAACACCTCCATTCAAAATTCCTTAACAGAGCAATCTGGCACTCTGCTCGCTAAAAAGCGCGACGACATCATTGAGGATTTCATTCCCAATCCTAAGACCGTTGCCTCTCTGCGCCAAGCCCGACTTGAAGGCGACCCAAGAACACCCAACCTCGCTCCGAATCATGAACGAGAAAAACCTAGCGCAGAAGAACTCGGCGATCATGATCAGTATGTAGAATATGAAAAGCGCCAGCAAAAACGTGTCTATCGTGCCTACGTCGAAGCCAGCAAAATCAAAACGGCTCAATTACGCAGCATGATAGAAAAAGGCAAAGCCGAAGGTGTGAGTGCTGAAGAGATAACCTTTGCTGAGGAGAAGATACGTGGTATTGAAGAAATGGCGATTACATTGCAGCAAGATTATCCCGACATAATGGAAGATAGCTACCAACCACCTGCAGACTGGTTAATCGAAAACCTCGGTAAAGATGACGATTCCATTGAAACCACCGGTCCTGAATCTAATATTGCGCAATAATTGTCCTTTAAATAGCCTTCTAGCCCTTCTGGATATCCCTATCCAAGTCAATAGAGGTATACTGCTCCTATATATATTAAAAAATGCCAGGAGCATTACGCCTAGTGAGCAAACCCAGAAACAAGAAACCTCAAGATCCACACGCCGCGCGCGAAGCTAAGAATTATGAAAATCCGGTACCAAGCCGTGAGTTCATACTTGAAACATTAGTTGAATTAGCAACTCCTTCGACCTACGAAGAAGTCTGTGCTGCGCTGCATGTTGATGACGAAGACCGTACCGAAGGTGTACGTCGTCGGTTAATTGCTATGGCTCGCGATGCTCAAATTGACAGCAACCGCGGTCGCCAAACTTACTTCCCGCTTGATCCTAAAAAAATTGCAGTTGGTATCTTGCAAGGCCATAAAGATGGTTACGGGTTTTTGCTGTGCGAAGAAGGCGATGATGTTTACATCTCGAACAATCAAATGCGTAAAGCCTTCCATGGCGACAAAGCCATGGTGCGTATTACCGGCACTGATCGTCGTGGCCGTTTAGAAGGTCAGATCGCTAAGGTTCTTGAATACAATACCACACACCTTGTTGGCCGCTATTTTGAACAAGCCGGTGGTGGCATTGTTCGCCCCGATAGCAAGCGTATCAGCCATGAAGTGGTGATCGCTGCTAAAGATCGCAACGGTGCGCAGCACGATCAGTTCGTCAATATTGAAATTATCAACCAGCCACGTCCAGGTGAGATGATCACTGGCCGTGTTGCGGAAGTGCTTGGTAATAACCTAGCACCAGGGATGGAAATCGAAGTCGCTATTCGTAGCCACGATATTCCAAATACCTGGACCAAAGAATTACTGGAAGAGCTAAAATCGATTCCAGAAGAAGTGATCGAAAAAGATAAGAAGAAGCGTGTTGATTTACGCGACCTTCCGTTTGTCACCATTGATGGTGAAGACGCACGTGATTTCGATGATGCCGTTTATGTTGAAAAAAATAAGCGCACCAATGGCTGGCGTTTATTCGTTGCCATTGCTGACGTATCTCATTATGTACCGGTTGGCAGCGAACTGGACAAGGAAGCGACGAAACGCGCGACCTCAGTTTACTTCCCAGAAAACGTTGTACCCATGCTGCCAGAAATCATTTCTAATGGTTTGTGCTCACTGAATCCTGAAGTCGACCGTCTAGTAATGGTTTGCGAAGTGACAATCAGTGAAAAAGGCAAGATGTCAGGTTACAAGTTTTTCGAAGCTGTTATCCACAGCCATGCACGCCTAACCTACAACCTAGTATGGGATATGCTGCAAAAGCCAATGACGGACGATGGAAAGAAATGGCGTAAACATTACCGCCCTATCGTGCCGCATTTAGAAACAATGTATAGCCTGTACAAAATTTTGCGCAAAGGCCGTACTAAGCGTGGCGCCATTGATTTCGAAACTGTAGAAACGAAAATCGAATTCGATAGCCAGCGTAAGATTAGCCAGATTGTTCCAACGTCACGTAACGATGCTCACATGATCATCGAAGAATGCATGTTAATGGCCAACGTGTGTGCCGCTGATTTTTTAAGCCGCTACAACGTGCCTGCATTATTCCGTGTACATAATGGCCCCAGCGATCAGAAGCTCGATAACTTGCGAGAGTTCTTAGGGGAAATGGGATTGAGCATGGCCGGTGGTGATCCATCGCCAAGTCATTACCAAGCGTTGCTAAAACAGATTGCCGATCGCCCTGATGCTAAGTTAATTCAGACGGTTATGCTGCGCTCGTTAAGCCAAGCGGTTTATCAGCCAGAAAACGAAGGCCACTTTGGCCTGGCGTTTGATGCCTACGCCCACTTCACTTCACCGATTCGTCGTTACCCTGATCTATTAGTGCATCGCGCTATTCGCTCAGTGATTCGCAGTACGCGTGAATGTAAACACGTTCGTCGTGTTGAAGGGGCTGGTCGCTTAGCGAAGAAAGTAATCTTCCCTTACGATGTTCCTGCTATGGTTACCTTGGGCGAAAATTGCTCGATGGCAGAGCGTCGCGCCGATGATGCTACCCGCGATGTGGTCGACTTTTTGAAGTGCGAATACATGGAGCAGCATGTTGGCGAAGTTTTTGACGGCACTATTTCTGCCGTTACTGGTTTTGGTTTATTCGTTTCGCTAGATGACGTTTTTGTTGAAGGTTTGATTCACATATCTAACCTAGCGAATGACTTTTACCAGTTCGATCAGGTTAAGCATCGCTTGGTCGGTGAGCGTACTCGTCGTACCTTCCGTTTAGGTGACAAAGTGACGATTCAAGTGATGAGCGTATCGCTTGATGACCGCAAAATTGACTTTGCACTGGCGGGTGAGCTACCCACTGGTGACAATACGGGTCAGCGCCAAAATAAAAAGCCTTCTTTTGGCAAGAAAGAACATAAACGTCCGGTATCCCGTCGCCCTATTAGCTTTCAAAAGGCCGCTGATGATGCGATAGGTTCTGATGCACCAGGTTCTGATGCAAAGACCGAAGGCGGAGAAAAGACGGGCGAGCAGAGAAAGCGTCGCGGACCTCGTCGTAATGGACGGAAGAAAGCGACGAATACTGGCAGCGCTAACAAATCTGCAGCCACGACAATAGGCGGCAGCAACTCGACTTCTAGCAAGAGTGACAAACCGGCGAAAAAGAAAAAGCGCCCAATGTCTAAACGCCAAAAGATGAACGGTGCTGAAGCTAAATCAAAGAGCCAAAGCGCTGACGCATCTTCTAAGTCCAAGAATCGCAAGCCGAAGAAAGCCGGTTCAGCGAAGAAAAAAGCTAAAAAATCAAATGCCAAAGCGCATATCGCTTAGGGCTGCAATTAAGCATCCCTTTGCTTATAGGAAATAGAATGAAACTTGAGATCGTTTACGGCATTCATGCCGTAATGACATTATTACAACGCAGCCCAGACCAAGTGACTGAGCTGTGGGTACTTAAAAGCCGTGACGATAAGCGTATGCAAGATATTGTCGAACTGGCCGAAGCACAAGAAATTCCGATTATGGAAACCAATAAAGGCCTATTAAGTCAAAAAGCCGATGGTAACCATCAGGGGGTTATCGCCATGCGCTACCCTCAGCGTGGCTATAGCGAAAAGAATTTAGAAGAAGAGCTGGATAAAATTGAAGGTGTCCCGCTAATTCTTGTTTTAGACGGCGTTACTGATCCGCATAACCTAGGTGCTTGCTTACGTACAGCCGATGCTGCCGGTGTGCACATGGTGATTGCCCCTAAAGATAACTCTGCTCCACTCAATTCTGTTGCTAGCAAGATTGCTTGTGGCGCCGCTGAAGCGGTTCCTTATATTCAAGTAACGAATCTTGCACGTACACTGAAAGATTTACAACAACGTGGAATCTGGGTTACCGGTACTGCGGGCGAAGCAACACAATCTGTTTATCAAGCTGACCTGAAGGGCCCAACGGCATTAGTGATGGGCGCAGAAGGTAAAGGCATGCGTCGTTTAACCCGTGAAAATTGTGATTATTTAATTAATATTCCGATGGCCGGCGAAGTAAGTTCTTTAAACGTATCGGTTGCCACCGGTGTCTGTTTATTTGAAATTATACGTCAGCGCGTCGGTAGCTAGTAGCTTAAGGATAAGTTATGGAGTGGTGGCAAGATTTAGTTCAGCAAAATTATGATTGGCTTTGGGAAGCAGGGCTAGCGCTTCTCATAACGCTGATTGTGGCACTAGCTTGGCGATCTCTGCGTAAGCGTTTAGCAACGGTTATTACGAAAAGTAAAAACCGCTGGGACGACATCGCCTTAAATGCTTTTGGCATTCCGATTAACTGGCTTATTGTTATTGTCGGCGGCTCTTGGTTTGCCGATATTACAGCGCGTCATTACTCCTCTGAAATAATCGATAGTATTCCTGTTGCTCGGCAGCTTGCTGCCCTTGTTGTTATTGCTTGGGGTGTTTGGCGCCTGATTTCTGGTATCGAAACTAAGCAGCTGGATAAGGGGAATGACCCGACGACCGTTCAGCTCGTAGGTAAGGTGACTAAATTAACTTTAACTATTTTGATCGTTCTACCTATATTTCAAATTTTTGGTATTTCTATTTCCGGCATGCTCGCTTTTGGCGGTATGGGAGGATTAATCGTTGGTATGGCGGCGAAAGACTTATTAGCAAATTTCTTTGGCTCGATCATGATCTACCTTGATCGCCCATTTAAAGTTGGTGATTGGATTCGCTCTCCTGATCGTAATATTGAAGGGACCGTTGAGAAAATTGGCTTTCGCTTAACCGTCATTCGCACTTTTGATAAACGCCCTTTATATGTTCCCAATTCGGTTTTCACCAACATCTCCGTTGAAAATCCATCCCGTATGAAAAACCGCCGCATCAGCGAAACTATTGGCGTGCGCTATGAAGATGCTAAAAAGCTGCCGTTAATTTTAAATGATGTTCGTACGATGCTAGAGCAGCATGATGATATTGATGCTAACCAAACGCTGATCGTAAACCTTAATAACTTTGCTGCCTCAAGCTTAGACTTTTTTATTTATACCTTTACCAAAACCACTGATTGGGTTCAGTATCATCATATTAAGCAAGATGTGATGCTACAGATATTAGATATTATTCATAAGCATGAAGCGGATTGCGCGTTTCCAACACAGACGCTGCATATTGATTCTGTTCCTGAAGCCTTAAAGTAATAATCGATGCGCATAAAAAAGCCGTTATTCACGTACATGAATAACGGCTTTTGAATTGAACGACTTAAATCTAAATCCCCCTATTACTCAGCAACAACTTCCTCTACCTTACTAACATTTAAAAAGTCTTGTACTGCCATTTGTGGCCCATTATTAACGGTCAAATTCCCAAGTTTATCAAACACAACTGTAACAACATAGTTTGATGCATCTTGATTGGTATGCGTTAAAATAATAGTACCTTCAATATTCTTTTGATCAGTTGGAATGACTAAGTCTGCCCAGCTAAACTGAGTATTTTGACCCAGCGCTTTCGATTCGATCTTAGTCAATAAACTATAAGTCGTATCGTAACGAAGTGACTCATTCACCACTTCGTTATCAGCATTAAGATCTTCACAGCGAAAGTTAGTTTTAGTTGCAATGAGATCTAGATCAGTGAACTCGGTATAAGAAAACTGAGGGCTAGGTTCTTGCAAACCCGCAACAAAGCCCGTTGACAAAACTTCTTGGGGGACAATTGAAGTGCCTGGGATGAATACCGACTCACCTGACTTTTCATCTATTACACGTTTATCTGGCGTAGTACACTCTAAAATACCTCGTGATTCTAAACGATTATCAGAAGTATCGTATTCAGTGCTTAAGTTATACTCATGCGTCATGAAGAAGGTATTAATTTCATTTTGCATTAAGAAATCAGTAGCCTCTTCCTTCACCACTTCGTCATCAGAATTTAAAACAAACTTTCCATTTTCACCCTGCTTACTAATCTGTGCAACTGCTGAGATTGTTGTGGTATTTGTATAAACATCGGTAACTGAAAAATCATCGTGTAATACCACTTTTAATGGACCATCAAAATAAGACCCTGAGGTACTACCGTCCTGACATCGATAAAAAATTGCTGTTTGCTCATTAGTGGTGAATAAAACATCTGGATTAGAAACTTCCTTATCAGTTTCGGTATCCGTAATTTTACAATCAACCACTCCATTCCCATCCTTGCATTCAGTTTCCACATCTTCGGCAACCATTGAACCGCTGGTATAACAGTTACGATCTCGCGTAGCTTGTACAATATTAATAAAACCAGTGAAAATAGCAGATTGGCCAGAATACAATGTCGCCAACATGCTATGACGAGCAACCGCCCGATAAGCATGAGAAGCCATCTCAACTTCATTATTTTGATCCCAGTCCAGCGCTGCAATGGTCTTAATAACTTCAATGGGGTCAATCACAGGAGCGGCGCCAATCGTTGTGCTGGAGTCATTACCACTACAGCCGACTAAAGCAATCGCAAGACTCAAGGCGCAATAGCGCGATGTGCATTTCATCTTCAACATATTGAATTCTCTATTCTTATCATTATTCTTTAGCGCCAGTCTAATCCAGCTGCCATTAATGGCAAACCTAACAACGGCATATTTACCGAATGATCACACAAATCGCGTATTTGATTGAATTTTATCCAGGAGCCTGATAAAATCCGGCCTCATTTTTCTGTCTGAGACAGTTAATTCTGACGTAAGTCAAAATTTATCAGTCATACAACAGAAGACTCCTTGCCTTACCAACTCTTAATTGAGTCGTTGGAAGGCTAACCAAACCATAAGGAGCCTAAACATGCGTCATTATGAAGTAGTGTTTTTGGTACACCCTGATCAAAGCGAACAAGTTTCAGCTATGGTAGAGCGTTATACTGCGTCTATCGAAGAAGCTGAAGGTACAATTCACCGTATGGAAGACTGGGGCCGTCGTCACTTGGCATACCCAATCAACAACATCCATAAAGCTCACTACGTATTGATGAACATCGAATGTTCTCAAGCCGTTCTTGACGAGCTAACGACTTCTTTCCGTTACAACGACGCTGTTCTTCGTAACATGGTTATTCGTCGTGACGAAGCTGTTACTGAAGTATCTGCAGTTAAAGCGGCTGAAAGCCGTGATGACCGTCGTCGTGATGACCGTCGCTCTGAAGCACCTGCTGCTCCAGTTGCTGATGCCACTGAAACTGAAGAAGTAGTTGCTGACGCACCTGCTGCTGAAGAAGAATAGGAGTTTTACCATGGCACGTTTTTTCCGTCGTCGTAAGTTCTGCCGTTTCACTGCTGAAAACGTTGTAGAGATTGATTATAAAGATCTTGAAACGTTGAAAGGCTATGTTACTGAAACTGGCAAAATTGTACCAAGCCGTATTACTGGTACTAATGCTAAGTATCAGCGTCAATTGTCTACTGCAATTAAACGCGCTCGTTACATTGCTTTATTGCCATACACTGACGCTCATAAATAAGCGACGGTTATAGTAATAATGTTTAAAGCCCTCGCTAAATGGAGTATGGATAAACCACTGAACGCAATTATTGCAATTGCTGCGACGTTGTTTATTCCCCTATTGTTTTGGCTAGGTGCTGCTCTCATGGCGCTTTCTATATTGCGTCATGGGGCAAAAGAAGCCGCCAATGTGGTTTTGTGGGGTAGCTTACCGGCTTTTGTCTGGTTAGCGATGGGGGATTCAACTCCCCTAATCACAGCCCTTGGCGCTTCGACTTTAGCGATTATCTTACGTTCAAGTGTTGATCTTAGATTAACGTTAATGAGCGCAAGTGGTATCGGAGTGTTGATTTATTTTGCCCTGCCTTTGTTAATGCCTGAGGTATTAGCGGAAGTGCAAAAGCAAAGTGAAGTTTTATTGTCTGAAGCTTTAAAGGATAACCTTGAGCTCTGGCATAGCATTCAACCTAAAGTTGGCCCCCTAATGGTTGGGGCGCTGGCCGCAGTGCAAACTATGGTCATGGTTTTATGTCTGTTATTAGCCCGTTGGTGGCAAGCCGCTTTCTATAACCCGGGTGGTTATAGTGAAGAATTCCATCCTTTAAAATTGCCTGTCGGTTTTACCGCAAGTGTGGTTTTATTATTGGTTTTTGGCTCAAGTCTACCTCCGCTAATCAGCGGCGTATTACCGATACTAATCATTCCTCTTGTTATTGCAGGTATTGCTTTAATACATTGCATTATCGGGATGAAAAATCTAGGTGGACAATGGCTGTTTGCGTTTTATATAAGCGTATTTCTATTCGGCCCCTACCTTTTTACATTACTAATTTTTCTCGCTCTGATCGATAGCATTATCGACATTCGGGGCAGACTAAAAGACACAGTTGATTGAGACCAAAAG
>Ga0209292_1000354_pt1 | contig 61751 bp, 49 predicted proteins | sample GOMGulsemesocosm_2_FD_184634 | JGI IMG/M metagenome (GOLD analysis project Ga0209292, IMG submission 184634) | Methane-oxidizing microbial communities from mesocosms in the Gulf of Mexico - GOM9C Gulf of Mexico (SPAdes) (version 2) | ecosystem: Environmental > Aquatic > Marine > Cold seeps... | reverse complement strand
GCGCCATCAGCTATCAAGGTTAAGGTAATCGCATCGCCTTCAGGATCCCAGAAGTCAGTCCCTTCAACTAATTTACGAGTATAGGTTTGACTAAAAAAAGCATCCTCTAAATAAGTATGCGCGCGCCCAATTGGGTGCACCAGGTGTTTGATTTACCGTTAAGCTGGCATCCATTAACTCAAGTTGAGCCATTGCCCACGGTTGAAGTGTATGTTGTACGCCAGAGCCAGGAGGTGATAATAACGGAGCACCCCAAGAAATAGCACCGCCACCTCTAGCTGACTCTAAATTCCATTGCACAAATTCATCATCAGTTAAACCAGGCTCCGCACCACTATTCCATCGTGTTCGACTCATAGGTGGATCGAAATGGCCAACCACTTTATCATCCCAGTCCCAATCGTGTGCATCACTACCTTCTGCCACAGAGCCTGAATGCACATTACCGTTAGTAGCTGTAATTTTTTCAATGTGGGCATAATTACGCTCATAAATGCCGTTATCATGGTTACCTAAATACCTGCCTCCGTTATAGGGATGACCAAACATATAATCGTCATAATGAGTTCCTTCTGAAAACGGATTAAGTGCTTCGGTATCTCTTTCAGGGCTATTATTAAACGACACCGCTGCATTTGGGTTACCGGCTCGAGCCGCGTCGGCCCATGCGCCAAAGAGTTTTTGATCTTCTTTTACGCCATTGGTGGCATTATCACCATTCTCTTTCATAAAAGAACCAGAATCGAATAACCAAGCATCAATTAATGTGCCGTAGCGTATCGCGTACGTTTTAAGGACAAATTCAGCATAGGCAAACATGTACTTTCTGTTGGGGTAATCTACGTCGTCGTGATAAGGCTGACTGGTAATAAATGCCTGAGCTTCTTCATTATTATCAACCCACTCTTTCCAGCGTTCAGTTATATTAGGAAAGGAAGCAGGATTATTAAGCTCCGCACCACGCTCTAACATATTAGAGCTATTAAGGTAAACCTGTACTTTCATACCGGCTTTTTGAGTGGCTGTAATAATATTTAAAAAAGGGTCAACGCCCGCTGATGCACGAGGAACGACTAAGTTAATTGGATTACCTGTGGTATCCGTGTCACCTTGCCACAAGCTTTCTAATATTTCATGCGGGCCAAGATGTGAAGGTGAATTAATATAGGATTCATTTAAATGTATCTGTATATAATCAATCGTTTTAAGGTGACTAATTGAGTCTATAAATAAATCAATCGTTAACGATTCACCAGCACCATTCCATAAGTCGGTTGGTTTCCAGTTTAACCCCCATGAGCCTCTTAACCAATCAGCACGTGATTCAGTCACTTCAACAGTCTGCTGGCGCTTCGTCAATAGCCATGGCATTGGTTGCTAACATGCACGCAAGTGCAACAGATGTCATTTTAAAACAGTTTTTCATCTACCTTCCCCTTAATAATAGAACTACGGATATCGTTAATTAGTTATAATTCCAAGATCAACCAGGGTGTTCTTTTGCATATAGCAACACCAAAGAGGTGATTATCAACACAAAAACATAATCTCTTAATATTAACCAAACAAAACGCATAACACTGATTATAAAGAAATAAAAACACACAAATGTACTTTACAACCATTGATACATTAATAAAAACACAACACTAAACGGAATTATTACAAATAATAAATCATTGAGACTCGAGTGTTTTATGATTGCGGAGACATTGACGTCCATTTTAATGAAGAGCCGTTTATTAGATTGGCTTACGTTGCACAAGCACGACTTTTAGCCACTAACTTTTCGCTAGCTCCATTGGTCAATCACGTAGGTGACGTCAATCTGATTAACCGACCATTTTTTTGTTGGTGTTAGTATTGCCAACCATAAGGGATTAAAAATTAACGAGGGATACGTTATCGTATGCAATATTTATCAATATTGACTTGTTACTTTTTAATGATCCCTTTGCCTGTTGCTGCCCAATAAATGCCGCCATAAAGATGGTTTAAAAACAAAGAGTTTTGGAAGTGACTATCCATGTGACCCAAACCGGTATAAAAAGAGCGACCACCATCATAATTATGGTACCAAGCCATGGCCATACCATTAAATTCTTTGGCTTTATTTTTAGTTTTAGTTTTAGTTTTAGCGTTATAAGAACTTTCATCTACCGATAACACATAGTTCAAATTTCCACCATGGGCATCACTAAATTGATACCATTCATCAGTCCATAAAAACTCATCTGGCATACGTGCTAGCCCAGGGAAGTTTCTATTCTCGACTTTAAGTTTAGCGGTTTGAATTTTTGGATGAGTGACGAAATTTCGACCAACCAATTTTTGATACCATGGCCATTGATATTCAGTGTCTGAGGCACTGTGAATACCGACAAACCCTTTACCCGACTGAATAAATCGTTCCATCGCCGATTGTTGCTCTTCATTAAGAATATCGCCCGTGGTGGACAAAAAGATGATGACATCAAATTTTTTCAGTTGTTTATCACTTATTTTGCTCGCATTGGCATGCCATTGCAGATCAAAATAATGCTCGTTTGCCATTTTGCGTAATGCGGTTACACCCGCATTGATAGACTCATGATGCCAACCACTGGTTTTAGTAAAAACTAAGGCTTTAAATTGTTTGGCTTGTACTATCGGCATACTCGCCAACACAATAAAAGTGATGCTAAGCAGCGTTAAAAGATTTTTTTTCATTATTTTTCTCTAATTCGTCAAGTTATTTAATAATAAGTTATACCATTAAGAAAAAAAAAGCGCCTATTAGGCGCTGTTTTAATATTTACTAATTAGCTTATAAAAAGTAAGGCGCTTTAAAACTGGTAGGTCAAACCTAATCTAAAGTTTCGTCCATTGTGATCTAAGATGAAAGTTCTAAAATCAGGTGCTCCATCCAATGCACTACCTTCAGAATACAACCCATTATCCGGATCTTCATTTAAACGAGTAATGAATATACGGTTATATGTATCTGTTAAGTTGGTTATCGCTAATGTCAATGAAAGATGTTCATTCACCTGATAACGAGAAGAGAAATCAACAGTAGTACGATCATCAGTCCACAAAGCACCATCCCAATCAGAAGGGTTATTCAAACGCTTAGAACGATAGTTATAGGCTAAACGAGCAGAAAACCCTTCGTTTTCCCAATACAAAGTGGCATTAAGCGTATCTTTCGATGTATTTAGCATCGGGAAGCCATCTAACAAGTCTGCTCTTTCTGCAGCTTGTTCTTTATCAACATAACTTGCTTCACTGTCAGCATAGGTATAGTTGATAATGGTACCAAAATATTGAGCCCACCCTGGTAAGAAGGTGAAATCTTGTTGATACGATAGCTCCACACCATAGATTAAACCACCGTCACCATTAACAGTCGTCCTTGTTCCAACACCCTCATCAACTTGAGCACAATGTAGAGCACTATATTGTTGTTGTCCTTCAGGGAACGCTTCTAGTGCTGGGCAATCAAAGCCTTGTTCTTGGTTTTTCTGATAACTCATTGAGACAAAGTCTTTATAGAAACCAGCTACAGACACCATAGCAGTCTCTTCAAAATACCATTCCCATGACAAATCATAACCAATGACTTCAGTAGGTTTTAAATCCGGGTTTCCACCACGTGCTGTCGGGTTTTCTGAACCATTTCTAGCCGTTATTAAATAACCTGGTATCATCTGAGTAGGTTTAGGTCGTGACATTGTTTTTGAAACACTACCGCGTAATATCATTTCATCAGAAATCAAATAGCGAGCATTAAAACTAGGCAATAGATTGGTATATTTAATATCACCAAAAGAGTCATCAGAAATTTGGAAGTTACCTGCATTAAAAGCGCCGCCAATAACGTTACCCTCTTCATCAACCTCACCTTCTGGGTCCCAATTAGTAAATCTATAACCAGCTGTTCCTGCGGCAGTAGCTTTAGTCTCTACCCAGCGAACACCAAAATCACCCAACAATTTACCGTCGAAAAATTCATAATCAGCCATCGCATAAATTGCCGTTGAATCAAAACTAGTATTGTTGGGTTCTTCATCCTCACGACGGTCGTTCAACTCAGTTAATTGTGAAGAGTCTGGTACAAAAGTATCATAGAAGGCATCAAGTGTAGGAAGATACCAACCATTGTTATCGGTTTGAACGACTCGTTCTAAATAGTTGTCTACTGGGAAAGGCGTACTATACTCAGATAAAAGTGTCCCACTTGCACTCTCACCATTTGCATCAAGATTATTATCCAGATTAAGAGCTTGAACAAAACTTTCCCCCTCTCTATCTCGGTCAACTATTTTCGCACCAAAACCAAGACCTACTATTGGGCCAAACTCAACATCACCTTGTAAATCTAATTGATAAGAGTAGCTCGTGTCTTTAGTGTCACGCGTTAGGTATTGAGCAGCCTGAACTGGCATAGTATCTGGATCAAAAAATGGTTGACCACTAGCAATAGCAAACTCCGTATTGATCGTTAATTCATCGTTGTCATTAAGCCAACTAACTGTTCCTGGTTGTGCATTGGCAGCACCAGAGTTGAAAATCAAGCGACGGTTGTCTAATGGATTAAACGATGTTGAACCACTGTAGGCAACTAATGCATCTAATGTCCAATCTCCATCAAAAAGAAGTTGTTGGTAATTAATACCTATAGTGTTTGTTTTTGCTTCATTTGGTTGCTCAAAGCTAACCAAACGTGACTGAACACCTGTACCCGAAATAGAGGCAGATGTGCCAGACTCTTCATCAACAATAGCAGTAGCACCTACCCATAAATTTTGCACGCTGTGATTGTACTGTTCTTTAGTTTTATCTAATGCTGAATGCGTTAAGTCAACCCACAAACTTGCATTATCATTAATATTATATTGTAATGTTGACGAAAGACTAACCCGTTTTGTTGTTATTAGAGAGTAGTTCTTTTCATAAGCAAACGGGTCAAAGGTGCGTGTATTGCCATCTGGATCTAACTCTTCACCGGTTTGTAGGCTGTATGCAGTGGGGATGTTTCGGTACTGCCATCTGTAATTGGTGACTCTATCTTGACGAGTACTAGTTTCAGCATAGTTACCGCCAAACGTCATACCAAATTTGTCGGAGAAATTTTTACCAAATGAGAACGAAACTGTTGGGTCATATTCTTCAGATAAATCATTATATTTTAGTTGTGAAGAAAGTGTTGTTTTAGGCTCTTTAATATCAAGTGGTTTCCATGTATTTAATAATACTGTACCACCAATACTACCTTCATCATGATTAGCACTCGGACTTTTTATGACTTCAATAGAGCGTAACATATCAGCAGACATGGCAGAAAAATCAACACTGTTGTTGTCACCACTGTTGGTCATGGTCACACCATTCATCTGAACATTATTCAAACTACCTTCAGCACCACGAATAGTGATTTCAGTACCTGCACCATCTACACGCTCGATGCCGATACCCGTAATACGTGACATGGCCTCGGCAATATTTGAATCAGGCATTTTACCCATGTCTTCTGCGAAGATAGAGTCACTAATATTATTTGAAAAACGTTTGTTATTAAGTTGTCTAGTCGCACTAGCTCTAAAGCCAGTTACTTCAATAACTTCAGTTTCGTCAACTTTTGCAACTTCAACTGCTGCTTTTGCAACTTCAACGTCTTCAGCAGCATAGGCTATTTGGCCGGTGGTAAGGATCAGCGGTATTAACGCTGTAGATACCGCGATTGATAGCTTATTCTTTAGAAATTTTTTACTTTTATTAATACGCATTTATTATTATCCCCTTATGAACATATTTTCACTTATTATGGCTTTCAGAACGATACAGTACCTCCACCCACCGTGTACACTTACATATAATGTACATCAGAGATATACTATTGTCCAGAAAAAGTACAAATAACACCACTTAATAAAAAATTTAAAAACACAAATAAAAACAGATAATTACAAATAACAAAATAAATAAAAATAATAATTTTCAATTAAAAAAGAAGATAATAAAATACATATTTCCAGGAAATAACATACGAAAAACCACGTACACAGCACTGTTTATCTATATAAACCAATCATTGAAAGAGTAATGAAAACGAACTTAAGTTAATTACTTAAGATAAAAAAGCTCAATAATATATAAAAAAGTACATAAGCATACCGAGATTACTTTTGTATACATTGAACTCTCTATAATTTAAAATCAATAAATGCATTTAGTTTAAAAAATATGATATCGTGTATTTAACATATAAAAACATCAATAAATATTTATATGTCAAAAGTATTTGAAAAAACAATAATATTCATAGTATTTATCTTCTCGACTCTTGCTAGTGCTGGATCTGCCCTTGAAACATGGGAGGGGTTAGTAGGCTCTAAAACAAAAAACAGAATAGAATATAAATTTGTTAAAAGTGATTCAAATTTACCTTATGTTTTACTTTATGGTGATTCTATCTCTATTCAGTACACCCAGTATGTAAGAGATGAATTGAAAGGTAGCGCCAATGTTTACCGACTTTATCGAAATGGTTCATCATCAGGAACATTTATAGATAACATGAGTAAAATGCAGCATGCGATGACTGACACGACGCTGAATGATTATTGGTCGTTTAATTGGGATGTCATTCACTTTAACGTTGGCCTTCATGATCTGAAGTATTTACATGACAAGAAATTAAATAAAAACAAAGGTACGCAAGTCAGTTCAATAAAATCTTACAAAGAAAATATAAAAAATATTATTCAATATCTAAAAAAATTAGCACCTGAATCACAACTAATTTTCGCTACAACAACTCCTGTTCCTGATGACGCTGCAGGGCGTTTTGCTGGGGATGCCATAAAATACAACAAAGCGGCTCTCGAGGTATTACAAGCTTTCCCTGAAGTTCGTATTAACGATCTCTACAGTTTTACCAAACCTAATCAAACGAAGTGGAGGCTAAAACCTGGCGATGTTCACTATGCAAAGCAAGGACGAAAAGCACATGGAGAAAGAGTTGCTAAGATAATAAACCAAAGCTTGGAAAGTGCTAAATAAAAGTAATAGGCCATATCCGCCTTGTCAGCGTCACCTATGGCTAAGGTAAAAATATTCTCATCTAAATATAATGTTTTTCTGCACTTTATTGCTCTTTACCTCAAAACAACTTCAACGGCATAGCCATTTTTACCTACTTCAATATTGGTAAAATCAATCTCAAGCGCATCGGAATTTTGTTGCCAAGCTAAGCTTTTGTTGCTGCCAAGTAATCGAATTGACTGAATATCTGCAGCGCTAGCGTTAAGTGATTTTATGATCACTTTACCTTTTGGTTGCGCTAAAGACATGGCATAGACCTTATTTTCTCGCGCCGTAAACCAAAAATCTTGTTGGCTAAAGGTACGAGTGAAGCCTTTCGCTGCTCGGTGTCCTGTGCCTTTTAATGTCGCTTCGTCTTGCCCTTCACTTTGCACTTGCCAAGGTTTAGTGCCGTAAATAGCTTCACCATTGGTGTGTATCCATTGCCCCATTTCTCTTAATCTAAGCGCGCTCGTTTCCGGAACTTTCCCTTTACCATCAGGACCAATGTTCAACAGATAATTTCCTCCTTTAGAGGTAATGTCAATAAAATAATAAAGCAGCTCTTTAGTACTCTTCCAATTATGGTCGTGGTCGTTATAGCCCCAAGAATTGTTGGTTGTGCCACACGTTTCCCAATGTTTATCCAGTATATCGTTTGCTGACGGGATAACATTATCACCTGAGTCTACATAGTCGCCAAAATCATAGCCCACTCGGCGGTTGACTAAAATATTAGGATTAAGATCATAAACAAGTTTATAAAAGCGGAATGCTTGTTGTTCGGTGATTAAGCCGTCACCATCGAACCATAAAACGCGTAATTCAGGCAATAATTTAATCAACTCAGCTACTTGAGGGTAAGCTTTACTTTCCAAGTATTCGCTGTGGGTATTATTACTAGGATCCCAAAGATTTTTACCCTGAGCATGGGTATAAATACCTAAAACATCATTGTTCTTTTTAACCGCAGCGTAATTACCATCACTACCATCGGCCCAGTCGTTACCATGAGAATAATAAACCCCAAATTCTAATCCTTCTGCACGCACAGCGTCATAAAGCTCTTTGATAATATCAGCCTTATAAGGCGTTGCATCGACCATATCGTATTGTGAAACTTTTGAATCAAACAAGGCAAAGCCATCATGGTGCTTGGTAGTAATAACCACATATTTCATACCAACATCTTTTGCTAAGCGAGCAATATTTTGGGCAAATGATTTATCAGGTTTAAAGCTTTTTGCTAATTCGGCGTATTCTTCACGGGTGATCTGAAATTTGTACATTAACCATTCAGCCACTTTCGGCCCTGGAATAGCAGACTGCTTTATTCGTGTACCTTGCCATTCACCGGCAGCTCCTGAATATAATCCCCAATGAATAAACATGCCAAAACGAGCATCTTTGAACCACTGCAATGTTGCTTGCTTTTCAGCTGACTCATGCATTGTTAACCATTGCTGATGAAATTCACCCGTGCCTAACACATTCTTATAATTAGGTACTAACCGCACTTGTTTGACACTACTATCAACATCAAGTGACAAGGTATGACTGCCTGTTTTGGTAAATTTGTGGACAGTTTGAAACTGAAAGACATTGACCGGTTTGTTTTCAGAAATGATACGAAAGCTTTGTTTAAGTTCTCCCTTTATTTTCTTACCATCTATCGACATCAATACTTTTGGCGCGGTAGTTGTGTCCGACTCAAGCGCTGGCATATCAGTAATAACTTGAATATCGTATTTTCCTGCGCGTTTTAAGGAAAAATGCAAAACAGAGTCTTGCTCTTGTAGTGATGCCGTATCAATGTCAAAAACCACCCAATGATCATCGACCGGTTTAACTTTATTAACTTTCTCTTTCGTACAGCCAGTTACAGTCAGCATAAGGCTGATCATAACTAACTGAACAATAAAGTTTGCGCTTGTTCTACTTCTCATTTTTCGTTCCTATCGGTTTAGGGTGTTATTTTCAAATGATTTTAGCTTGCTTACTCTCAATATTAAGCGTCACACTGACATGTTTGAATTCACGTCGATACTCAAAACCATTTTGGCTAGCATCACTTAGTGGAGGACCCAGTTTACGATCATATTCAGGATACCAATCATAGGCACCATGCTTATCGCGATAGCCCCAGGTATAATTAAAATAAGAGTTTTCGTTTGCTGCTATTAAAAATGCATCTAATGGGAAAGTAATATTTTCTTGGGCACGTTTTTGTAATTCAGCTACAGGAAGCTTCATAATATCTGCATCTGACCAGGTAAAACCAGGCCAGGCTTTTAAAATAACTATTTTCCCTTCTTTTAAAGCCTTCGCTGCAGAGCTAGTCCACCAGCGTTGAAAATCACGATTCGATAAATCATAATACTTAAGTTTAATTTTTCCTTTCAGGTGCAAATCACCACTGACGTTATGGATAAACCAATTGTCATTTGACTGTCGTTCGTTCGACATTTTATACGCTGGGTAATCTAACAGTAAGTTCCAATAGAAAAGGACTTGAGCATCAGGGTTAATCTTTTTTATTTTTGCAACGTCGGCAAATGTTTGTGGCTCTGTCAACCCATAGTGAAGTTTTGCACCGTGTAATTTTTCAAGAGTAATAAAATCATAACGCGTGGCAACAAATTCAATTTCAGCTTCTGACATACCACCAGTAGCGCCAAAATGAGCATAAACAGGAACGGTATCCCAACTAAATTTCGGCAGTTCATTTGCTAAAGATTGCCCTATTAACATGACATTTAATAGTAATATAAAGAGGGTACATTTATTATTTTTCATGACGTCTCCGTGAATAGAATTAATTTAACAAAGCCCCGCAGTTTTACGACAGGGGCTATCAAGAATAAGCCGCTACAAGTAACTACCAAATAAGAGAATTTCCTGTATTCGCCAAAAATGACGCTTAGTATCCGCTTTATTAGTTAAGCGTATATATTTAGCTTTATGACCAAGTGTTTCCTCTTTATTAACCTCAACTGCGGTAGAGTTTTCAATTACCGTATGCCAGTTGGTACCGTTTTCAGAAAATTCAATCGTATAATGTCTTGAATAAAAATTAGCTAATGCAGAAGAATTAATAATAACTTGAGAAATTGCTGCTAACTTTGGTAATTCTATCGTTATTGCTTGACCAGATTTTCTCGGTACCTTGGAACTAAAGAAAGGTCGTTCAAATTTATTATCCGTTAACATTGAAATGTTAAACCTTGGATGCACGTCAAAGTTCGTGGTTATTTTCCACTGAGATTTTTCTGTCAATTCATTAGAAAACTTCTCCTCTAACGAAGCTTGTGTCCACATAACATCTGGTGTGTAATTCATGTTACTTACTGTAGCGACATCTTTCGCGGTAATCATGCTCCCTTCATTGCCAAAATTATTACGTATATAGGTTAAAACATTAGCAATATATTCATCACCGTTTGAACTGATAGAAGGCATCATGCCACCAACATAGTTCACACCGTCTATTTCACCCTGCAACCCATGCAATACTAAATTAATGAGCGCTGCGGTATTACCGGTTACTCTGGCGTTGGTATGAAATGATGGCGCCACTAAATCTTTACCGGCAGGCGTACCTTTACCATCAGCGCCATGACAGGTATAACATAAACCTTTATAAGCTTTTTCACCGGCAATAACAGCAGCGGCAAGCTCTTTATTGCCTTCCGCTAATTTACGAAGTTTAGCGCTATGGGCAAGTAATTCTGTCATCGATTTTTCAATGGCTAATATGCCTTTTTTATTTGGATGCGCTTGTTTGGCAGTCGCTAATATCGCCTTATGATTGTCGCTAGTAACATAATATGCGGATAATATAGCTTGCTGGGAAACTTCAATATCTTTGTCGCCTGCTAGACGAAGCCATTGTTTGGCAATTGTTTTATCACCCGAAGAGGCAAGTTGCTCAGAAATTCGAATAGCCGTAACACGCACATCGCTATTTTTACTGTTAAATAGATCAGTTAAAATATGCTTATCTAAAATACCTAAACCTTCAAGAGTCCAAAGAGCATGTATTTGTGCTAACGGTTGACTATGATTTTGTGCGACTTTTTTAAGTGCTGGTACAAGGCTTTTATCACCACTAAGTACCATTAATTTTTGCGCTTCAAGACGCCACCAACGATTTTTGTGACTCAAATATTGAATAAGTTGAACTGGTTTTTTGGAGAACATTTTAGGTAAATTTTGTAAAGAAACACCGTCTTTTTTAACGCGATATAAGCGACCTCGACCAATAGTTTTATCAAAACCATAGTTATCAATTACACCACGTAAATATGAACCTTCTTTGGTCCAGTTACCTTCTTGAATGATACCGCGATACATATCTAATATCATTAACGAGCCGTCTGGCGCTGATTCTGTCCAAACGGGTCTAAAGTTAGCGTCTGTTGAGACAATAAACTCTTTACGCTGCTTTTGATAGGGATTGCTAAGAACCGTATAACCATCTTCACGTGTTACTTTGGAACGTCTAATTAAATTTCCCACGGGCTCGGCAATAATGTAATCACCTTGCATATCATCAAAAACGCCTCCTAGATATATTGATTGTCCACCGCCACCAGTAAAACGTTTCAAACTATTATCTGGGCGTAACATTTTTAAACCGCCTTGAACATCAGGGGTTTTATCAAGTGGGAAGACCTCACGGTAACCTTTAGCTTGTTCGCCAGCTACTGACACTTGGCCGTAAACACTTGGAGCTTGAAAGGTGAATGCTGGATCTTGTCCGCCAGCGGTAGAATAATAAAGTCGACCAATATGATCATGGGCTAAGCCCCATTGACCACCGCCATAAGGCATGGTTTGGGAAATAACTTTGCCATCAACATACTTAAAGCGTGTATTAGAATAGGTTACATACAGCCAATTATCTAAACCATAAATAAGGCCGCTTGGTTGATGCTCTAAGTTGCCACCTCGTTTACCGCCTTGATATATGGTCTCTCTTAAATCAGCAACACCATCACCATTGGTGTCTGTTAACAATAATAAATCTATGGTGTTTGTTTCACGAACAAGAATACGACCGTCATCTAATGTTGAAATCATTCGGGGTAGCAACAAGTTATCGGCAAAAACGGTAAAACTCTCAAAAATTCCATCGCCATCTTTATCTTCTAAACGCTTTATTGTACTTGTTGATTTAAACGTACCGCTGCTATCCGCATCTTGCATATAGGTGAGCATTTCCGCGACATAAATTCGACCATTTCCATCAAAAGCCATAGTTACTGGCTCTTCTATTAAAGGCTCCGCAGCAACAATCTCCATAGAATAACCATCTTGCACTACCATGGTTTTCAAACTGTCTTCAGGTGAAAGGGGTAAAACAGTTTCATGCAATTTAGGGTCATAGTCCTTAGCTAACACGGTTGAGCAAAGAAAGCTAGATGCCACGACTAACGCGACCAAAGCTTTTGATGATTTAAAAAACATAATTTACCTTTTTTATATATATGTATACAAGAATGAAATTGAAAACAAGACTATTTTAAAAACTTATCAATTGGGATACTGTTTTCTAACTCTTTGATTTCTATGTGACGATAAAAAATTTCAGCCGTTTCAGCTTGAAAACCAATAATTCCCGCACTAGGTGTTAGCTGGGTTGCAATATTAACCACCTCACCATTAAGTTTATGTACCGCGTATTCTTCACCCATGACAATAATTTCAACAAAGTTCCACTTATCGTTTAGTCCATTAAAATTATCGGTATCGTTGGCTAAATGTAACCAACCTTTAACGGTAGACTCTTTACCGCCTTTATCCGGATGTAAAAATGATTGACCATGAGCAGAGCCTTTAAAATTTGGATTTTTCTGGGTATTTTTACCATCCGGAAACCATGAATAATCAGCACCTTTAGGGCGGATCAAATCACCAGTGTGATTACGCTTAGTTACATGGTTGTATCTAATTTGATATTCGATACCGACAGGCCAGACATCATCTTTAATCACATGATAATAAACACCCGCATCGTACTGCCATTTATTAAAATTATTGGCGATTCTTGTGCCCCATTTATATTCAAACCTTAAAATATACTTGCTGTATTTCTTCTTGGTATAAAATAAACCATGGGTGTCATTTTCACCGGTATCTAATTTATATTCTTGCGGGAATTCATCATTAAAAACATGGATGATTTCATTTTCAATAGCAAAAACCTTTTTCGCCATGTCTTGATCGCCACTTTTTATTTTTAGATATAGCCCGTCAAAGTTTTTTCCATTAAAAAGTGCTTTAAAACCCTTTTCACTCTCAACAGCGCCAAGGTTTGTAACGACCAAACTAAAGGTAATCACGACAATTTTATAGATATAATTATTCATAGGTATTCACTTTCATACTTCCACCAAGTCATTTTTATAAACAAGGAAGTAGTCTTATTATTTTATAATTAACATGATACATTAAAATCAAATAAGCGATACTTCTATATATAAAATATCATTGTGAATAGGAAATATCTATGGTAGAAATGATATTTATATCAGAACAGATAACTGTTGTATGGAAAGGTTGATGGCAGAGCCGGTAAGGTTATAAGAATACGCTCAAAAATTGCAGCTACAGCCCTTAGCCTTGGGAAGTGGAAGTGGAAGTGGAAGTGGAAATTTATGGCAGCACACTATAAGGGCTATACGATAAGAAAAAATACAACTAAAGCCAAGATATCGCTAAGCGAAATAAAAGTAGATGGGCAATCAATAACAGTCAATTAAAAAATTAACTATTTATGAAACAGTCTCGCTATTGATGACAATTAGTAGTGTTGACTAATAATGACTAATAACAAAAAACAGGTTTTATGATGAAAAAACAGACATTAAGAGTTCTTTGCTCCTTGCTTGGGACGATAACATCTTCTGCTCACGCCTTAGACGTCTACGTGAGTCCCGAGGGCTTAGACTCCAATAGCGGCTACTTGGGAAAACCTGTGGCGTCATTAGCCGCTGCCCAACAAAAAGCACGAGAGTATGCAGGTAGAGAAGCGGTTACTGTTCATGTTGCCAATGGTATCTACTATCTTCCCCAAACACTGGTATTTACTCAAGAGGATTCAGGCTCAATAAAGTACCCTGTACTTTATAAAGCCCAGCATGAAGGTGGCGCCGTACTCAGCGGTGGAGCAGAGCTGACCTTGCAATGGCAGCAATCTGAAAATGGAATTTATAAGGCAAAAACGCCTGTAGGTTTAGTTATCGACCAGCTATTCATTAATGGTGAGAATCAACGAATGGCGCGTTATCCAAATTACGATCCCCAGAAGAAAGCAGAGCCATATCAAGGATATGCATCTGATGCTTTTTCCAAGGAGCGTGCAGCAAATTGGGCAGATCCCACTGGCGGCTATATTCATGCCATGCATAGGTCACGATGGGGTGGATACCATTACATGATCACAGGCAAAGATGACGATGGCGAAGTCACCTATGAAGGGGGATGGCAAAATAACCGCCAAATGGGCATGCATTGGGGCTACCGCATGGTAGAAAATATATTTGAAGAGCTAGACGCAGAAGGTGAGTGGTATCACAATACTAAGAGCCATTCGAGCGGCGCACCGCAAACAAATACACTTTATTATAAACCCGTTGCAGGAGTAGATTTAAATGCAGCTAAAGTGGAAGTGGTTCGCTTGCGCCACCTTGTTGAATTCCAAGGGTCAGAAACAAGCCCTGTATCAAACATAACACTACAAGGTTTTGTTGTTCGTCACGCAGCACGTACTTTTATGGACACCAAAGAGCCACTTTTACGCTCAGATTGGGCCATGTACCGTGGCGGTGCGATAATGTTAACGGGTACTGAACACGTCAAGATACTAGATACTGAATTTGACCAAGTTGGCGGCAATGCCATTTTTGTTAACAACTACAACCGTAACACCTTGATTAAAGGCTGTCACATTCATGATACAGGGGCGAGTGGTGTTAGTTTTGTGGGCGACCCGAATGCTGTGCGTGATCCTTTGTTCGAATATCACGAGACTAATGACCTTACCAAAATTGACCGAACACCTGGGCCTAAAACACCAAACTACCCTGCCCTCGGTACTGTCGAAGACTGCCTGATACACAATATAGGTACTGTTGAGCGTCAACCTGCAGGTGTGCAAATTTCCATGGCGATGAATATTACAGTGCGTGATACTTCTATCTATGATACCGCGCGTGCAGGTATCAATGTTAGCGAAGGTACTTGGGGCGGTCACTTAATTGAGCGCGTCGATGTCTTTGATACAGTGTTAGAAACACATGATCATGGCTCGTTTAATTCTTGGGGACGAGACCGTTTTTGGCATAAAGACCGTAGTATTTCACAAGTCGAGATAGATAAGGATCCTAACTTGCCTTACCTTGATGCGATTAAAACTACCATCATTCGTGACAGCCGCTGGCGTAGTGACCATGGTTGGGATATTGATCTAGACGACGGTTCATCTAACTATGATATTTATAATAACCTAATGCTAGCGGGGGGTTTAAAGTTTCGCGAGGGCTTCCGTCGCCATGCTTGGAATAACATAACCGTGAACAGAGGTTTCTTCCCTCATGTTTGGTATAAAACCAGTAAAGATCAAGTCTATTCAAACATATTCATGGTGCCACATAAGCCAGCTAGAATGAGAACGCCTTTTATCGATGAAACTCGAGTAGATAAAAACTTCTATGCTTCTCCTAAATCCGCAGTAATGAAGATATCTAAAAACTTAGGATGGGATCAAAACTCAGTTTTCGGTGAGCCTATGTTTGTCGATCCAGTTAATGGTGACTTCCGTGTTAAAGAAAACTCACCTGTTCTAAAGACTGGCTTCAAAAACTTTCCTATGGATCAGTTTGGAGTAAAAAAACCATCACTTAAAGCAATAGCACGCACACCGCTCATTCCAAAATTCGGTGATATGTCAATAATAAGCTCTAAAAAGAACCCCAAAACCATGACGTGGTTCGGTATGACTTTAAGCGAATTAACAGATACAGAGTTTTCAGCCTATGGAGTCAGTAAGGAATCAGCTGGTGTTGCACTTTCAGATGTTAAAGCGGGAGACAGAGCTTCTAGAGCAGGTTTTATGGATGGCGATTTAATTCAAATGATAAATGGTCAAGGGATGCTTAATTTGAAGAAATTTGAACGTGCTTTTGTTGCTGCTAAAGGCACAATAAAACTGAAAGTGGTACGTAATCAGCAAGTGCTCGAACTTGAAATGACTTTGTAGCCGAAAATTAAAAAAGTTCACTGATATAATTTGAGAGAGCTAGCAATAATATGAAACAAATACTGAATGGTTTATTGTGTATTTTGGCTTTGAGCACCACGAGTGCTCTATGCGCAAATGAGCAGAAAAGCCAGCTTAAAGTGAGCCCATCGAAACCAAATATTGTTTTTATTATTACTGATGATCAAGGGTATGGGGATATGGCAAACCGTGGCAACCCTATCATCAAAACACCTCAATTAGATCGTTTACATGATGAGTCGATTCGATTTACCAATTACCACGTTTCCACGACTTGCGCTCCCAGTCGCGGTTCTTTGATGACAGGTAGGCACAGTAATCGTATCAATGTTTTTCATACAATTACCGGTCGTTCCATACTTTGGGAAGATGAACGACTACTCCCTCAAGTCTTAGCAGAAAATGGCTATACAAATGGTCACTTCGGTAAATGGCATTTGGGCGATAATTATCCATTTCGTCCAGAGGATAGAGGTTTTCACGAAGTGGTTCGCCATAGTGCAGGCGGGATTACACAGGGTCCCGACTATTGGCGCAATGACTACTTCGACGATACCTACTGGCACAACGGCAAACTAGAGAGTTACAAAGGCTATGTTACCGATATATTCTTCGATGAGGCCATGGAGTTTATCGAAGAAAATAAAAATAAACCATTCTTTGCATACATATCCACTAATGCACCACACGCGCCCTACAATGTTCCAGAGGAATACTACAACCTCTACAAGGATGTACCAGGTCTGGCCGATCGCTTCAAACGTTTTTACGGGATGATCACTAATATTGACGACAATATAAAACGCCTAGAAGATAAATTAACAAGCCTAGGATTGCACGAACACACCATCTTCATATTCACCACTGACAATGGTACTGCTGGCGGAAATAAAGTCTTCGATGGAGGACTTCGTGGTGGTAAAGGCAGCCAATACGAAGGTGGGCATCGAGTGCCGTTTTTCGTGCGTTGGCCGGCTGGCGGTATATCGGGAGGTTGGGACGTGGATCGTTTGGTGTCACATTACGATGTGTTACCGACCTTGGTTGATCTGCTGGGCTTGAACTTTACCCCCATTAAGCCACTGGACGGAATGAGCTTTGCTCGACTATTTAAAGACAAGAAGGCCAAGTGGCCAAATCGTATTCTCTACATGGATACACAACGAGGGCAAAACTTGGTTAAGTACCAAAAGTACTCGGTTATGGACCAAGATTGGCGCTTGTTGGATGGTAAAGAGCTGTACAACGTGACTGAAGACTTAGGCCAGACCAAAAATGTCATCGCTCAAAATCCTGAGGTGGCAGCGCGTCTAGCCGAAGGATATGAACGTTGGTGGCAGTCTTTTGAAAAAGACAGTCCCAATCAACGTTACGCTTATATCAAGGTCGGTTCACCCTATGAGAACCCTAGCCGTATTTCTGCCCACGATATGCTTACGGGTAAGTTTCAACATGTTTGGCATCAGTATGGAGCTGCGAAAGCGTCTCAGGGAACGGGTCGATGGAAAATCGAGTTTCTTGAAGATGCGCAGTACCGAATCAGTCTACGCCGATTTCCACCCGAGAGTGGCTTGGCGATCAATGCCACATTTCCTGAGCAAGAAAAGCAGATTGAGCTAGACAGGGTCTTTCCAGCGAGTGTAAAGGACAACTTTACCTCAGCCTTTCTCTATGTAGCGGGTATCAAGGGAAGTCAGAAAATTAAGCCCGGGCAAGAGGAAGTGAGCTTTACCGGTTTCGTTCCGGCCGGACACTATGATATGGAAGCTCAGTTGATCGATGAAGTCGGGCTAGTGTATCCTGCCTACTACGTTTATATTGAAAAACTGGAAGCGCAACCAAAAAACTGATTAAATTATTATAATAACTTAAGGAATAAACCATGAAATATTTATCGAGACTACTACCATTAACGCTAATAGCTTGCACGCTAATCTTTACCAATGCTGCATCCGCAGTGGTACCCGACAAAGACAGTGCTGTGTCCAAAAACTTCAAAGATATTGGTCGCTCAATGCGGAATTTACGTAAAGCTAATGACAGCCAAGATATCATTGAATCACTTGAAAAAATAAGAGTGATCACGATAAAAAACCGTGAGCTAGTGCCAAGTTTTATGAAAGCTGGCTCTAAGGAATTTAGCAAGTATCAAGAAGCTATCGATAGCTTTGTAAAGACAATAGACAAGACAATGTCAGCGGTTGATCGTGGTGAGATTACTAGCGGAAGAGTCGCACAGAAGAAGTTAGGCTCAGAAAAGAAAAGTTTTCATAAAGAATTTGATTTAGAAGATGATCACTAAAGTTAACGCAACAGATAACACGGCTATTGGCTGGGATTGGCTAGTGCGCACTGCGCATTGGTCAGTAGCAGCACTTTTTCTGACTAACTATTTCCTGACAGAAAAAGGCTCTGAGAATCATGAGTATGTGGGCTGGGCTTTATCTGGACTTGTTGTCACCCGTTTACTATGGGGGCTAAGCCTTGCCACTGGTCCCAACCGCTTAAGTGCTTTTGTACCAAATCTCGCATCAGCAAAACAGCATCTAACAGAGTTAAAAACACGCCAACCTGAAAAAGACGTGGGGCATAACCCTTTTGGCGCGATTGCCATCTATCTGCTATGGATAGGGCTATTCTCTATCGTCTTGACTGGCTGGGGCATGGATACCGACTGGGGTTTTGATAATGATGTCGATCAATGGCATGAATTAGCTGTCGATTTTACCTTCGCTGTGGTGTGCCTCCATGTTTCAGCTGTTGTCTCAGTCTCCTTATGGCTACGGAAGAATTTAATCCGCGCCATGATTGTTCCTTAAGTAAAGGCGCTATCCCTGCCAATATTAGCCACTAACCTGTTAAAATTTCGTCCCTATGTACCTTACTCAGGAGTTCATTGATAACGTCATCTTCGAAGTCTTTTGCCGAAGAACCATGGTATTAAACACTCAAACAGCTCGAATTATGCCCGTGCTGTCGGCGAAGCTTCTCGTTTTCACGCCGAGTTTCTGCAACATGGTGACGTAAAGATTCGAAAGCGGCAGATCCTGTTTCGCAGCGTCCAATCGATAGGGTTCCGGGTTATCGCCTCCGAGCCAAGCGCCACGTTTAGCGGAGTCTCCGGCAAAATTGAGATATTGTCCGTGCTTAAAGCCCATATTCTTGCCGCCGACGAGTACCAGAGGATAGTTTCGGGAAAGGTGGAAGGCGCTCGACGCAGAGCCGAACAAGAGCAGCGTGTTGTCCAGCATGTTGCCTTCTCCACCTGGCTCAGGAGTCGCTTTTAGTTTTTCTGCAAAGCGGCCAAACTCCTCGCTTAGAAAACGACAATATATTCCGAAGTTTTCCCAACCGCCAGGCGCCCTTGTTGCATGCGAAAGCGCATGCGAAAGCTTGAATCCGACTGCTCTCGCAAGATAGTCACTGATTCCGAGGGCGTTTTCCCTGCCAACTTGATAAGTCGCCACTCGCGTGGTATCCGTTCTAAATGCGAGATAAATCAGCTCATACATCGTCTGTAAATACGCTCGCGGGTCGTCTGGCGTGATTTCGAGTTGCAGGTGATCTACGTTGGGTATCGTAAACGGAGTGTTTACCCAGCGTTTTGCTTTTTCAACTTTGATCTCAGTGTCGCGCACCGACTGCAGATAATCGTCCAGCGTTTCTTTATCGTGCGTAGACAGGATTCTTCTTAGCGAACGTGCATCTTCCAATAGAAAATCTAAAGCACTCTGACTCCTTGATAACCTGAGTGCGGCGTCTTCACTGCTCTTGGTAAAAAGCATATCAAAGATGCGTTTCGGCTTATGCTCTGCTGGAATCGGGCGGCCATAGCGATTGTAGGACATCGTCTGGGCGCCACGCGGAGTCCCGGTGCCTCCATCGGTCGACATGACGAGCGATGAAATACGGGTTTTCTCCCCGACGTGCGCCGCATACACCTGATCGAGAGAGATGCTGTTTTTGTAACCGCCGTCTGCTCCGGTGTTGGCGCCCGTTAGGAACTGATCGGCGTTCGAGTGTCCGTGCACATTTCTCGCTGAAGGGTGCGATAGCCCAGACAGTACCGTCAAGTCGCTTCGCAGCGGTTCGAGAGGATCGAGACATTTGGTGAGTGTAAAGTCCTTTCCGCTGCCATGAGGAAACCAGCTCCAGTTATTATAAGCAGGATCTTCTTTGAGCGGCATTGGCACTCCATCCGGTATATAGAAACTGGCAAAGCGTTTCCGTTTCGCTGAAAGCTCAGCGGCAGAGACGAGCCCCGAAAAGGATTCAAACAACGGCAGCGCAAGCGCTACACCAGCTCCACGAAGAAATTTTCGACGGTCAATTGAGTTAAGTTTCGTATTCATGGTTTATTCCTTTGTAGTCTATTTCGTTTGAAAAAGGTCGCTGGTAACGATTAGCGATACGAGGTCGCCGAGTCGATCTTCTGTATTTCTGAGATCTGAGGTGATCTCTTCGATACCGGCGCGGTCACCAAAAGTGAGAGGCCGTCCAAGCGCATAGGTCGTCAACTTATGAACCATAGAATGGGCAAATTGATCCTGACGGTTTACCAGCAGAAAGCGCTTCAATCCATCTACACCATTCAAAGGCTGTTTGTTGAACAGAAGGCTGGACGCATCCACCGGTTTGCCGTTAATCTCATCGCGCCAACTGCCCACTGCGTCATAATTTTCGAACGCTATCCCCCATGGATCGATCTTTTGATGGCAAGAATTACAGGCTGGATGATTGCGATGATCTTCCATACGTTCTTTCAGCGTCATTTTGAGTATTTCAGGGTCAGTAAGATCAATTTCTGGTACAGCCGGAGGCGGAGGCGGTGGTGGATCGTTCAGTAGGCGTTCGAGCAACCAGATGCCACGCTTCAGTGGATGTGAATCCTTGCCGTCGGAATTCATCGCTAGCAAACCTGCTTGGGTCATAAGACCTCCTCGCATGGTATCAGGATCCAGTTTTACCCGCCTGAAATCATTGCCATATATGTCCTTAAGGCCGTAGTGTTTAGCGAGTCGCTCGTTGACCATTGCATAGTCGGAATGGAGAAAATCGATAACACTATTGTTCTCATCCAGTACTTCTTGAAAGAAAGAGATTGGCTCGCGAAGCATCGCTGCTTTTAAATTCTCGTCAAATTGAGGATAGAGCTCTTTTTCGACATCCAGAAAACCAAGCAACTCCAAGTTCAGCCATTGCTCTACGAACTGCTTTGAAAATCGCTGGCTACGCGGGTCGGATAGCATGCGTTCAGTTTGACGAAGCAGAGTCTTGGGGCTACTCAGCTTCCCTTGGGCCGCCAATTTCAGAAGCTCGTCGTCGGGTATGCTGCTCCAGAGGAACATGGAAAGCCGCGTTGCCAATTCATAGTCGGTCAATTCATCGACACCTTGTTTTTCTGAATCAACTTGTACGAGGTAAAGAAACTTTGGCGATGAAAGTACCGTAGAAAGGATATCGATCATCGCATCCTGAAAATCGCTACTTTCGGTTCTTATTTTAGCGAATAGGGCCAGATGTTGATCGATCTCTGCAGCTGTTACAGCACGACGCCAAGCCCGAGGCATGAAGCGCGACAGGATTTCCCGAGCATAGGCACTTTCGTCCTCGCTGTGTTTGCTGTCGATGAAAATCCCCGTATGTGAGGCAGGTGGCCATTGCTCATAAACAGGAGTCGATACTTCGACGTAATCGAACTGTATGTCGGTGCCTTTTGAAAGTGACGTATTGCGCAGTTGAATGTATTCGGAAGGATTCAGCATTTTCGCGGCGCCCAATTCCACGGTCTTGCGGGTGGGATTGCGTGGGGAGATCTCGCTCAGTGGAATATCCCACTGATATAATTGAGGTTTTCCGGGAGGTGCATCGATCACTAAGTCGTGTTCACTGATCCTGACGTTCGCCCTTGAGTTGTTATTCCCTTGCCAACCGAAATGCAGGGCTATGCTCGCAGGAGGTCCGGATTCGTCGGTAATACGCGAGGCACGAAAACGAACGCGGAGCGTCCCTTCGTCCGGCAAGCGATTGCCGAGATCGACGACTAAATGTTTGCTTTCAGGTAGCACAGTTACAAGCTTAGATTGCTCTGGCACTTTGGGAGGAATCGTCGTAGGGGTCAACGCGTGGACGGCCATGCGAAAAGACCAACGAGCCTCTTCCGTTTCTCCCGTTGCCAAGTTTTTGTAGTAAGCGCCAGCCGATTTTCCTCTCTGTCTTCTTTGCTTGGGAGTTAACTTCTTCTCACCTCCCTTGGGCTTAACAAACAGATGAGCCGACGCATCTGACGGGATGCCCCAATACAATATTTCGGGACGTTCTCCACGAACGGTGGCTCGATTGAGTGCCGCACGATTCAGCTCGAAAAATGTGCTGTAATGGCTGGACGACATCTGCAGCATTTCGGAGCTATTCATGAAACCGTCTTCCGATACAGAGTCTGGTAGCAGGTCTTTCCCGAAGTCAAACGGAAGTCCCAGCAAATCCTGTAACGCGTAGCTGTATTCATAACGTGTCATGCGCCGGAACGACGAATGCCCTCCTTCACTGCGACGTATTTTCGACGCTAATTGAATCTCAGATGAGAGCCAATCAATTACTTTGCCGCGATCCTCACCAGCCATCTCTGTTTTTTCTTTTTCCCCTTCATCTTCTTCGTCTTCGTCTTCGTCGTCTTCGGGAGGCATCTCGTTGTTGCTTATTACATCAACGACTTCAAGCCACCAGTCTACATCTTTTCCATGGGTAAGATCGGGGTCCAAAGTATCGAGTCGGAAATCGCCCTTCTGTTTTTTCTCGCCATGACAACTGTAGCAAGACTCTTCCAAAATGGGTCCGATCTCAGCTTGGAAAGTTGCAAGGTCTGGCTCAGGGGTTCCTGAGATAACGGGATGAGTTATCTGATTTTTATATTTAGAATGACCAGCCCCTATTTCCCTTACTTCTTCGAAAGTAAGAAGAGTCGATTCAGCGATGGCTCGGCTTCCTCCAACCATAGTCAAAGAAGTTATCAGTAAAATAGGGATGTTTATTTTTATATTAACTTTTTTCATGCAATTCAATCGCCTAGCTATTCCAGAAAGCAACCTAAATTAAATTTAAGTGTTGTATTTGTTATTGTTATTAATCTATTGGTCGTGTTACCCCAAAGTGTTTCATTATTTTAAAAAATAAAAATAATCCTAGATATAATTTGTTGTGCCACGAACAAATAAACCTTTTTATATATAATGAGCTTCCATATGAATTTAAAATAGGTATAGACTTTGAACATGAATAATTTTATTCTTCCTAAAGTGACAATCACATAAAAAGACCTCTATTTTGATAAAACATGACTACTATCCTCAATTAATTACCTTCATCGTAATAACCCTATTTTCATACACGGGTCTCGTTAATGCTGATAATTCAGCCGAGCTTAATTCTGACTGGAAAGCTAATAAGGCCAATATTATCAAGACCCGTGTACCCTTTATTCCCCGTCCACGAAAATAAAAAAGGAGTCATGCCATGAAAATCGTATTGTCACTATTAATCTGTTGCTACTTGTTATTAGCCCAACCTGCGTTTTGTGTGGATGCTAATGAAGCAAGCGAACCGAGTGTCATAGGGCCAGCTGTTATTGATCTGTTAAAAGGTGGCACACTGGATGCTTGGAAAGTACCATCAATAATCTAAGCATCATCGGCTCCACTGGCACAGAGAAGCTCGCCCTACCTGAATGGCTATACAGCAAACAAAAATTCGGCGACTTTGAATTCACCTGCGAATTAAAGCTGAGTGGAGACAATCACCGCAACTCAGGAATATACTTTCGTGCTAACCCTTCGCCTCTGTGTCTGCGAGGATTGCAGTTTCATACTCAACAGCAATGACAGTGTTTTGTGGGTCCGGTGCTTTTGCTGGCACTTCGATCTTTGTGATGTGACCGTTGGCGTCATAAGAAACAGGAAGTGCTTTGCGCTGCGAATCTGCAAGGAAATAGGTTTTGGCTGGCTTGCCGACAATGCCATTAAACTCGATGCCTTCCTTCTACCACTTCAATGTAAGCACCTTATAAACCGCATTATTCCCCCATCAATAACATTCACTTATGATCACTTTAACTATTTAAGGAGATCATCATGCGACGAACACCACAGCAATGGCTTACACTGTTTCAAACCCAGAGTGAAAGCCATTTATCAGTAAAACAATTTTGCCTTGAACAAGGTATATCAACCTCTAATTTTTACAAAAATAAAGCAGTCGCCACATCTACAACATCAATCGCTCCAACAGCGATGACATCACCCTTTTCTCAAATTCATTTGGTCGAGCCAGAGCTAAAAAATACCAAGCCCCTACATGATATTAAACTAAATATCGGCAATGTTGTTACTGGTGGCTAGTGATATCTCACGATACACTTGACCTTCAAACGTTGTCATGGTTTTGTGGTAGATCCTCAACTGTCCATCAGGGGCCACTATCAAAGTAGGATTTGAGGCGTGCTGACCATTGTTCGCTGTCGCCTTGATAATGGGATTATGCGGGCTCTCGGTCCAGGGACCCATTAGTGATTCAGCAGTGGCAATGCCTACTTCTTGTTTAGAACCATTTTCATCTTTGTATCTATTTAACAGGTACACCAAAACGAAGGTGTCTCCTACCTTTGAAATTTGTGGATTATGATAAGCTGCACTATCACTGGTAAATACATCGCCTAATAGTGTGTATGGCCCTTCAGGTTTATCCGACACCCAATGCACAATTTTACTATGCTTACTCCATTTTCCATTTTTAGGAATAATCGAATTAAATATATGTACCTTTCCCTCGTCAGCATAAATGGGTGCCATACCCCATGTCCATGTACCTTCGGGCGATGGTAGAATAAATGGCCCTGGAGACATAGATTTTACCAAAGCTGATTCTTCCATTGCGACCAATGATTGGGACAAAAGCCCAAATACAAGCGCGACTATAGATATATATTTTGTTCTCATCAATTCATCTCTTATTTAAATTAATTAGCAATATTGAGTACCAAAATCGTTATCAGCTCATGAACTATACAATGCTGATTTTTTCAGATTGCTACCTTAGACATGTAAGCCGCTTCTGATTTATGTTAAAGCTGCTTATAACTTGACCCCATATTAATAATTTAACGTTGCGCCCTTCATTGGCGGTTGGCGATCATTTTCCCACCATTGATTTGGGCCATCAGCTTTAATATCAGCCCAGGTACTTAGTAATTTGGTTTTCATTGCGGTGAGTTTTTTTGGCATTGCCTTGGCGAGATCATTTTTTTCTTGCCAATCTATTTGCACATTGAATAACATAAACTCGGTTAACGTGTCGTTACCAACAATCTTCCAATCGCCAATACGCATGGCAACACGATCTTTTGCTGAAGAGACATGGGTACGCCAAAAGAGTGGAGTAGTACGATGCAGTTCTTTGCCTTTAAGTGCAGGTAAAAAGTTAACTCCATCAATAGTGCGATCTTTGGGTATTTCAATACCCGCAACCGCTAATACCGTGGTAAAAATATCCGAGCCTATAATAGGGGTGTCATTTTCTGAGCCGGCTTTTATCTGGCCTGGCCAACGGACAAGGAATGGCACACGAATCCCCCCTTCAAAATCAGCTCGCTTCAAACCTCTCAAACCGCCTGTTGTACCACCAACAGCTTTTACTGGGCCATTGTCAGAAGTGAACATAAGTAAGGTGTTTTCGCTCACCCCTTGTTGGTCTAAAACCTTCATTAACTCCCCTAAGGCAAAGTCCATTTGGGAGATGTTGCCAAAATATTTCTGATTTTGAGCTGTCTCATTTGGATAAAGTGAAGAGAACTTAATATCGGTTGCAATGGGTTTATGGGGCTCATGAAACCACATTGACATGATAAACGGCTTAGTTTTGTCTCGCCCTTGTTCAAGCCATTTAATCGCTTCATCTGCCACTAATGGCGCTGAGTATCCCTTTAACTCCCCCACTGGTTTATGGTTTCGAACAAAGTTATTGGGGTTTTTATGGCTAGGGATGGCATTATTTTGGGTAGCAAACCAGTAATCGTAACCATGAGCGTTAGGGTGTGGATACCCTTCTTTTTGAAATTGTTGCTTAGATAATAAGTGCCATTTACCAAAATGCCCTGTGGTATAACCCGCTTTTTTGAATAAGCTTGGATAGGTTATTTCACTGGTGCGTAAATGCGCTTGGTTGTTACCGGAAAGATGTCGCCAAACACCGTTACGATAAGGTGTTCTGCCGGTTAAAATAGCTGAACGTGAAGGCGAACAAACCCCTGCCGCTGAATAGCTCTGGGTGAATTTAACCCCTTGACTTGCTAACTTATCCAAGTTTGGCGTTTTAATCGTTTTATGGCCATAAATAGCTGAATCTCCCCAGCCCATATCGTCAGCCATTACCACAATAATATTAGGTTGTGATGTTGTACTTGATGCCAAGCTAAAAAAATGACAGGCATATAAAATAGCACCTGCAATATAGTTTTTATTCATACATATTTCCTTTTTATTATTATCAAAGTCACCATTAATGCCAATCGGACTAATTAATTAGTCCGATTGGCATTACCATGAGGAAACAGAGACTTATTGACTAATTGCTAATGCATAGCCAACACCGTTATTGTCAAGATTAGGCAGTTGAACATGAATCGCGTCAGCGCTTTTACTCCAATTTAATAATATATCGGTGCCAACTAAGCGAATTGATTTAATTTTTAAGTCTTTGATTGATTTAATAGCAACGGTCGTATTTTTAGGGGTAGACAAAGAGATAGCATAGACTTTGTCCTCTTTTTGAGTGAACCAAAAATCTTGCTCGGTAAAGTTAAAAGTGACTTTATTACCTTTGCGGTGATGGGTGCCTTTCATATCAATTTGACTCGGACCTTCATGATCCACAGTCCAAGGCTTGGAGTCGTAAATCGCATCACCATTAACCATAAGCCACCTCCCTACTTCTTTGAGGATATTGGCGGATGCAGCAGGAATAACACCTTGCCCGTCAGGGCCAACATTTAATAAGAAATTGCCACCTTTACTTACATTCGCCACTAACCAGTACATTAACTCGTTTGAAGATTTCCAGTCAAAATCATATGAGCTATAGCCCCAAGTATGGTTAGTGGTGGCAATACCTTCCCACGTGTTTGCACTTGCTTTGTCTGGAATAACATTGTCACCGGGCGTGCCAATATCACCAAAGCCATTACCAATGCGAGCATTGACTAAAATTTCAGGGTTAGCGTCATACACTGTTTTATAAAACGCCATGCTGTCTTTGGCAGGAATATAAATTGGCGTATCAAACCATATTTGGGATAGATCATAGTTAGCTAATAACTCTTTAACTTGTGGAATAGATTTATTTTGAATATAACTGTCAAAGGTTACCGGCGCGGGATCCCATTTATTAGGCATAGGTGCTCGTCTTGGTTTAATGCCTGGAGCGGGGCCATAATCTTTCATGCCACCGTCGCCACCATCTCGCCAATCTAATGAATTAGAATAATAAACACCAAAGTCTATTCCTGCTTTTTTGGCGGCTATTTCCATTTCCTTAATAGGATCACGACCAAAAGGTGTGGCGTCTACTATGTTAAAATCGCTCACTTGTGATTTAAACATGGCAAAGCCTTCATGGTGCTTAGCGCCCATGACGATATATTTCATACCAGCAGCTTTGGCAATTGCTACCCATTCGTCAGCATTAAAATCTTTAGGGTTGAAATCTTTGGCAAGTTCCTCATATTCAGCACGAGGGATTTCTTTACGGCGCATGATCCACTCAGCAATTTGCGGGCCGGTACCACCTTCTTCCATTTTTTTGCCTTTATAAATACCTCCCAATGAAGAATAAAGCCCCCAGTGAATGAACATACCGTATTTATTTTCATTAAATTTTTCTCGGCCACGCTGTTTAGCCGCTGATGCGTTTAATGTTTTCCACTGTGCTGTTAATGCTTTCATCTGTGCTGAACAAGGGATACCTGAACCTTCAAAGCCATAAACAGCTGCTTTTTGTCCTTCACTTAAGGCGTTATGAGTAGCAAGCTCAGCCTCAGTACAAGCGTAACTTACTGTGGATAGTACTGATAATGCTAGTAGTGAAGCATTGATAGTTGTTTTTTTAAATTTCATGGTAAATCCTGATTAATATTCCAAATTGCTTATTTTTAGTCTTGTGGTGATGTACCAATTGCCACCAGCTCCTTCAAACTCCGATGATATATTTTGCCATCAGCGTAACTGATTGAATTCAAGCTCCATGTTTCACCTGATGGACCGAGATCATTGACACTTAATATGGCAGAAGCATCCAGAACCGGCGCATCAGCATCTACGGCATAGGTAATACCCAACATGGTATGAAAATAGAGAACGCCATTAATGTTGGTCGGACTACCCCAAAAAACTGGAAAGTTTGCGCCATCAGATTTTGACCGAGCGTTACCTGCTACATCTCGCCCATGGCTATTTAGCGTACTGGTTTTTACTCCAACACCGTACACATACTCATCTTTTTGTCCTGGTTTGCGAATAACGGTTACCGGTAATTCCAAATATTCTGTTTTACCGGTTTCAATATGAACTCGACCAATTGAATGCGACGGGCCCGCTTTTCCTTTCGGATGTACTCGTTTGTTACGTGTATGAGCAGTGGTGGTTAGAAAATAATGATAGCCATCGGCAACAATATTGGAATGCCAAGCAGGATAAACATACATGTAGTTATCTGGCCCTGCATTTACACGTGGAGACCAATCTTTCATATCACGGATATTGACGTTTTCGTACAATCGATGCTCGTTGTTAGTCGGGTCCCACGGTCGGTAATCAACCCCTTTGATCATCGATGTTTTTGCAAGCATCTCGCCGTTTGATGCATCTATAACGACATGGGATTCGATGGGGTTTAAATTGAACATATAGGCTTGTTTCTTGTTCCAATGTAAAATCCAGAGCACTTGCCAGGCATGGGTATTGCCCAGTTCTTTACCGTTGGTCAATGGCTGTCCGTTATCATCTGTTTTGGGCTCAAATCGCCAAATGGTTTTTCCTTCTTTACCCGGAGCTAAACTAACTAGACTTAAGCCAATTGGCCGTTCCGGTACGCCATGATGACCACCGCGCCCGGTTAGAATGGCAGGCCGTCCATCTGGTGAAATGCCGAAAACAGATGTTGTATAGGTGGTAGTACCGTCTTCAGCTTCCCATATTGTCTCACCCGTTTGAATATCAATACCGCGCAGATAATTCCAACCAAATACTTCCTTGGGGTTACCGTCTCTAGGCTCAACGTTAACAACAATACCGTCGTACAAAATAGGCTCATGCTGTTTATTGAATGGGTATTGTGGACGGTCCCATGGGCTCCATTCTCGCCGCCAGACCTCAACACCATCAAAGTCGAACGCTGCCATAACGCCACTGGCATTGGTGAAAACAACTAAATCACCATCGGTTACCGGCGAAGGTGTAGTCGAGTCAGAATACGCATAGAGCATTGGACTTTTTACCGAACCAGAAAGTGGGACTGACCAAAGGATTTTCCCTGTATTAGCATCCACACAATGCCCTTCAATGTCGGCACTCATCAGCTTTTCATCACCGGCGTGCTTAGTGAAGGTCGTCAAAAATAGGCGATCCTTCCAGACGGCAATACCACTTTGCCCACCATTTGGCAGTGGTGTTCGCCATAAAATATTTTCACCACGCGCGACACTCCATTCCGTTGGAGCCTCAGGTCCATTAACAGTCCATGAATGGTTGGGTCCCGCAGCTTGCGGCCAAGTATCCATACTCTCAACGTGCGTATTAGGTATTGTGCTACATCCATAGATAAAACCGCTCAAAATTAGGACGTATACGGTTCTAAAAAAAATTTGTTTCGTCATCTATTTCTTTGCCTCATTAGCTTTAAATTATTCTTATTCACTTTTTACAACCACTCTCATATATTCAAATTTACTCGATTTTTAAAAACTCCCGAATAGACAAGGGTATTGTTATTAAATAATTTAGAATCATCGTATATCCCTGTATATTTGTCATCAATCGCATGGCTGTTTCAAAACACAAAACATTTTACATATAAAAAACAAATTATCCCTTTAGATTGACTAGTGAATTGTTAAAAATAAATCCCTTATATTGCTTCAATCGCCAGTGATCTACCTATTTGATTTCTGGTTTATTAATTCGCATTACAGAGGAGTGAGTATTGCCGTTTGACCCATGAGCTATCCGGAGTTATCTCATTGCCCTTCGACGCTTGCGTCGCAAGCTCTACGTCAATAGAAGCATAACTAACTGACGAAAATGCTGACAACACTAGAAAAGAGGCATTGAGATAGATGTTATTAATTTTCATGGTCATTTCGAATTTATGCTTCGTTTCGGCTATAGTCGTTCGATATAAAGATAAAAAACAGCTAAAGGTTTATCAGTTGATGTTTCGGTATTATCAAACCACGCTTCTATATCAAGATCACCTTGTTCAATATTTTTGGTAAAAGTAACTTTCGTTGCGCCTTCTTTAATGGTTTGGACGAATTTTTCACCATTTAAACTAAGGTGGGCAAATGATTTGGGTATAACTTTATTGGCTAATTTGTCGTGCAAAAGCAGAGTGAATTGATAACGTTCAGCTTGCTCAGTGGTCACTTTCCATGGCGATATTTCAAAACCAGCCTCTTTGCCTAACCAACCTCTTTTCGCCCATTGGTCAGTGCCAAAGCCAACAGTATGTCCTACTTGTTTAGTGTTTTTTGCCATCCAATCATGGCTGGTAATACGCATAGGGTTTTCTTTTTCAGCGCCAATAATTGAGCGCATTGTCGGTGTACCCTTACCGGTGGTATGTTGCCACCATTGTTGGTATGAGTTGGCCAACTTATTTGCGACATCAGGGTGTTGGGCAATAACATCCGTCAATTGGCCTGGATCAGTTTCAAGGTTATATAATGCAATATTGCCCGCTTTGCTATTGCCATGCACATAACGCCATGGACCGTTCATCACCGCATACGGACGGTTAGGATCAGGGGTAAGTACACGTTGCGTGGTAACCGTTAACGTTCTATCAGGTAATGATGTGCCTTGGGTTAAAGACGACTTAAGGCTAATGCCGTCAGTATCAAGGCCTGTGATATCTACACCAATGAGGTCAAGTAAAGTTGGCATGACATCGAAATGTGCGGCTAAACCATCAATGTTAGATGGCTCAGTAAAACCACCATTTGGCCAGTCGATGTAAAATGGCACACGGTGACCTCCTTCATACACAGTGTTTTTTCCACCTTTCATACCAAAATTGAGTGATGTGATTTTTTGACCAATCTGTTTTTCAATTTGTGCTTTAACGTCACCTTTCACTAACTTGGCTCCTCTGCCCCCCATCACAGAGCCGTTGTCTGTCATAAAGATAAAAATAGTATTGTCGGTAATGTTTGTGTCGTGCATTGCGTTTTGAAGGCGGCTAACATTTTCATCAAGACTGGCAATCATCCCATAAAACAATGCTAACTCTTCTGGCACACCCAGTTTGCGATATGGGTCTACATATTTATCAGGCGCTCTAAAAGGGGCATGCGGAGCATTGGTCGACACATACAGAAAAAATGGGTCGGACTGATTGGCATTTTCATAGATAAAATCGATCGCTTCATCAAACCAAATATCGGTTGCATAACCGTCATATTTTTTGGCTTTACCATTTAAGAAATAGGTATCATCAAATTGCGTATTTCCCCAGTAATCAGGTGTTTGGCCAATGCCACCAGCACCATGCATCAACACATGATCAAAACCTTGATCTTGTGGGCGGAAGGGATAGTTATCACCTAAATGCCATTTTCCCACCATACCTGTGGTGTAACCCGCAGTTTTCAAATGCTCAGGTAAGATGACATGTTTATCAGATAAAATGTGCCTTCCCATAACGGTATGCCATACTCCAGCACGTAATGAATATTGCCCACTTAACAAAGCTGCACGTGTAGGTGAACAGGTTGGGTCTACATGAAAATTAGTAAAACGTGTACTGTTTTTAGCTAATTCTGCTAAAACAGGAGTTTTAACAATAGGGTTTTTATTATGGCCAAAATCACCATACCCTTGGTCGTCGGTCATCACTAGAATAATGTTAGGGCGACTTGGATCTATAGTTTGCTCTATGTTTTCTTGTTCTGAACTACAGCCAGTAATATTGAGCAATAAAAGAGCCCCTATCGATATTACTTTTATAAAATCACGCATGTTATTCCTATTGTTAATATTAACGTGTAATACTCATTGAATTAGAGTAATTCGACATAAATTCATTTTATGAACAGCCTCACCACAGTCTATTTAAATATAATAATACACACAGTTATTCAAAGTCAATTGTATCAATAATATTTATGTATTTTAACAAACAATGCCTTAACAACTAATGACCTTAGTTGTTAAGGCATCGGCTTACCCCATCTAGCCTTGAATATTTCCTGTATAAAGATATGAAAACAGCTCAAAGTAGAGCAATTATAAAATAGGCAAATAAATTAAGAGACGAGGCTGTAGTACTAATAAAGCTTCGAAGTCGTTAGATATTACAGCGAAGTAAATTTATAACGTGAAAGATAAATGAGCGTGAAAAGACCAAGGACATTTTATCAATACCACTATCTAACAGTGGCTAAACAAGCAGGGCTAATGTCTACAAATTTTTTGTAAGTTAAAACAAACTCTTGATGACCTAACTCTTCTGACTTTGTCTGCTGCCCTTGTGCAACCTGAATGACTAATTCATATATTTCATCACCAACCTGTTTAACAGTCGCTTGTCCTTTAATAACCTTGCCAGCATTGATATCCATATCATCGGATAAGTTGTCATAAGTTTCAGGATTAGCGCAGACTTTAATAACCGGTGAAATTGCAGAGCCAACCACTGAGCCTCGGCCTGTGGTGAATAACGTAAGGTGACAACCTGACGCGATCATTTCAACAATTTCGGCACTATCAACAATATTAGGGAAACCATACATTGGCTCACCATCAGGGACAACATCCATTAAATACAAACCGCCTTGGCTAGGAATATCGCCGGGTTTAATTAATCCATGGATTTTTGAACTGCCCGATTTGGCATAAGCACCCATCGATTTTTCTTCTTGGGTGGTTAACCCCCCTTCGGCATTACCTGGGGCAAAACTGCCATAACCCATTTTTGTATAATATTGCTCAGCTTTTGCCACCGACTTCATGATTTCAATACCAAGTTCAGACGTTATCGCTCGTTCTGCCATGATTTGTTCACAACCAATTAACTCACCAGTTTCTTCAAAAATACAAACAGCATCATCTTCAATAAGTCGGTCAAAACAATGTCCCACTGCCGGGTTAGCACCAATACCACTGGTGCCATCTGAGCCCCCACAAATGGTACCAATTACCAGCTCACTAAGTTCCATAGACACTAATTCAGCTCGCTCAGCTTTAATAAGCAAGTTATTAACACTCGCTAAACCGTCTACAATGGTTTTTCGCGTACCGCCGGATTTCTGAATAACCAAGGTATCAACGGCTCTGCCACTTGCTTTAACCGTATTCGCCAACTGCTCACGATTAAAGCCCTCACAACCTAAAGAGAGGATTAACACCCCGGCGACATTAGGGTGAGTACAAAGGCCCTCCATAATTTTCAACGAGTATTCATTTGGATAACAGCCAGGAAAACCAATTAACTGCACGTTATCAGTCGAGCTTTTGGTAACGATAGCTCTAGCCACATGATGTGCGCATTCAACCAGGTAAGTAACTAAAACAATATTACGAATGCCTTTACGACCATCCGCTCTTAAGTAGCCTTGCATCTTCATTCTCCTGCCCTACTTTGGCGAGTATGGCTGGCGATATAATCACTTTTCATGTTATGCATATGGACATGCTCACCAAAGGCAATATCTGCAATCGCAGAGCCTATAGTTACGCCATATTTAATAATCTTTTCACCTTTAACAATTCCTTGTCTGGCAATTTTATGGCCAACAGTGAGGTCAGTCGCCATCGAAACTTCGATTTCCTCTAGAGTTGTTGCCTCCCCTGAGAGTATCTTTTTGCAACAGACAAAAACATTATCTTCTTTGTTCAATAAAACAAAATGTTGGTTTATCATTTCAATATCCTAATAAAATAGTTCTACCTAGCTACTACATCTAAACTACATAACCGTCCAAGCTAGTCTTAGCGGTTAAATTAGGTGATTTTTTTACTATTAAATCTACACCCTGAATTGTGTATTGTTATAACGTTATTCATTTATACGTAAAGTTGACCATCCGTGCTCCTTAACTTTTTCTATCGGCTTAAGTAACTCACTGGTTTTTCCAGGTTACTTTTCAATGAGATTGTGACGTTGCCCTGGGTCGTTTTTCATATCAAACAATTGTCCATTTTTCTGGTCATCGCTTTGATAACCATGTTTCTTTTGCCAGCCAGAATAATTAAACCGTGCGAATGGCATATTTTTTTGCAAAGGTATTATGCTCAAGTGATTGGCGGCTATTCACTTCTGCTTTAGCCGTCCACAAGGGCAGTAGATTAATAGAACCTTCAGCGGCATCATCTGGTAATTCAAAGCCCACGAGGCTAGTAAGCGTTGCCATCCCACACATGTGCAGAAGGATCCGCCGTGTACATATAGTCAATAATTGGGTTCGCTGCAAAACTTAATGCTGGGGCTAACGCTAAGCTTAAAGTCACTACCTTTTTGTTAAACCTTACTTTTCTCCTTTTATTGTTATTGTTGTTCCAGCAAAGCTGGAGGTATTCTACAATAGCAATTTACAACTTATTTCAACCTGCTGACGTAGACTGTTAAGTTTTATCCATGGGACTCTTAACAAAGAGTCTCGCCTTTTTATGAAGCTAACCATGATGAAAGCAATTAATAATTTTTGAGCGCAACAAGTGGCGTTCTATTTATTATTATTTTTCGCAACCGACACTGATTTACCTTGTGCTGAAGCGGTTTCTTCGCCTTTTACCGCCAAGCGGATCACGGTATCGATTGCATGCCATGAGTCAGCCTTGTTCAGAGTCAAACTTAATTGATTCGATTTTTGCGAAAGGGCAATGACATTACCCGTTCTCAGATTTATGGCAGACGTAAAAGTCTTGCCATCTGCTGGAGCCGAAATGGTTAACAATTTACCTTTAGGTGGAATCAATACATGTAAATATTCCTGTTTGCCATCGGTAGATTGAGTCGCCACCCCCCAATCTAATTCATTGATTCGGGTGCCGTGGCCTGAAGGCCAAGAGGTACTTGTATGAGTGTTTTTTATTGATTCGGCTACGGCATCAATTTTATTACCAAGTTCGGTCATTGAAGACATGATTCCAGGATTCCACATATTATCACCTGGAAATGGACCAATAGCCCAAGCCACACCACCGCCTTCAGTATTCGTTGCCGCTTGTAATACAGTGTATTTGTACATGGTATCGGCTGTATAACGAGACTTACCTGGCTTTGACCACCAATAGGCATCATTAACAAATCCTACGGATTTGCTTAAGCCCGGCCATGTAGTAACGTCTTTTTTTGAAAGGTTTTTAAAACCTTCTTTATTTCTAAAATTGACAGCAGGCTCTCTTATTTCTGCCATACCAAAGTCAGTCACTTTGTTAGCTTTGTTGATTGAAATTAACGTCGCATCTGGCAAGCGTGATAACACAGTGTTTCTTAAGCGGGCCTTGTCAGTTGCGGGGCGTCTGCCACCACTATCAAACCAAAAGCCACTTATTTTTTCCCCATACCGATCAATCATTTCGGCATGCACATCATTAATAAAATCATTTAAGGTGAGTGAGTATTTAGTGTGGCCTAAAAAGCCAACTGCGGCTTGTTCTTCAGGGCTAAAGTTATGTGCCTCTACCGGCTGAGTATACAATATAACTTGAATATCCCTGGCGATCAGTGCATCTAACACCTCACCGATTAAGTCACGTTGTGAGCGATGGCCTTCACCCAACCATTCGTCCATTTTTTTACTGGGGAAAAGCGGATACATGCCGCCGTGCCACGCGGTGAATATGACATATTCTGGGCCTATTTGGGCCATATCATTAGCGAATTGTTCCACATCGAAGTTGTCGGCCACCTCATTAACGCTATGAGGATAAGAACCATCCGGGTATTGAGTTATCGGAAATCCATAATCGTGGTCTGGCGTTTTACCCCAACCGTAATGAATAAATACACCAAATTTTTGATGCGACCAATCACTCGCATATGCCGATTGCATCGTCATAAATGCTGACGAAAATAGGATGACTAGTGCTACTAATTTTTTCTTAAGCATAATTTGTCCTCTTTATATGTTTTATATATCTTATTTTTATAAAAAGTCCGCAGAAAAGAGTCTTGTAATACCTAGAAAATGTTTTGCCAGAACAACAAACCATCTCAGAAAATCCTCCGTATGGGACTCGGTTATGTTGATAAATTAAAGAATATTGCTGCTAGCATGATTAAATTCCATTTCGCTGCTGAACAAACAATTTATGTTATTGCGCGCTTCGCCGAGCCTATTCCTTAACTATCTGTTTTCTTGCCCTTTCGGGTCGCCTTTTACCTTGCTTCAATCCCTTGTCTAAGTAGTCTTTCAGTAACGAAGCTGACGATTATTTAAAAGTAAATAACGGCGAATAAATACGTTTTCACTACCTAAAAGAAATGACTACTATTTAGCTTCATCTAGCAGTAAACTTAATGCTTTCACTACCTCAGGATGTTTTCTATACAAATTGGTTGTCTCTTCAGGATCGCTTTCCATATCATAAAGAGTGGCTGATTCTTGCCCATATTGAGGTGTTATTGACTTAGGAGCAGTAAAACCACCCGAGCCTAGATGTGGAGTATATTTCCATTTTCCTTGGCGAATGGCGAAAAAACCCTCTAAAGAATGGTGAATACTATAGTCATGAATTGACTGCTGCAAAGCTGGATCAAAAAACGCGGGCCACATGTTATAGCTGTCTTCACCTGCACCTTCAGGTAAAGGTGTATCTAATATACCGGCAACCGTTGCTAATAAATCAGTCGTAATGATAACTTGGTCGGATTGGCTACCTTTGTTTATTTTACCCGGCCAGCGAGCAATAAAAGGTACTCTATGCCCACCTTCATAAATATCAGCTTTTTGGCCTTTAAAATTAGCATTCGCAAAATGTCCTGTTTCTGCCTTATCAGAATCTAACCAGTGAGAACCATTATCAGAAGTGACAATCACCAAAGTGTCATTTGCGAGATCTAGATCATCTAATACGTTGAGAATAGCGCCTACAGCGCGATCTGCTTGTAAAACAAAATCACCATAACGTCCTGCTTGAGATTTTCCTTCAAGATCTTTGGTAGGCAACCAGGGGGTATGTGGCGCGCTTAAAGGAAAATATAAGAAAAAGGGCTGTTGCTCATCTTTTCTTTGTTTAATGAAATCGACAGCTTTAGTAGTAAACTCAGGCATAACTTGATAGAAATCAAAATTTGGCTGCACTTCACCGGCTCGCCAAAACACGCCACGGCCGTCTTTATCTTCACTTTTCCCGTCAGTATAAACAGTAGGTAATTCAACCATTTTTTGGTTTTCTAAGTAACCGTATGGGCTCATATCTAAGGAGGCTGGAATAATATAAGAATAGTCAAAACCTAAATCATTAGGGCCGCCTGTTACCGCTTGAGAAAAGTCAACATTAGTGTCTAAACCTTTAGGAAATTCATCTTTCCACGTAATTTGTTTGATTGGTTTTGTTGCATCTTTAGCTTGCCAGTTTAGGCCTAAATGCCATTTTCCAACGATGCCAGTATAGTAGCCTTGTTGTTTTAAGAAAGAAGCAACCGTCGTGCGATCTTCTTCAATCAAGGCAGGTGAATAGCCCCAAGTCACCCCCTTTTTTAGTCTACTTCTAAAAGCATAACGACCGGTCAGTAAACCATACCTTGTTGGTGTACATACTGCAGAATTCGAGTGCGCATCGGTGAAGTGAATACCTTCATTGGCGATGCGATCGAGTGAGGGTGTTTGTATTTTTGACGCTGAGTTTAAACTACTTAAATCACCATAACCTAAATCATCTGCGAGTATTACCACAATATTAGGTTGTTTAGATTGACTTTTATCAGTGTGACTCGTTTTTGCAACACCCGCCTCCTCATCACTTGAAGTACAACCTTGCATAGCAGTAATGCCTAAACATAAAATGATATTTGAAATAATGGTCTTCATAATGCCTCTATTTTTGTTCATGTTTTTATCTAAGAGCCTTAAAATAGCTTGAAAATGGTCAACTAATGTTGGCCATAGATTAGTATTCAAGCTCTTATTTTCTTTCTAGCTCATTGTAATTAAACTAACAATAACGCTTGATAAATAACCATAATGGGTCAATCAAGTAGATTAACAACCAAGAGTTTTTCCTGTTGGTTTCTCATAATGATAACTTCCAAATTGCCTCGCCATTTTCGAGAACGATATGAAGTGAGTAAATCATTGACATTAATTATGTTATCTTCACCACCAAATTCACTGTCGATGACGCGTAATATGACATCACCTTTCTTTAACCCCCCAAGCTCTGCTTTACTCTGTGCCGTTATGGCTAAAATAAGCGCTCCGGCAATTTCAGGAATACCTAGAGCTGATTGCTCACCCAGTGACGTGACTGATTTAAAGGTCGCACCAAAGAGTGTTAGTTCATTAGACTTTGTAGTGTCATTTGAGTTGAGATATAAACTAGGAAATTCAGGTTGTTCCGCTTTAAGCTTTAAACGTTTGTTTTTGACACCAAATTCATTCATTGGAAAATTAGTAAAGCCAACCGTAAGCGCTAAAGACGCTTTACTGACTTGATAATTCCCTTTTTCAGACGCGATAAACAATGGGTCACCAAATTTGGAGTGTGTATCAAGCCCTAACTTTTGCGCTTTGAGTAAAGCTTGCTCTGTCGTGAAAAAGTTGTGATCTATTTCATTACCCCAAAAATTATTTAATATCGGTTTATGGCTAGCCAATATAATATTATGACGAAAGGTATCTTCACTGTTTTCAAACCAAACATGTGGATGAAATGAGTTATTGATGATGATGTTATTTTCAACGGTACGATTAAATCCTTCCCTTAGTTTTAAACCACCACCTAAAGCGACATTGTTATAAATTTGATAGTTTGAAGAGCCGTCATCTAAATCGATATCCCAGCCATGGTCGCATTGAAAACGATTATTTCTGATAATAATAGGATTAGGTACGTCTACTTTGTACAAACCGGGATGTGTCTTTGCCAACTTATCCATCTCGGCACGTTCAGGGTGCCAAAACCTGTCTCTTCCCCATGAATTAAATGCACCGTGATCACCGGTTTCTAACACAGTATCAAATACATCATTGTATTCAATAATGTGGCCTCCCCAGGTTCCTTCACTGACATTAATACCTGCACGTGGTACACGATAAATGGAGTTGTGACTAATAGTGATGTCTGATGACATAGATAACTGAATACCAGCAACTTGTTTTTCTATTTGACCTATGTCGTGAATTAAATTATTTATAGCAATTGAATTGGCTGGATAATTTTCATTTTTAGGGCCTGACTTTAAATCCATATTTTCAATGTCAACAAACTCATGGTATTCAAAACTAGCCGATCTTACTGCTGAAGCATTGCCTACAAAACTAATGGCACTAGCGCCAATATCAAATATTTCATTGCCAGATATTTCAGTATCGCGATTGTAATTACTAACAAAAATGGCATTGCCACCTAAATTGTGAAAAACATTATTTGTAATACTAATATTTTCTGTACCATCCATTAATACAGCGCCACCACGATATATGGTCCAATCACTTCGTAATAATGGCTCCTTGGTTTTCATAAAGGTTGTGTTAGTTTGGGTGAACGTCAAGCCATTAATATTGATATGCTTAACTGGATTTTTGATGTTGCCACGCAGTTCAATTAAATGATCAAGTTGTGATATTTCAATTTTACTATTTATTAGATCTACATTTTGCGGTGGATAAAAATATAAAACAGACGCTTTTTGGTCAAAATACCACTCCCCAGGAGAATCTAATTCTTCAAAGATATTCTCCACATATCGATATTTTTCATGCATTGGTGATTGGCGATTATTTTGAAAGCCACCGTCAAGCATTAATTCTCCTTTACGATCCACGCCTTCAATTAAGTAGTGCATACCTCCCCATCGACCTTCATGAAGTGCATGAATGTAACCACCAACAGGATTTTTCCATTTAGCAATACGTTCAGGCGATATTGCATCGGCTGAATAACCATTGAAAACTTGTACTTTAGGATCAAAATTAGGGTAACGTGCGCTAATTTGTTTAACGCCATTGATATAAATCTGGTCCATTTTTTCAATTGAAAGTTTAGCTTTCATGATGTTGTCATGAGGCTGCCAATTTACCTCTAGCGCTTTAGCACCACTTAGGATTACGCTACCTATTTTTTCCGCGCTAATAATAAATGGCTTTTCTTTGGTGCCTGAAAATTCAGGGCCAAGAACAATGGGTTTCGTAACATAGTAGGTTCCAGTAGTAAGCTTTACTTCTACCTTTTTACCTAGCGCTAATAATTCTTTAGCTTTTAAAAAGGCATCATCCAAGTTAAAACCACCTTGTTTTAATTTACCTTCAGGGTAAACCAACAATAACTCGGTACTGTGGGCAGAAGAGCTTGCCTCTTTTTCAACCGTGTCATATTCACCAGAGCAGGAAAATAAAAACAGACTTAATAATATTATGAAAATACGCATCGATTACACCTAGAATGATTTTGTCTAAGATTGAGTAGATATGTGAAAAGAGGAGATAGCTTCCATGCTATCTCCTGAGCAAATTTTAAGGTTTTAATTACCTTAAAATGAAGCTCTAACACCAAGAGTGAAACGACTACCTACATCTTCTAATCCGCGGTTTAAACCTAACGAATTGAGTTGTATTTGTACTTCATTGGTAATATTAAGTGCTTCAAAATCAACAGAGATATTCTCGGTGACGTTATAGCTCGCTGAGAAGTCTAATTGACTATAGCCATCTGTATATGAACCATCGCCGAAATAGTTTATTCCGTTATTAACAAAACTATCGCGATAGTTATAAGCAAAACGAGCGCCAAAGGTTTCATTTTCATAATATGCGACCAAGTTATAGCTTGTCTCTGACAAGCCATCTAAGGTCAATAAAGGTCCATCTTCAGCAGTTTGGATCTCATCTGCATCGACTATTGTATAGTTGGCAGCAAAACCTAAGCCTTCTATTAGCATATCTAATGGTTGTTGATAGTTGATCTCAACACCCTTTAAATCGCTACCTTTACCATTGTCTGGTAGGAACCGAGTGAAGGTGGTAGTGATAGATTCACCGCTGCTAAGATCAAGGTAAGTAACTGGTTCCTCATTGGTAGAAGACACTATAAATGAATCGATGAATTTTACAAATGGAGCAACTGAGAGCATACCGCCGTCTTCAAAATACCATTCAACAGAGAAGTCGAGCTGATCTGCTAAGAAAGGATCAACATTGGGGTTACTTGATTTAATCGTCTTGACATTAACATTGATTGTAGTCGCTGGCGACAATACCGATAATGATGGACGAGACATTACGCGTGCTGCACCAAAACGCAATAACACATCATCAGTTAGTTCATATTTGAGGTTCAAACTGGGTAGTACTTCTGTATAACTTCTACTTACTGAACTTTCACTGGTATCAACGTTCGTCACGGCTCCACCTTGGTCGAACGTGATAGTGTTAAAATCTGGGATATTACCAAGTGATTCCTGATCTGTAGAAACATACCTGATGCCAAAATTACCGCTCAGACGGTCATCCATTCCTTCAAAGTTGATCTTTGCGTACACCGAGGTTACGTTTTCTTTTACATTAACCTGACTAGCTCCCCCCTCAGTCAAAGTGCCGTTAGCTACCAATTCAGACAAAGGAACTTTACTTAATAAATTACCAACATTAGATGCCAGCCACTGATTTGGGAAATTAGTGGCTCCACTATAACCATCAAAATAATCACTTGGACTGTATAACGTCATTAAATCACTAGCATCAAAGCTACCGCCTTCGATAGTAGAATCAAAGGTTTCACCTAACAAACCGGCTAAGGCTTCGGCGCTAACACCTAAGCGTCTAAATCCATTAAACTTTTCACGTTGAGTGTATTTAGCACCAAACTCAATATTATAAATTCCTAACCCCCAATCTACGTGGTGATCCACGTCGATTCTAAAATCAGTACTAGTGTCTTCAGTGGGTTGTTCAAGGTTACCGTTAAGTCCTATACCGCGAAAGTTGCTACCATCTAGGGGATCGAAGCCTGCGGAATAACCAAGTTCGGGGATACCACCATAATCATTACTAAAATCAGAGTAAGCATTAGCTCGGCCAATAACCGCAGCCGACAAAGCAGTTTTTATATTTTTTGACTTAGCGTGAGATAGCTCGGCTTCAATTTGCCAATTTTCATCAAAAGAATGTGCTGTACCCAAAGAAAAAGAAGTCAGCTTATCATTTGAGTCTGTGGTTCGCGCACCATTTCGATTGTCTACACCGGCTATTTCCAAACGTTCAATTAAGCCATCCGAACCACCCAATGGGTCAGTGACTATACTACTATCCACTACAGAGCCTCTTACATTAGTCCAGCGAAATGAATTGGCAATTTGGTCTCCTTCAACATCAAATTCAGAATACATGCTTTCAAACCAGATATCAGTATTTTTACTTGGACGAAACTGAAAAGTTGCCAATAAGGTTGTCCGCTCTCTCTCTTCAGGTAATAAGCCAAAGTTCGTGGCATGGTTAAAACGAAATGAGTCATCGGTATCCCCATCTAAATTGTAATCAAGGGTTGGTGTTGGGCCTCGGCTTGCTTCATATCCGTGTTCTACACCAAACGCTTCGTAGTAATGTGACTCAACTGAACGACTATCATAATGAGCACCTAAGGTAACACCAAAAGTATTATCATCGTTTACCTTAGTATAAAGCACAGATAAATCAGGCGATGTTTCACCTGAGTTTTCTTCATACACGGCTTTGATACTAGTAACAACTGAGTCTTTACCTAAGTCAAGAGGACGAGGTGTTTTTACATTGACGGTACCTGACAATCCCCCTTCTTCCATGTCTGCTGAAGGTGTTTTATACACTTCTAATGCACTAACAAAATCTGAAGGTAAAATGGTAAAATCAAAACTTCGACCGCCTGTTGCAGAGGGTAAGGTACGACCATTAAACTGCACACGGGTAAAATCTGGACTTAAACCACGAATACTGACATCCGAACCTTCACCTCTATTTCTTGAAATTTGCACGCCACTGATACGCTGTAAAGATTCAGCTAAATTTTGATCTGGAAACTTACCTATATCTTCCGCTGAAATGACATCAGCGATAACATCTAAGCTACGTTTAACCTCGGTAGCTTTTGCTAAACTACCTCTAATACCGGTAACTGTAATTACTTCTACTTCTTTTGTTTCAGTTTCAGTTTCAGTTTCTGCAATAGCCGGTAGTGTAGTAATGGTTGTAAGCGCTGCAATGATTGCACTCGATAATGTTGATTTTTTGATCATAATATTCCCCATATTTATTTTTATGACCATTTGACCTTTATTATTTATTTTCGCTATTAACTGTGTGTTTTCAGTGAGCTTTCTTAAAGCTTCATCAACGGTATACTTACCAACAACTCTATTGGTTATCTTTCCTTCTACATCTTGAAAATCAAAGATAGAGTCAATATCTGCTTGTTCAACAAATGTTATTAATGATTTTTCTGCTGTCATTCTTTTTATATCAAAATGAATTAACTGTTTTACTTCATTTTGAGAAAATGCTTCACAATGAAAAGTCGCTATTATAGTTACAATTAAAAAAATAAAGGTTTTCATGATCTTTTTTACATCAATTTAATACTGATGCACCTAATAGACGATTGCATATAAAAAATCAGCTAATTTTTTTTAAAATAAAACAAGGAATATAGACAATAGGTTGAAATATAAGAAAATAAAATAATTACAGAAAACAAAAACAAACATGTTATGAGTATTTTTATGTATAAAACACCTAGCATTAAGCGGTTAAATGAAATGTTTTTTTGTAAGCTTATTATTAGTATTATTTACAAAATATTGTTCGCTAACTAAGACTATTTCAACTTAAGCATCAACACAACCTAGAATTGCTGATATTTTTTGAAATACTATGGAAATAATATTATTATTGTTAGCTGATTTTGTATTCTCATTCGTTTACTAGATACGTATGTAATAACTTGATATCTGATTAAGGCTTCTATGAAATTTTTTGATAAAGAATCGACTTCAAAAAGTATTGACAGTTCACTTATTGAAACTCTCCTTTCTTATCGGAATGCACTTTTAAAAGTGGTGAGTAAAATAGCTCCTGCCGCTGAAGTTGAAGACATTGTACAAGATGCCTATGTTAAAATGTTTCAAATAACCTCTAATAATAAACCCATTAGCTTTCCAAAAGCATTCATCTACAAAGTAGCTAAAAATTTAGCTCATGATTTTAATAAAAAATCAGAAGTCCGATTGTCCGAGGGGGCGGTTGATGAAAGTGACTATGGTTTCAGTGATAATGATGATACTTATCAGCAAGTATTAACCAATGATGAATTCTGCCAATTTTGCGAGGCAGTAAGACACTTACCAGTACAATGTAGAAAAGTATTTGTTATGCGTAAAATTTACGGTTTCACTCAAAAAGAAATAGCTAAAGAGCTTAATTTAAGCCGATATACTGTGGAAAATCATACAGCTAATGGCATGCGAAAATGTAATGACTTTTTGGATAAAAAACTCAATGATAAACAGCGAAAAGCAATTAGCATTGCATCAGGGTTCATTGCTAGGAGAGAGCAATAATGACTAACAACATTATAAAACTACCTGATACTAATAAGGTTAAAGAAGAAGGCTCTCTTTGGCTAGCTAAACTTGATCGTGGTTTATCATCAGAGGAAGAGGTTTTACTTAAAAATTGGCTTGCAGAGTCATCAGAGAACCGGAATTATTTTATGGCATTGGCAAAACAATGGGATCAGCTATCAGTATTGACTCAATTGGCTGAAATTATTCCTTATGAGTCAAAAAAATCAAAGAGGAGTTTTTCATTTTATGCAAAAGCCGCTACCTTTGCTTTAGTATTCCTACTGGGCTCATTGTTTTTAACTGCGACAAATAATGTATATTTCAATAATGATTTATATGGAGTAAAACCTGCTTTCACCAAAAGCTATAGCACTGAAATTGGTGAGAAATCTACCGTTCACTTACCTGACTCATCAATACTCACTTTAAATACAGATAGCTTGGTCAAGATTAACTTTACAACAAAGAAACGTGAGTTAACTCTGCTCAAAGGTGAGGTTCATATAGAGGTTGCACATAATAAAAATCGTAAGTTAGTGTTGTCAGCAGGAAACAAATCTTTTGTTGCTATTGGTACCGCTTTCAATGTTCGCTACGACAGGAAGTCGACACTTGAACTCATTGTAACCGAAGGAAAGGTTGGCGTTGCTGATGTAGATCATATTGATGAAATAGAACTGTTGTTTTCCCAAACAAATCAAGATAAACAGTTATTAATTGATGCAGGACAGCGAGTAATTATTTCACCTAAAGATACTATAATCAGTAATGAGTTAACAAAAGAAGATGTAAAAGAAACCATGACTGACTCATTAGCGTGGAGAAATGGCAGGCTTATATTTAAGGGCGAAACGTTAGAAGAAGTTATCAGTGAAATGTCACGTTATTCCAATATTGACTTTGAATTAGAAGGTGAAGAGCTCAAAAAAATCAGGATTGGTGGACGCTTTAAAACAGGTGATATAGATGGCCTTTTAGATGTTTTAAATCAACAATTTAATATTAAATCTAACCGATTAAGTACATCAAAAATTCAGCTTTCACTTAATAGTTCTAATGCATATTTGTGATGATGATAATTTTCCAACTTCATATTGGCTAGATCATAGCAATGTGTTTTAAAAATTTAATAGCTCTGGTTATATAAGTGTAATGACTCACCTCAAAAGTACTTGCTAATGTAATAGCAGCTAAAGCGTTATTTAGTTCGTTCAGAAAACTCACTACTGTAAATCAGTCCCTGATGTTTTACGTTAAATACCCAAGCGGTGGCTTCTTTTGGTAAAGAAGCGTGTAATGAAATTGAATTACCTAATGCTTTCAAAGTTACCGATAACTGGTGCCACTTACGCTCTAAGGTATGACCGGTATCTGTGGTGTAATATAAAGTAGACTCTTCAATATCTTCACTTTTGTTATCTAGAATATTCAGCTTAATAGTTACCGAATCGTTCGAAACGTTTTGCTGATAAAAATAAAGGATAGGCTCATTGTTAATAACTGAGCGAGCAAATTCATACGGCTCTTTTGGCGTCCAACCGTGCTTATGGCTGTGTCTTAACTTAGGTTGAATACTTTGGTAATGCCTTCCGGACAATAATTTATAGGTCTCAGCCTGAGCATCGAGAGAAAAATTGTTCTCTTTAAGACCTGTCATCCATAAGGTAGGAGCTTTAAAATGATTAATTCTCAGTGCTGGTTCCCAAACATTTTTGTACGATGCATTGTTTGCCAATGCTTTACCATAATGATTCTTCATGCCATCAAGAAAACCACAACCATAAATAGGGATTGCAAAAGCAAATCGTTGATCAAAGCCAATGACGGTTGAGGTAATAACACCTCCCCACGATATGCCAGAGAGTCCAATTTTATTTTTATCGATTTCGTCAAATGACCTTAATAAATTATGAGCTTGTAAGGCAGCAGTGATCGATTGATTCATCCACTGATCGTTTAATGATTTATTAGCATCATTATAAATTCCAGGACGTCTTGGCCCTGCCCATTTATGCTTCACCCATTTAGGTTTTTTATTTCCGGTAAGCGTGCCTGTTTGTCCTTCAACAGCAATTGAAATAGCCGCAAACCCTGCTTCATTCCATTTTTGAATCCAGTCTTTAAATGCACTGCCACCACCACCGTGTATTAGTACTACAGCAGGAAACGGTCCCTCTCCTACTGGAGCCTTATAATATGAAAATATTTTAGTCTGTTTTCCCTGATAAAGCGCTCCTTCAAAATAGAGTGACTGAAAACCATCCTCTAGGGTCTTTTGCTCGTAAACTACAGGAGCTTTATCAGCTAAAGCTAGGCTATTAAGTTTATCTATTACTGTCGTGGCATTAACCGAGTTCAGCATAAAGACCAAAACAGACATAAAATATTTTACAATTTTCATTTTATCCACACGTTAAATTTTATTAATTTACGTTAATTGATTTTTTCAACATACATATAAAATGCCGGTAAGCCGGTACTTAAACCACTATCATCAGTTTTATCATCAAACCAAGCACGAATATCAAGTTCGCCTTCCGTTAATGATACGTTAAAAGTGGTTGATATTGCGCCCTTAGGCAGCGGCATCGTGGTAACTACACCGTTAAGCTGTAGATGAGCAAAACTTTTTGCAATAACTTTATTAGCAGGAATATCATGTAAATAAAGTGTCATGGTGTAATTACCGTTTTCAGCTACCTTTAATGCCCAAGGTGACACCATAAATTTATCTTCATTGCCAACCCAGCCATGGCCTTTACCCCACTTATCATCACCAAAACCTGGCCACCAAGGCACTTGACCGGTGTTAGGTGATAACCAATCCATACCAGTTAATCGCGATGGATTTTCATCTTCACTGCCGATTATCGGCCGCGTAGTCGGTGTACCTTTACCTGTTGTATGCTGCCACCACTGCTCATAAGCTTTGGCTAATTCAGCAACTTTTTCTGGATATTGAGTACTAATATCATTGCTTTGGCCAGGATCATTGCTTAAATCAAAGAGCTCGACACCGCCTGATTGCACAGCATGCACATAACGCCAATTGCCTTGCATTACAGAATAAGGACGTTGTCGATCGGGGTTTAAAACTCGCTGATTAGTCACTACCATAGTTCTATCAGGTAAAGCGGTTCCGTCTTTTAATAGAGATAGCAGAGAAATACCATCGGTATCGATATTTTTGGCATCGATACCCACTAAATCAAGTAAAGTAGGCAGTATATCAACATGAGCGGATAAGTCAGAAAACTCACCTGGTTGACCTAAGTTGCCATTTGGCCAACGAATGAAAAATGGTACTCGGTGTCCGCCCTCGTAAGTAGAGGCTTTTCCGTCTCGCATATAGTTATTTAAGGTAGTCAGTTTTCTGCCTGTTTTAGCTTCAATTGCTAACTTAACCTCAGCAGAAAGTCGATTAAGAGGCTCACCATTACTTTTAGCCGCCATTGATGAGCCGTTATCGGTCATGAAAATAAAGATAGTATTATCTTCAATCTTGTCATCTCGCATTGCTTGGCGCAGGCGGGCGATATTATCATCAATATTAGTGATCATGCCGTAAAATTTGGCTAAGTCATCACCAAGGCCTAAGGCGCGATAAGGTTCAATATATTTCTCTGGTGCACGCCAAGGCGTATGAGGCGCATTGGTAGACAAATACAAAAAGAATGGCGCATCTTTATTTGCTTGCTGATGAACGAAGTCTATTGCCTCATCAAACCAAACATCAGTCGCAAAACCATTGTATTTTTTCTCTTTCCCGTTTAGGTAATAGGTATCATCGAATTGGTCATTTTCCCAATAATCGGGGGCTTGACCAACACCACCACCACCATGACTTAACACATGGTCGAAACCTTGATCTTGTGGACGAAACGGGTAGTTATCGCCTAAATGCCATTTACCGATCATCGCCGTGCTATAACCTGCATCACGCAACAATTCAGGCAAAATATGGTGTTGGTCTGACAGCATATGTCGGCCCATTACCGTATGCCAAACCCCAGCACGTAATGAATATTTACCACTCATTAAAGCCGCACGTGTTGGCGAACAAGTTGGATCAACATGAAAGTTTGTAAAACGCTGGCTTTGCGAAGCTAACTTTTCAATATTGGGTGTTTGAACAATAGGGTTATTGTTCATGCCAAAATCACCATAGCCTTGATCATCCGTCATCACTAAAATAATATTTGGGCGTGATTGCTTTTCAGCTTGCGGCTCAACTGACATTACTTCAGTTTGTTTTTGGCGTGGGGTATCGCAACCAGTAGTCACCAAAGCACATACCAGCATCACGCTGAAGGCTTTTAGTTTTCTGGGCACCAATAACTTTACTAAATTCATAAATATTTCCTGTTATAATTCAAAGAGTAACTATTTTTTATTAATATATGTATCAAGTATTTTATTACCACGATATTCTTTTACAAGTTGTGCATTTTTTTCTCGCAAGTGCTTAACAATTCCAACATTAGCAGGCTCCGAGACTAGGTTGTGAATTTCATAAGGGTCGCTTTCAAGGTAAAATAATTCTTCGTAGATAGGCTTCTCTCCATTAATCGAGGCAACACTCATCTATTCATATCGTTGATCTTTTTTCTTGTCGAAGTAGCGAATATATTTCCATTTATGGCTACGCACTGCCTCCATTCGAGGGTAATTTTGAATGGTCATCATATTTTCTAAGAAAATCTCTTGTCGCCATTTTACCTTTTCACCTGCGGTTACTTGCATCAGAGGTTTTAAACTATGGCCTTGATATTCTGTTGGGATTGGCGTATTCGTTAAATCAAGTATGGTAGGAGCTAAATCGACAAGAGCAACCAAATCATTATTTTTAGCCACTTTCTGGTCTCTGTAGGCACTTTTATAAAGTTCCAAATCACTGTCACGCTTCTCCATAGAGCCCGTACTATTAGCCTGAGGAACATTAAAATTAATTAATAAGGCAAAAATAGTGCCTTTTTCAGCTAGTTTATCAATATTTGGAGTCTGAATTATTGGGTGACCTTCATACCAGTAACCCCGATTTTCATATCATCAGCAAGAATTACAATGACATTGGAGCGACTACTTTCATCGGTAGCATCACTTGCTATTGCTGTCGTGTTAAAAAACAAATTCAACATTAAACTGAATATTGATAAAAATGTACAGGTTCCGTCATTAGAATGTTTCCAAGTTTATATCCCTTAATAGCTTACTGATAAATAGCTTACTGATAAATAGCTTACTGATAAATAGCTTACTGATAAATAGCTTATATGAATTTAATTTCCGACCTCCCCAAACTACCCTATTTTTAATGTAATCCTTTAATTAAAGCGGCCTTAACATTTTAAACATCAAGAGCTCAACACAAGGCAATTCAAAATGATTATTGCTCGTATATTTCAATAGACACAATACGCATGAATAAAAGAATAACGCGCAAAGTACTTATATCAACTTTATATCAAGCTATTTTTCAACACCACTATAAATGTGTTTTTACATATAATATAACCGATAGTATATTGTGCTATTTTTTAAGTCAAGGGATAGAGAGGTAAATGTAGGGGGGTAGCTATAATACCAGAGAGGTAACTGTATTTTTCATTACCCGTTACAGTTCAGTTGAAGTGTATAACCCGGGTTCAGGTTATATAGTTAAAAAAGCATTAATTCATATAAAGCTGTACATCCTAGGATAAACATCTGTAAAATTTAGTATAAAAATATATTATTTAATATTTACCCAATTGATTAATTTTTATCAAGGAAACTCATGTGAGTAATAAAACCTACCTATTTAAACAATCGATCAACCGCATGCTTAAGCTAATTATCGACCTTCCTGACGGTCAAAATATTATGGCTAATGATATTGAGCTGACAAAATTACTAGCCATTAGTCGCACAACGGTACGTTCATGTATTGAGCACCTCTGCGAACATGGCATTGTTAAAAGAGATGGTCCAAATAAGATGGTATTACGCCATCCTGAAGAAAAAGACTTTTTTGACATCAAAGATAAAAACTCAACCAAAGATATACAAATTGAAAAGTACTTCTTAAACTTAATTAATACCGGACAATTATTACCAGGAGATAGGTTTTCAGAACTTAGCTTAGCTAAAAATTCGGACTGTACCACAATTACAGTTCGTGAATTTTTAATCAAATTTTCAAACAATGGGTTGATAGAAAAAATTCCCCGTGGCCGCTGGAAGATGGTGAAATTTGACGAAGATTTTGCCCGTGAATTAATCTCATTTAGAGAAATGGTCGAGATGCGTGCTATTACTGAATTATTAAAATACCCCAAAGAACATTCCATTTGGCCAGAGTTACAAGAGTTGCTTATAAAGCATCAAGAAGTCAGTCAAGATATGGAAAATCGTTATATGGAATTTCCTGACTTAGATAGAGATTTACATTTTCTTATCTTAAAAAGTGCAAAAAACCGTTTTACACAACAGTTTTTTGATATTGTTTCTTTTGTTTGTCACTATCATTACCAATGGGATAAAACAGGAGAACTTGAACGTTTTACCGTTGCCATAAATGAGCATATAGATTTATTAAATAATTTAATAACGCGTAACAATGCAGGTACAATTATGAGTTTGGAAAGGCATTTACAATCTGCTGAAACTACTTTACTACGTTGTGTACATGGCCTGGAAGAATAAACGCCTTTTAAAAATAGCGCCGAACATAAACGGCGCCAATTCTAAATATTCCTATCGATATATTTACTTATAAAGAGCACAACGACGGGCTTGTTCAACAATGAGATATGTCGCGGCAAGCGCTACATATCCTTATTTGTTATATTTTTTATGCCACTGCAAAATTTACAAAGTGGACATTGGTTAAATTGATTTGCTGTTTAGCATGCCATAGATCGTAGTTGTCTTGCATTGATAGCCAACTCTCAGGAGTTCTGCCAATTGCTTTAGATAAGCGAAGTGCCATTTCTGGTGAGATAGCGCTTTGACCTTTTAGAACTCTATTTAAAGTAGACGATGCAACATCTAGCTGTTTAGCTAAATAACGACAGCTAATACCAGATGGTTCCAAATAAACGTCATAGATAAACTCCCCAGGATGTGGCGGATTATGATGCATACTCATTAGTGATAGTCCTCATAGTTGAGAATATAAGCATTACCATCGATAAACTCGAAAGTAATGCGCCAATTACCATTTACAGTAATAGACCAAACCCCGTCACGATTCTCTTTTAAGGGATGTAATTTAAAGCCGGGTAAATTGATATCATCAATTTGTTGTGCGGTATCGATTGCAGCAAGTTGCATACGTAACTTACGTTGATGCTTTGCCTGAATACCTGAAATACTACCCGTCTGGAAGTATTTCTTAAGGCCTTTGTGTTTGAAAGATTTAATCATGCAACAAGTGTAGCGTGATGCGCATCACTTGTCGATAAAAATATAACGAGCCTGTAGAATTACTCATTTTTCTATTATTTTTTAATCAAAATACTCTAACTGGATTGTTTTCTTTTAACAATCAAAAACGTTTACGTTTTTGGAAAATTTTATTTTTCATCTTTGCGCATTCAATGTTGGCTGGTTTTTTACTTATATTCTGCTTTTGAGCTTGTTTACGAAGAAGTATACGAGGGGTTTTAGCCCTGTGTAAGGCATCGGGCGTATTGAGTGCGCTCAATTGTTCTTCTAATTGCTCTATTGCTGGTTTTAAGGTTTGTTGCTCACCCACTGAGCCCCATGTTTGCGCTTGGAGTATGATTTGGTGTTTATCGTCATTAATGGCAATGCCATTGTAACCCTGAATAGTGCCTTTGGAGGTGGTCATTTTAGCGCTATCGGGGTCAGTGATATTACTTTTTACGGGCTTACCCTGATTGCCTAGTTTTTCTTTGTTCGTTGCCAAAAACTCAGCTATTTTATCTAACTTAGCTTTTTGTTTTAAGTCATGCTCGACTTCATCTTCGGGCATTTTATCTTGCAACCATCAATGGCAAACATGTTTCGGCCAATTAAACCTTCTTCATCACAAATCATTAAAACCTGAGTAAACAATGGCGCTATTTGCTCACTCATCTTCGCGACAAAAGCAGCTATAGAGGTAAAGTGTGGTTGAACATCACCAGATAAACTCATCAAGGTAATATTGGTTGCACAGGCCTGTGCAATACGTCGACTGGAGATTAATCCTCGAGAATAGGAAAACAGAATGACCTTCAACATCACGGCGGGGGAATAAGCGGCTGCACCACGTTTATCATTGTCATACCAGGCATCAAAGCGGGTTAAATCAAGTTTATTATCAACAATATGAGACAGCGCATATTCAAACGTGCCAGGCACTATTTGCTGTGAGAAATCGATAGGAATGAACTTACTTTGACAGGATAAATCTGGCTTATAATTTGCCATGAATTTTTACGTTGAGTGAAGAATATCTATTAGATCACAACCAAAATCTGGCATCAAGGTTTAAAAACAAACAATGTAGAAATAATAAAAGGAACATGAAAATGTTCCTTTTTGGATAAATCCTACAGCCTATCGTGGTAGAGCGACCCATTACTGGGCCGACCCCACACAGATCCGGACGTGCGGAACTACCGCATCCGGCTCTTCAGTTATATAATTCACTCGTGTAAAACACGACCCTAGTACCAGTCAACCAGTATAAATCGCTTACTGACTTTGATACTCTCAATTCTAAAATACTCTAACATCTTCTTGAAACTACTCCAATTATAACTTCGCCTACCACTGCGCCTGTTCAACCATTTATATAAGGTATGCAAAGCATAGTCGTATACACTAGCCAAACTTCGGCTGTTATCGGGAAACCCGAAATAATTTCTAAACCCTAACAGTTTTCGTCTTAATTGTGGCAACCAGTCCCTCAGTTTTAATGAGCGTTTGGCTTTGATCCATTGGTAATATTCACTCAGCGTTGCCTTCTGTTTCTTTACAGCGGTTCGTCGCCTGAGTCTAGCCTTGCCATTGAAATCGGTGCCCCAGTAAAACTCAAAACCTAAAAATACAAAGTGACGTTTTCGGCCAACATGAAAACGGCTAAACCGCATCAGAGAAGTTTTATCTTCTGCCACGTCTAGATTGAATTTATTTAATCAGCCATTCATGAGCGAGGTTATTGCGTAATACCATGATGCAAGCATCCTATGTTATGTACGGGTGTCATTAGAGCGGGCTAATAAAAAGAGGAAGATAGGGGTAATGGTTTTCGATGTGAAACAAGAGGAGCGATTAAAACCTATGAATAAGTAGTCAAATTAACGAAAAAAACACTCGTTTTTTGTTCTTTGGATCAGTGCGCCTTGTATTTACATACCAGGCTAACCCTTCTTGAAAATCAATCACGCTATTTACTATATAAAGCTAGCTTCGGGCTTGTCCAACACCCGAATAAGGTGTCGGCTTCGCGACGCCTATTCTTATTTGTTTTATATTTTTTGTCATTGACCAAACAATTTCTCTACTGTTTTCATAGGTAAAAACATACGGATACGTCCATTATGTTCACACAACACCTCGAAACCATATTTAGCATAAAAACTTTGACCAGAATCAGTTAAACAATCAACGACAACAGCATAAGCTCGCATATGATGGTTTACTTCCCATAAGTAATTTAGCGCCTTAATTAGGCTTATTTTTCCTAACCCACTCCCATGAAATTCTTTCTGTACTGCTAACTGAGCCAACAAAAAAACAGGGATAGGATAACGTGGTAATTTTTTAGCCATGTTAACTGGCAATGTTTCTCGGGATATTGAACTTGGAGCAACACTATAAAATGAACAAATTGGATATTTTTTATTTAACAATGGCATTATTGAAGGCAAAACCATTGTTCTGCTGATACCTGCTTGCATATGCTTTGCGGCTTGCGTTTTTATAAACACATTCAATTCATGTTCACCACAATCAAATGAATTACGATCGTGAACTGATTTGTTTAGCTCTTCAAATACTTTTGCCCAACTCATTTAAACCCGCTCTCTTTTGTAAATGCAACTGCTTCTAATAGAGCTTTACTTGGACTTTCTGCTTTATCACAAGCTTCGATGAATTTATCAAAAACATTTGCTTCGACTGTAATAATTTCATGTTCAGCAATTACATGTGAAGCATCTTCATCCATTAAGCGAACGACATATTCAGTGAGACTTTTTAAGCCTAAAAGAGCAGAAGCTTTTTCTGCTTTAGCTTTTATTTCTTCATCAAGCCTAATATCTAAACGTGCAGTAGCCATAATCACCTCCAATTGTACGGAGTTATTCCGTAATAAATTAAATTATAAACCTTAAATAAAATTATAACAACATGTACGGATACTTTACGGGATCGGAAAAATATAACGAGCCTGTAGAATTACTCGTTTTTGGAAAATTTTATTTTTCATCTTTGCGCATTCAATGTTGGCTGGTTGTTTACTTATATTCTGCTTTTGAGCTTGTTTACGAGGGGAAACACAAGGGGTTTCTTTTTCTGTGTGATAGGTTTCACTGGTTTTAAACAAGGGGTTGCGACTTCTAAATTGGGTATCGGCTATATAAGCATCAAGCCCTGTATAAGGCATCGGGGGTATTTAATGCGCTCAATTGTTTTTCTAATTGTTCTATTGCTGGTTTTAAGGTTTGTTGCTCACTCATCTTCGCGACAAAAGCAGCTATAGAGGTAAAGTGTGGTTGAACATCACCAGATAAACTCATCAAGGTAATATTGGTTGCACAGGCCTGCGCAATACGTCGACTGGAGATTAACCCTCGAGAATAGGAAAACAGGATGACCTCCAACATCACGGTTGGGGAATAAGCGGCTGCGCCACGTTTATCATTGTCATACCAGGCATCAAAGCGGGTTAAATGTGAAGGTCTAGGGAAGGCACTTAGCTAAGCTTTACGTTCCAAGGTAATAATGAATCGATATCGAGTTTAGGGTTAGTTAGTTGCTCAAGGCAATACTTGAGATAATCGAATGGAATTAACTCATTAGCTTTAGCTGTTTCTATCAAAGAATAGTGCATAGCACTGGCTCTTGCGCCATTAGCGGTATTTGAGAATAACCAGTTTTTTCGACCAATAACGAATGGTTTCACTGCTCGCTCTGCACGGTTATTATCTATATTGAGGTTGCCATCTTCAATATAACGGCTGAGTTTACGCCACTGATTTTTACAGTATTGGATAGCCTTACCTAAAGCTGTTTTTGGTGGTACGTTGGCTTTTTCTAGCCATTGATAAAACTGTGCAAGTAAGGGCTGAGCTTTTTCTTGGCGGCCCTGGTATTTTTCTTCTGGGGTTTTATCTTTCAATTGTATTTCTAATCGATACAGCTTTTGAATATGGTTAAGCGCCATATTCGCTTTACCTGTTTTGCCTTTCGGTTGGGCGATTTCGGCCTCTTTAAATTTTCGACGGGCGTGTGCCCAGCAACCTACTAAAGTTGCTTGGGTTTTTTCATATCCAGCATAACCATCAACTTGCAGGTAACCACTATACTTGCCAAGATACTCTACCGCACATTGCCCAGCACGACCTGCTTGATAATCAAAAAGCACAATATTAGGCAGTGTATTTTGAGTAGGCGCATCACTGCCCGTGCAGTAGAGCCACATATAGCACTTGGCTTTGTCTTCATTTATCACGTTCAGCGTGGTTTCATCTGCTTGAATGACACGTTGCTGCAAGAGAATTTCCTGCAACCTATCATAAAGCGGCTTAAATAATTCGCTGCATTTCATCATCCATTCACTCATCGTCTTTCGGCTCAAGGCAATACCGTATTGCTTAAATAAGCTTTCCTGGTGATAAAGTGGCAGTGCATATTGATATTTGCTGGTGATTATTTGGCTTAACAATGAGGGCGTCGCAAACCCTTTAGGGATTGGACTTGGTGGCAGTGGTGCACTTTTGACTTTAGTGCGAACACCTTCTTTTTCACACGTTCGACAACTGTATTTGAGCCTGACATGTTCTATTACTTTAACTTTGGCGGGAATGAATTCTAGCTTTTCACTGCGTGATTCACCCATTTGATGCAATTGATTGCCACAGCAATCGCAAGACTTCTCTTCATCACTCAAATCATGAATGATAACTTCACGTTCAAGGTCTTTTGGGAGCTTTTTGCGAATAGGCTTTTTCTTCGCTGTGGTTGATGTTGATTCAATGGTTTCTTCAGTGACATCAAGCTCAGCTTCAACTTCGTTAAACAAGTCGCCTTGTGCAGGATGACCTTCACTGCTCGCACCAAAGCGCTGTTGCTGGGCAAGACGAAATTGCTCTTCGAGAAAGACTAATCTAGCCACTTGTTGAGCGGATTGCTTTCGCTCAGCCAAGAGCATTGCTTTTAGTTGTTCAATATCATTAGGTAAGGATTTGGCGTCATCGGTCATGCACTTATTTTATCAATAATTCACGCTAACTTATTGGCTTTATTCAGATTATTTGGTGATCAATAAATACTACTTATGATCACAGGTTATAAGGAAACGGATTCATAGCTTAGTGCTTGATGACCAAGTACGTCAAAGCCGTTAAACAGCCAATGTAATTGCTGCTCAGACAAATTAAGTGATTCGAGATTAAGTTTAGTGGGCCATTTAAACTTATCTTCTTCAAGTCGTTTGTACCACAAGGCAAAACCTGTTTTATCCCAATAAAGCACTTTCAGTTTATCCCGACCTTTATTACAAAAAACGAAGACACTGCCCGTTAACGGCGATAAGGCCATTTGCTGTTCGACAATCACCACTAATCCATTTATCGATTTTCTAAAATCAACAAAGTCACGGTAGAGAAAGACCTCTGGCACCTCAACAAACATTTTCATGATGCTAAACCATGTATTAGCGCGACAATAAAGTGGGCAGAGGTATCAACGGGTAAACTTAATTCTCCTGCTGCGGTGTTAAGTTTTATTGAGGGTTCAACAGTGTTTGTTATTTGAGTCGTTTTCTCGGTAATGATTTGTGCTTGGATAAAGCTAGTACTGTTGTGTTCTTTATAAACCATCGATTTACGCGAGTAAAAATATTTTGTATTTAGGTTATGCTGATGACAAAACTTCGGCACAGTTAATCCACTGGAAATTTGTTTTTCAACAAGGTTTTTCCAATCATCAAATGTTTTACGGCTCATGAGTTACTCCTCGAATTAATGAGAAGAAACTATAAAATTAAAGGTTAGCTAGATAAATGTGCTATTGGCCAGACGTTCACAGTATTAAAGCTTCAGATGTGTATTGCAAAAGCAACCAGATAGCTGTTTTATTAGGTTGCTGGGTAACATAGTACGCATTAGTGGAGGTTAGAGCCGTATGCAGTGAAAGTTGCACGCACGGTTCTTAGGAGGACGACACCTGGTAACAGGTGTCGTCTATCCGACCCAAACCGCCATAGAAAAATAAAAATCATGTCAGCTATATGATCGTAAAGTTGACATATACTGTTAGCGATACCTTATGTCTTCTGTGCGCACAAAGAACTAAACCGCTCTCGCGGTAATGGTGTTCGCTTCTAGCGTTGCACTTCACCTTACCGCTACTATTTTCCTAAGCTTTGTATTGAGGCATGTCGCTTCATCATTGTTAGGAGAATACCCCATGAACATTAGTCCTTACTTTTCACCCCCGCTACGTCAACGAGTCAATGAAGATATGGCCATGCGTAAGCTGGCCACCAAAACACAAATTGCTTATATCCGTGGTATTAATAAACTCTGTGAACATTTGCAACATCCTGTTGAAACCACAAGCCAAGAAGAGTTACGTGAGTTTCAGCTCTTTATGGTTGAACACGGTGTTTCCGGGATCACGGTTAATGCAACCCTGACCGCACTCAAGTTTCTCTTCCAAATAACCTTAGATAAGCCAGAAATTATCGCCCGGCTTTGTCCGGTAACCGTAGCGCGTAAATTACCCGTAGTACTGAGTCTGGAAGAGGCTAAACGCTTTATGGCTTGTGCGACACACCCTAAATTTAAAGCAGCGTTAGCTGTGGCTTATGGTGCCGGCTTGAGAGTAAGTGAAGTTGTCGCTTTAAAAGTCAGCGACATTGACAGTAAGCGCATGGGTATTCGCGTTGAACAAGGTAAAGGCAGTCGAGATCGATATGCCATGCTATCTCCCGTATTACTTGAGCATCTTAGAGCTTGGTGGCGTTTCGCTAATCAGCAAGGACAAATGTTTGCAGGCGGTTGGCTGTTTCCAGGGTTCAACCCGATTGACCACATGACGGCTCGTCACCTCAGTAGAGTGTGTAAGCAAACAGCCAGTGCTGCGGCTATAGATAAGAATGTTTCGATGCATACATTACGTCATAGTTTTGCTACCCATTTACTTGAAGCTAAAGTCGATATTCGTGTTATTCAAGTCTTGTTGGGGCACGCCCAACTGAGTACTACAGCACGATATACACAGGTAGCAACGGATATACTCAAGGAGGTGATAAGTCCGTTAGACTCCATTACTCCCCAAAAAAAGAAGGCCAAGGATGTGAAGTGAGCTACACATGTCTCGACCAGCGCTGGAAGTGGCTGATGTCTTTCGTGCACACGGTCAACATTGGCGTGATAGTCATGCAGGTCATGTCAGTTTAGCGCAACTCAAAGTGATGTCTGCCGTTGAGCATTGCCGCAGTGAAGTACTTGGTGGTCATGTTTTACATTGCCCTGCGTGTGAGCATGTGCAAATTGCTTATAACTCGTGTCGTAATAGACATTGCCCGAAGTGCCAAGCCAGCGCTGCGAAACGTTGGTTGGCCGCACGACAAACCGAGTTATTACCTGTCGATTACTATCATGTGGTGTTTACACTGCCACAACCCATCAGTGAATTAGCTTATTACAACAAGTCGGTGATGTATGGCTTATTACTCAAAGCAGCGGCACAAACTCTGCTAACTATCGGCGCAGATACTCGGCACTTAGGTGCTCGGTTAGGCGTTACGTTTGTCTTGCATACGTGGGGCAGCGCGATGACACATCACCCGCATGTGCACGGTATTATTCCGGGTGGTGGCTTATCACTTGATGGTGAAAAATGGGTCTCATGTAAATCAGGATTCTTCTTGCCCGTACGCGTGTTGTCACGTTTATTTCGGCGATTATATCTTGAGAAGTTACGCGAAGCCTTTGAGCATAATAAGTTACAGTTCTTTGGTGAGTGCTTACCTATTAAGGAGGATAAAGCCTTTTTGGTTTGGCTAAGTCGTCAACGGAAAACAGAATGGGTAGTTTATGCTAAACGACCTTTTTCAGGACCACAAGCGGTATTAGCTTACTTATCACGATATACACACCGAGTGGCTATTGCGAACTCTCGATTGGTGGCTATGGATGAACAAACAGTCAGCTTTCGATGGAAAAATTATCGCGTGAAGGAGCAAAATAGGCACCGCACCATGGTATTAACGAAAGATGAATTTATGCGACGTTTTTTACTGCATGTATTGCCGAGTGGTTTTCACCGTATTCGTCATTACGGTTTGACCGCGAACGCAGGTCGTAAAAAGAATTTGGATAAAGCGCGAAAACTACTGCATGTTGAAACGCCGACAGTACCAATGGGTGAAGGTGAAATTGATGAGAAAAAAGCACATGAGCAAGCACCTACGTTTGTTTGCCCCTGTTGTGGCGCAGCCATGGAAGTCACGGAAGTTTTGCCTCATTTGTATTTACCGCGTGCACCGCCTTTATTGATGCTTTAATGTTGTAAATAGGGTTAACGTTAAATTATCGGTATTGAGGTAAGGGATAGCGCTGTTTAATTTTTCGAAACGAGTAACTTTGTACTAAAATTAAGAGGAGTTAGAGATGAGTATCGTGGTGAGTAGCGCAGTGAAGCACCTTGAAATAGTATCAATAAATAATTTTACTCATCAAGACCAAAATACAATCATACAATCCCCATAGTTCATCGTTAAACATTCGCGGTTTCCACATTGTGAGCCTTTTAGACATCAGCCCTCATGCCGATGAGCAAGGGATAGATTTTTGTGCTTGGCTGATATCTAAAAACCTTAACAAAGTGATCATTAATTCTGTGGCGCTATGTGCCCCTTTCCGAGATAGAATCATAATGATTTTTAATACCTAAAGTCATGTTAATCTAATGTCCGCTTTCTGTATTTTTAATCAAATTAGAATTATTGACTTTACATATTTCTGTTGGTATTTATCACAGTTTTATTATCTAACGCTGGACTCTTTTGTGTCAGATTACTCATCGCAAGATAAGTCAGGGCTAACGTCCGGTTTCGTATCTTTGCTGACCTTATTGTATCGTTGGCGAGTTACAAAAATTTTCTCAGGTGTAACTTAAATGTTAAATTTTCTCATCGTGTGACGCATTTCTTATTATT
>Ga0209292_1000353_pt1 | contig 61809 bp, 56 predicted proteins | sample GOMGulsemesocosm_2_FD_184634 | JGI IMG/M metagenome (GOLD analysis project Ga0209292, IMG submission 184634) | Methane-oxidizing microbial communities from mesocosms in the Gulf of Mexico - GOM9C Gulf of Mexico (SPAdes) (version 2) | ecosystem: Environmental > Aquatic > Marine > Cold seeps... | reverse complement strand
CTGTGACTTCGGTGCTACGACTTCATTAGCTATTTTTTCAGGGACAGCATTTGCTACCACAACTTCACTAAGCTTCATTGTAGGCTGTGACTTCGGTGTTACGACTTCATTAGCTATTTTTTCAGGGACAGCATTTGCGACCACAACTTCACTAACCTTCACTGCAGGCTGTGACTTCGGTGCTACGACTTCATTAACTATTTTTTCTGAGACAGCATTTGCAACTACAACTTCACTAACCTTCACTGCAGGCTGTGACTTCGGTGCTACGACTTCATTAACTATTTTTTCTGAGACAGCATTTGTTACTACAACTTCACTAACCTTCACTGCAGGCTGTGACTTCGGTGCTACGACTTCATTAACTATTTTTTCTGAGACAGCATTTGCAACTACAACTTCACTAACCTTCACTGCTGGCTGTGACTTCGGTGCTACGACTTCATTAGCTATTTTTTCAGGGACAGCATTTGCTACCACAACTTCACTAAGCTTCATTGTAGGCTGTGACTTCGGTGTTACGACTTCATTAGCTATTTTTTCAGGGGCAGCATTTGCTACCACAACCTCCCTAACCTTCACTGCTGGCTGTGACTTCGGTGCTACGACTTCATTAACTATTTTTTCTGAGACAGCATTTGCAACTACAACTTCACTAACCTTCACTGCTGGCTGTGACTTCGGTATTACGACTTCATTAGCTATTTTTTCAGGGGTAGCATTTGCTACCACAACTTCACTAACCTTCACTGCAGGCTGTGACTTCGGGGCTACAACTTCACTAACCTTAATTTCAGGCAATGATTTCTCCAATGTAATTTCACTAACCTTTACTGCTGGCTGTGACTTCGGTATTACGACTTCATTAGCTATTTTTTCAGGGGCAGCATTTGCTACCACAACTTCACTAACCTTCACTGCAGGCTGTGACTTCGGTGCTACGACTTCATTAACTATTTTTTCAGGGGCAGCATTTGCAACTACAACTTCACTAACCTTAATTTCAGGCAATGATTTCTCCAATGTAATTTCACTAACCTTTACTGCTGGCAGTGGTTTCGCGACTACGACTTCATCAACTATTTTTTCTGGAGCAGCATTTGCTACCACAACTTCACTAACCTTAATTTCAGGCAGTGATTTCTCCGATGTGATCTCACTAACCTTCACTGCTGGCTGTGGTTTTTCCAATGTAATTTCACTAACCTTTACTACAGGCTCTAATTTTTCCAATGCAACTTCACTAACCTTTACTGCAGGCTCTAATTTTTCCAATGCAACTTCACTAACCTTTACTGCTGGCAGTAGTTTTTCCGATGCGATTTCACTAACAGTCTCTTCCGGCAGTGCTTTTTCCGATGCGATTTCACTAACTTTAATTTCTGATTTTGACTTTGTTGCTTTGACTTCAACAACCTTTGCTTCTGGTTTTACAGGTGCGGTTTTACTCGCCTTAATTTTAGGTTTTGTTACTACGACTTCAATAACCTTAAGTTTTTTTTTTGTGTAACAACCTCATTAACCTTTGCTTCTGACTGTGACTTTTGCTCAGAAACCTCCTCTCCCTGAGCTTCTTGTTTCAGCAACCATAACTCACGTTTTTTCATTTGTACCTGTTCTAGATTGGAATAGGCCTTTTGATAATAACTGGGAGAGAGATCAATCGCTTTTTGAAAAAAGTATTCTGCGTCATCCAATTCACCATCAAGCATAATAAAATACCCAAGATCGTTATAAGCAGCAAATTCGCTCATAACCTGCTTAAATGTTTTAATAGCTCGGTTATATTGTCCCTTCCTGACATAAACCAACCCTAAATTAGTCCATGCGCGTTTAAAGTTCGCATTAACATCAATTGCTTTTCTATAATATCGCTCTGCTAAGTTCAGTTGTCCCGTCAAATAATAGGAGTAACCAATATTTGATAAAATGCGGGCAGAATTTTCATTCGCACCTAGCGACAGCTGGTAATATGTCCTCGCTAAGTCATAGTTACGATTCATATCTTCGATAATGCCTGAAGCATTATAAGATTTAATTGGAGAGTTATTATCTAATGCATAGTAGCCCGCTTCTTTCTTTTCCTTTGTCTCACTCAGACGTTTTTGATCAAGTGAAATTGCCTGTTGTAAGTATGATTGCGCTTGTTTGTATTTACGCTGATCCAACTTGATAATCCCTAAACCTTGATGAGCGTAAGTTAAAGTGGGATCCATTTCGAGCGCCTCTAAATATACCCTGCTAGCTATCGACTTATTACCACGTCGATCATGGATATGGGCAATTCGCATTAATACAGGTGCGTTATCCGGCTCATCCTGTAATATTTGAACATAATGATATAGTGCCTTATCTAACTCCCCCCTTTGTTCTAATTCTACGCCTTGATCAAACAATTCCTTTGCTGATAATGAACTGTTTTCCTGGTAACCATTTTGATCCTCTGTCGTACTACAGCTAAATAACCCAAAACATAATATCAACATGATGGGTTTCATATATAAACGGATAGTAGCTATTTCCCTAACCATACATTCTCCTAAAAAACTTTGTCCCACACAGTAAGTACTTTAAGAATTGCGGGGCCAACCGCAACAATAAAAAACGACGGCCAGATACAAAACATCATTGGGAAAACCATTTTCACACCCAATTTTGCAGCTTTCTCCTCTGCAGCTTGTAACCTTTTATCCCTATATTCATCAGCATAAACTCTTAAAGTATCGGCTATTCCTGTCCCTAATTTTAAGCTTTGCACAATCACCGAGTTTAACCCTCGAATATCTTCCAGCCCCGTACGTTCAGAAAATTCATGTAATGCCTCTTGCATAGAATAGCCTACTCGTACTTTACTGCAGACCAAGTTTAGTTCGTGGGAAAGTGCAGGATGTGCATATTCAAGCTCAGTCGCGACTCTTTGTAGCGCCTCTAACAAACCTAAACCAGCTTCACAGCAAACAACTAATAAGTCTAAGGCATCCGGGAAAAACCTGCGTAAATTATCCATCCTTGAATTGGCAAGATAGGTAAGCACCAGCCCAGGTAACAAATAAGCAATACCAACAACAAACGCAGAAAGATAAAGCGAAATTAATATAGAAAAGTCAGGGAATAACTTATTAAGAATAACTGCCACTCCGATGGACAATAAAAACAAAAACAATTTCAATGAGTTGTATATCTTCAAAGAGTTTTGAGAGTGAAACCCAGCATGAATCAGTAACTGTTTAGTTTTTTTATCCCCCAAAAACTGCCGCTGTATAAAGGGAATTTTTTCTAAGGTATGCTCTAATGAGCTATCAAAAGAGCCAGTGTTCTCCTGCTCTCCTTCGTGGCTTATCTTATGTAATTTCGATTTGATTGGAGAATAGGCTCCTGAAAAAAGCAAGCTTAATGATATAGCCAAAGTCACCCCAGCGGTTCCCGCTATTAGGTAAAATATCCACTCTGTAATCTCTTCGTTTTGAACGAAATTATTAATAAAAGCGAGTATTAGTTCCATAATTTCCTCTTTTTATATATCAATTTTTATTAATTTACCTATCCACCAAATACCTAATATAATTCCTAGCGCCCCCCACTTTAATAAATCAATTCCCTCAGGTGTACTGGTTAATGTTGCCACATAGGCTGGAGAAGCGAGGTATAACACAGCAAAAAGTACAAAAGGGGTTAATACGAGTACCCACCCAGAAAGGCGACCTTCTGCAGATAGTGTTTTAACTCGGCGCTTAAAAGTAAAGCGCAACCTAATTACACGAGACAGTGAATCGATTTTTTCAGCTAGATTACCGCCAGTTTCTTTTTGAATACTCACCGCACTAGCAAACGCCATTGCCGAAGTAATAGGAACCCGTTGTACAAATAATAAAAGTGACGTTCTCACATCAGTGCCAAAATTTATTTGATTAAATAAAACATAAAATTCTTTGGATAAGTCCCCATGTGTTTCTTCGTAAACAAGTTTTAATGCTTCAGAGAAGGCGTAACCTGCCTGCAATCCTCTTTTTAACACATCGAGCGCTTCGGGGAACTGCTCTTCAATTTTTTCAAGGCGATTATTTATATCTCGATTTAATTTGATATAAAATACAAAAAGAACAATCATAATGCTGAACAATACAAACAGAGGATCCAAAGTGAAATACCAAACTAACGGTGCAAAAGCAGCCGCTGAGCATAAAGCCACAAAAAGGTATTGATGACCGAATATTGTATAACCCGCTAATTGCAACTTGTAGGTAATATCTTTAACAAACTCAAACTCTTCCAATGTTCTAGCAAAGTCAGAAAGTTTTTCCAGTTTTTTATTAAGTACTAAGTCTACCTGTTGTGTATTTTCACCTTCAGAAATCCCTTTAAGGTGCTTTTTTAATAAACGTGTTTTAGTTCTTTGTGGACTGTAAACGGAGACAAGCAAAGATTGAGATAAAAAAATCACGGCGACAAAAATTAAGATTAAAAACCAAAATTCATTACTCATATTGCCTCCTAGAAATTAGTGATATTAAACTCAGCACCAAAAATAGAGTTTGGTAAATCAATACCTTTTAATTTAAGTTGATGATTAAAGTTAGGAATGACACCAGTGGCGGTATAGTCGCCGGTAATATTTCCATCCGCGTCTTTGCCAGTTCTGGTAAACTTAAAAATTTCTGACATGGTGATAACATCCCCTTCCATGCCGTTTATTTCCTGTACACTGGTAATACGTCGACGCCCATCTTCTTGGCGCTGCAACTGCACAACAACATTAATAGCAGAGGCGATTTGCGCACGGATATTGTGAATCGGCATATCAAAACCAGCCATACAGACCATATTTTCCATTCGACCTAATGCATCTCTTGGATTGTTTGCGTGCAGGGTTGTTAAGGAGCCTTCATGGCCAGTATTCATAGCAGCAAGCATATCGATTGCTTCCGCTCCCCTCACTTCACCTATAACGATACGGTCTGGACGCATGCGCAAACAGTTTTTTACCAAATCACGCTGTAAGATTTCACCTTTACCTTCAATATTAGCAATGCGCGTTTCAAGTCTTACAGTATGTGGTTGTTGCAGTTGTAATTCCGCTGAATCTTCAATGGTGATAATGCGTTCATTTTCAGGGATATAACCAGACAAAATATTAAGCAGTGTTGTCTTGCCACTACCTGTACCGCCTGATATCAGCACATTTAATTTCCCCAAGACAATTGCATTAATAAATTGGCCAATCTCTTTGCTCATCGAACCATAAGCGATAAGTTGCTCAGCGTTTAATTTATCCACAGTAAAACGACGAATAGATAAACAAGGACCGTCTAAAGCCAATGGAGGAATAATGGCATTAACACGTGAGCCATCCTGCAGACGGGCATCTACCATAGGTGATGACTCATCAATGCGCCGCCCAACACTTGATACAATACGATCAATAATATTAAGCAAGTGGCGATCATCATAAAAAGTAACCGGCACTTTTTCTAATTTCCCAAAGCGCTCAACAAAAATATTATCAAAGTTATTGACCAAAATATCTGAAATACTATCGTCTGCGAGCAGGGTTTCTAATGGCCCTAAACCTAACACCTCATCAATAATGAGTTTTATTATTTTTTGTCTGGAAACTAAGTTTAACGGTACAGATATTTCATTAAGCAACTGATGGCATATTTCCGTGATCTGTTGCTTAGCTGAACTTTCATCTAGCGTCTCTAAAACCGATAAATCTAACATTTTTAACAGCTTAGAAAATACATCTTGTTTTATTTCAAAGTCCTGCTGGTTAATCACATCATATTGCGGTTGCTCTGTATTGTGTAAGGATTGCATGTCTATTCCTTATTAGAGTTGCTCGAAAATAGAGACCAAAAACCAGTCGCCTGTTCTTTTTTATGAATCTTAACCGGTAATAAGTCAGATACTATCTGTTCAATATCCTGTTTTATCTGTGTGGAATTATGCGCTTTTAGTAGGGGTTTACCCAAATCAGTACATGCACTCGCCAGTTCATAATTGTTATGAATAACCAACGCAGACTCTACACCAACGGCTTCCTCTATCTCTTTTAGACTAATACTGCTATGTTTTTTTGAAAAACGGTTCACAATTAAATGAATTCGCTCAGGTTTTATTCCTAAGCGAGTTTTCATTTCAGAAACTAATGCTCTTGCTTCCCTAATACTGACAATATTTTGTTGCACGACCACTAAAATAACATCTGAAATATCAAGTATAGGTAAGCTATATGGCTCTAATCCTCTGGAAAGGTCAATAACAAGCAACTGGTAACTCAGACGGATTTTATTAATTAATAAACTTAAATCATAGTCGTTAATATCAATTAAATCAGAGAGATGCGAGTAGGGTTTAGCAGGCAATAAACTTAGATTTCCACTTGAACACATCATCGACTTTATCGCGATGGTATCTAAATCTTGTACCTCTTTTAATGCGTCCGAAAGGTAATATTGCGGTTCAAAATCTAAACTATCGGCAAGGGTGCCGTGGTGAAAATCAGCATCAAATAAAACAATCTCGTTATTGCTATTTTGTGCACAAATCTGGCCGATGCAATCACTAATAAAACTGGCGCCACAGCCTCCCTTGCCATTAACAACACTCACCACAGGTGCCATTTTGATATTAACTGAAATTTGCTCGACTAATTTTAATAGAGTGGGGCCAATTTCATCATTAAAATGTGCTAACGGAATAATGTCTTTCACTTGGTATTGGATCGCTTTACGCATCACAGTTGCAGAAATATCATCCCCAATTAAAATAGTCGGAATATTTTCCTGTGCAGACTGGCTCATGTCTGAAAAAGTTTGTTGCTCATCACCACAGTAAACTAATAATACAATTTGAATATCACTATTAATCAAAGAAATTTTGGGTACTACTTTCACCATGAAATTTTTTACGTCAGTGATACTTTCGCTAATTTGCTCTTGTATATTTTGATCATTACAAACCAACAAACTATTTACCAAAAAAGGGAATGACATCTTCAATTTATCCTTAACATTAAAATGCAGAGAAGTATCCTTTGGTTCTTTTGTGAGGGATGATATTTTCAAAATATTTGTTTCCATAAGAGATACCCCTATATGTTGAATGCCATTACCAGCAATTTGTATATGTATCTCTTGTTACACCAAGACTTTCTCGTGGCAAGGTAGTTGAAAAACTTGGCGAATTTAAGGTAACAGAGAAAAATGGAATTAATAATTCATGTTGATAATTCACAATTTCCGCCCTTACAAGGCGAATTTCAGTAAAAGTTGTCGCCGTACTACCATCATATTGTAAATAACTAATCTGCATATTTTCCGGTACTAAGTGAGGAATAACCTGACTGTCACCAAAAGTTGCCGCATCTTTAATATTTAAATTAACTTCATTTTTAATGACAGAAAATGCAACTGACGACTCATCCGTTGAATCTCTTAATACATGACACACAGTCGCAAGTCGTGCTCCGCGCCGAGAAACTTCTGTTAACACGTTCCAGGTATACATTAATCTCGAAAATTCAATAACAGCAAAAAACAGGACAAAAAACAGTGATGCAACGACAGCAAACTCAATGCTATAAACTCCTTTTTCCTTGTTTATATAAAACATTACAATGCTCTCATCGTATAAGTCGTGACCATAGGAAAACTCAAGTCAAAACTAGCACCGCTTACAAAAGAGGGCAACGTGCTGCTAAATACGGGCTGCCATGGGTAACTAGCAGTCAGTGTTATAAACTCTCCTGAAACTGAAACAGTTATAGTCGCGGAAGCTAAATTCGGCAATATCTGCGTAGCTCCGCTAAAGGCACCATTAATCAACAACGCTTTGGCATTGTCCCTCACCTCACTCTTATCACTCCCCGTTATATCAATGACATTAGTTGAGGCATTTCGGGCGTTGCTACTGATGTATCTTGAGGCATTTCTCACCACCTGCGTTAAGGCGTTGTATTGATAAAGCAGGCGTGAAAATTCAACGGTGACAAATAAAAACAGCAACATTATGGGCAGTATTAAAGTCAACTCTATGGCCGCTAATCCTTTTTGACCTCTTTTCAATTTATACATAGACACTCCTAAGAATCATTACTTGCCGGCACATGATAAAGTACTATTTTGTAAGGACCAGGCCGTTCCTCCGCTACGCCAGAAGGTATACCTTCCACCTCACACTTTTCAATAAACTCGCCAATAATATAGGCCTCCTGCCCACCTGACGTCATTTCTTGGGTTAAGAAAAAACAACCCAGCCCCATATAGGGAATATCAGATGAACCATGGTTTTTACCGTTACAATTTCCAATCACCACATTTAAAATTCTTCTCTCTTCTCCGGCCTCTACGCTGGTATCAATCGCATTAGGGATAACAATTAAATCGCCACTTTCTGTATTAGAACATGTGCTATCAGCAACTATATCTGGTTGATAATTCTCATATCGATAAGCATTGCCTTGCGTCGCAGTCGAAATCGCCCCACTTGCATCAAGCTCGATATGATCACCCTGGCAAATATTAATATCTCTTGGGTGTTCAGTTGCATTAACAGGGCCTTGATAAACACCGAAGCGTGTATTTATCCCTTGTCCAGAGGGTCCCACAGTATTTCCTGGCTCAGTAGGTACATTGCCATCATCATCTGTTATCGCACAATTGTTATCTGAACTATAACCATCTCCTGCCATTGCATCTCTTATATCAGCACCACCGCTGCTATCTCCCAAACGAATTAATTGAAAATTACCCGGCCCTATCGGTGAATTATTATTGGAGCCTATTTTCATTAGGTACAAATCATTTAATGGTAATCCAAAGGAATACTCAACCTGCTCAAAGATCCCATCATCGGGGTCAGGGTCGTGAAAACCATCAGTGGGACTTGGAACGCCATTAGTATCAAAATTACCGCAAACCAACATAGGCACAAGATCAGTTGGACACTCGACTATGGCAGTGCTTGGGCCTGCTAAGGAGGTTGCAGAAACCTGTTTTGAAAAATTTAACATATCGGCCAAAAAGTTATTTAAGGGAAGGTTGTTGATTACCACTTTGACATAGACATCATCGTCCACACCAATGGTGTTGGCCGTTGTAAAGGGGTCTGGATTGTCTGAAAACTCGACATATATTTGCGATGTTGATAAAGAAGTGTCTGTTGCCAAAATATTGGTAAACGCAGCATTAATTTCAAAATTATCACTATGGGCAATATTCAAACCTAAAATTTCAATGACACCCGCCCGTGCTTGTATCTGACTTCCACCATCATCAATTATTTTCGCGGCATGCAAGGCGGCGGCATCTGATAAGTTTTGCACACGGCTTTTATTTAACAGCAGGTGACCACTATCTATCGCTAAAGCAGCCATCGCGATTAAAACAAACAAACCTACGGTAAACATCACTAAGATATTTCCCTGCTGTTTTTTTAGAAATTGACCTCGCATGCGTTTGGATTCATATGCCATGTATTACCTACCTGTTTATTTTCAGCTCTACTCTACAGTGGCTATAACGCGACCTTCTTTCGTTGAATAGGTCGCTTCTTGATATCCCTTCATTACCTTTTTAGCCACATTTCCTTCTAGGGAATTAACAACACCCGCGTTCTTCTCTGCTGCCATCGGATCTAACATTTGCATTTTATTGATATCAGCATAAGCACCTGATATTTCGCGTTTCTGATCTATGCTACAAGCAGATAGAGTAAAAATTAATATGACCAAATAGATCGATTTTTTAATTGTTTTCATCAGTTAACCCTCGATTTCATCTGTACTTAATTCATGACCATATTTTTGTTGTGTACCACCATTATCAGGTAACAAGTCATCATTCATATCTTCTGTTTGATTAGGTGATTTATCTTCAGGATCTTTTTGTTTACGTTCTGACATTTTTCCTAAAAGATAAAAACTCATATCTCCAGAGGCAACAAAATCATCCGTTGGTAAAGCAATGCCTAGTTTATTAAATGGACGAATAAGCCTTGGGGTAACCATGATCACTAGCTCAGTTTGACCTTTAATATACTCTTGACTACGAAAGAGTTGCCCAAGCACAGGGATATCACCTAAACCAGGCAATTTATCAACAGTTTCTCTGAAGTTATCACTGATCAAACCACCAATAGCAATCGTTTGACCATCACCTAATTCAATCGTGGTTGATGTTGTTCTTTTAACAAGAGAAGGCACAATATAACTAGAATCAGTCGATGCATCTGTAATGGCCAGGGTATTTGCAGAGCTTAATTCACTGACCATCACTTTTAGGTTGAGGTTGATTTTCCCCGAATCTAACACGGTAGGAACAAAGGTAACCCCAACACCAAACTCTCTATACTCAATGGTTACACCGTCTTCATTAGGCACTGGAATTGGAAATTCTCCACCCGATAAAAACTGTGCTTGCTGGCCACTTAAGGCAGTAATATTGGGTTCAGCTAATACTTTTGCTAGCCCATGTTGTTTGGCAATATCAAAAGCGAAACTAAACAGGGTATCTCCACTCAAATAGGTGCCAAAAATACCTTGAGTGACGCCGGCAGCCGCTCCTAGTGAGCTAAAAAGGTCTCCTCCATTGATAATGCCACCACCACCACTGTCTCCATTAAAGGCAAATAGCATTTTAGAGTCTAATTTACGCGCTATTTCACTTTGTACTTCAGCAACGGTTACTTCAAGCATCACCTGATGACCTCCACCGACGGACATCATGTTCAAGACTTCACTTTTTCTTTTTCCTACAGTTGCGGCATCTGAGTAACCCCTTGCAAGCTCAACGGCTAAATTCATTTTTTCTAACGAAGAGGTTTCCCCACTTAATACTAACTGCCCTTGAGAAGATTCAATACCAATCTTTTGATCTGGCAGGTAATGATAAAATCGTTCACGTAAACTATTTAAATCATGAGTCACTTCTAAATTAATAATGTCTATAATTTTGTCCTTTTTATCCCAAATCATGACATTCGTTGTGCCTAATGCTTTACCCACAACATAAAGTTCGTCCGCTCTTATAATTAGAATATCGGCAATACTTGAATTACCTATTGATACGCGATGAATGTCATCTTTCATTTTTATGTTGCGTGACTTAAAGATAGGAATCTTCTCAGTATTATTTTCCTTCAGAGCCGGCCCACCAGCATGAGCGCTAACAAGGGTAAAGCACAAAGTTAGAACAAATATTACGCTTGTATAAAAGGGTACTACTGATTTATTGATTTTCATTTTTGTAGTCCTTTATTATTTATGGGTAATCTGTACGGCTTCTTTTTTAACCCCACGAATAACCTCTATTTTGTGACTTTTTTTATGACTTTTTGAACTATCACTAGTAGGTGGTGTATCCACAGATATATTCTCAACAACAGGTGGTTTACTAATAGGAGCCTCTATAGTGATAATTTGAGGTTCATCAGTTGGAACTTCTGCAGAAGCAAGTAAGGTTTTATCATCAAGTACTTGCTCAGGAAGCATTGGCTCGCTTATCGCCTCGGTTTGTTCATTAGGGTTTCTAAGCGCTAATTGAATGCCACCTTTACTCCTGGCATTCATTAATACTCCAGCTTGCTGCAGGTCCAGCTCAAGTGTAATAGCTCTAACAATTTGCGGTTTATTCTCATCATCAGAGGCTTTTTGGTCTATCGCTAAAATTTTCACATTGTGCAGGATAATATCTGTAGTAACTCCTTTACCTTTGGTTTTATAGGTGCTTAACACATCCACTTTATTACCTGGCAATAAAAATCCAGCAACACCAACCACATCATTTACGCGTATAGAAACGGCTCTTTTGTTTTTACCGATCAGGCTTGCTAAAGAGCTACCCTCACCTTTTTTGACTAACCTTTCCTTTCTGAGGATATCTCCTTCAAACAGTCTATTCTTAACAACTAGCCCCTCTAACTGCTCTTTACTGGTAACAGCCCCTTTGGGTACTAAATCTTCTGCTACTACCGTCGAGACAATATATTTAGGATCTAAAATAGTTCCTCTAGGCAGTTCTGCGTTAACGGTATAAACAGTGACTTGCCCTACGGTTAAATTTTTTGGTTTATTTTCTGCCAACCAATTCCTTGCAATCAATACAGCCCCAAGCCCGAAAGCGATGGAAAGAACAATAAACACTATGGTGTTTCTATTCATATTTCCTCCTGATTATTCGATTATGTATAACACCAACAACATGACTTACTTATACAAAGTAGCTTTTCCAAGCAAAATCGAGCAGCTCTTGGTTGATTTCTGGCGCTAAACTATTAAATACAATTTGGTCATGAATAATTGAAATTAGATCCCTTGGATAGCATGGTAAAAAATCTTTTGAATTTGATATAAACAACTGTTCAATCAGATAATCAAACAGCCCTTGCCCACACTGAACCCCCTTCGCTTTACACTCTTGGTACCAAATATCTTTAAATTGTGTTTTGTTTAATCCTATAAAAGGGATTTTGTATCCTAGCCGTCTTAAAAAGGCGTCATCTATTAAGTCTTTTGGAGATATGTTTGTCGAAAATAGCAATAACAATTCAAATGGGGCTTCAAAGTGCAAACCTGATTGTAAAGACAAGAAGTCTCTTCTCTCTTCTAAGGGTACAATCCAGCGGTTAAATAACGCTTTGGGGCTGACTTTCTGCCGACCTAAATCATCTAGCAATAAAATGCCATTATTCGCTTTAAGCTGCAGTGGGGCCTGATACGTTTTTGAATTTTGATCAAAACGTACTTCCAACATGTCTAAGGTCAACTCACCACCAGTTATAATTAACGGCCGCTTGCAAAGTTGCCAGCGCTGATCAAAACTGCTACTCAGTTTAAGTAGCTCACTATGATTGGATTGATGAGTGCTTTGATGAACTTCAGGGTCAAATATTTGAATAATTTCATTATTAATCTCAATCGCATAGGGGATTAATACTTGATCACCAAATACCAGATTCAGATGACGGCAGAAATAACTTTTCCCCGTACCGGGCTTACCGTAAATTAAAATAGGTTTAGTCGAATTAAGTGCAGGGCCAACTTTTTCAATTAATTCATCAGGAAAAGTCAATTCATTAAATGCGGCGTTTAACTCTATTTTTGTAAGAGGCGCAGAACGGCTCGACTGACTTTTTGCAACACGAATATATTGCGCTAAAGGGATGGGAGCACAACCAAGATAACCATTTTTTAAAAATGCTTTTTCTGCTTGTAAATTTCCAAGATTACTAAGCGCATAACGCATTTGCCCATCAGCAAGGCTTTGCCTATTTTCAATCCAAGATAATGTTTTAGCCTGGTCGATAAGATCTTGAACTATGCCCCCCGTTAACGCTAATTTTTCGGCAACTTCTCTAAGTGTATAAACGCCACCAACTTGTAAATGTTTGACTAACAAATCAAGCAACAAAGTGGCAGATAACCCTGTTGCAGTTATGGTGGCTGGTCTAGGGGCTAAATTGAGTAACTTGCTATCAATACCAGACTTGATTACTTGTTCAGAAATGTGACTCTCAGATAACTCAGCAAGTATTGAAGGCTCGGCACTTTCACCCCCACTCATTTTTTTCATTGTTTTGTCAGCAGTAACAGACTTCTCGGTTATCTCTTCGTCATTGTGCCTTAGGAAGTTAGACAGGCCCATTTACACTCCTAATTGATATCTAAGGCTAGTCATAAGCCACATAATATGACTGTTTTGGCTACAAGCCCAAACCCAACCGATGGCAAAAGCAGGCGCATAAGGAATCTTCATTTCCAAAAAGCCTTTATGATCAGGTCGAACAAATTGACGCAGATATAAACAGCGTACGTAGTGTAAAAAAATCTCTTTAATGGCTTGCCAACCCAGTTTATATACAGCAATACAGATACTGGTAATAGCCCCTGCAACTAAACTATAAATGATTGACCAAAGTAATAGTTTGACATCTAAGAAGGAGCCAATGGCAACCATCAGTTTGACATCACCCGCGCCAAATAATTTAAAACAAAAGGCAGGAAATAGGATTAGAAAGGCAAGACCCGCACCAGTAAAAGCACTTAACAGTCCGGACCATCCCGAAAAAAAGCTTTGTATCATAAACCCTGTTATTAGGGTTATAGCGCATAACAAATTAGGGATACGTTGGTATTTCAAATCAAAATAGAGTGATATTGAAAATACCAACGAAATAATAGATAGCTTAATGATCAGGTCAAACTCTTCCATCATACATCCCGTTAATCTTATTAAGAACAAGCAGCTGAATTACCACCTACTGCGCTTGTAAGACACTCAATAGTACTCTCGACTCCTGAACCCAATTGCGAGAATGCAATAACCAAAGAACCCGCAACCAGCGCACCAGCAATCGCATATTCCACAGCGGTCAAACCACTTTCATCTTCAATAAACTCAGCGAATAATTTTTTGATATCTTTCATTTTCAATCACTCCTATGACTTAATTACACAAGGAATGAACTCACTAAACATTCCCTGCACCTACATCCACTGATATAAAGATGGGTTAATCGATGGATACAATTAAGGTTAGAGTGAATTCGCAGAATGAGGTATCACAGGATTGCTTACTATTGTCTGAAATTGCGTTGCATGATTTATTCTATTATCAAGCGAATAGATATCTGCAGAAAAGTGTAAATCACCTTGCTCATCAGCCCAAGCCGTTTGATAAGTGATATAAATAGGTAAAGGATTGGTTATCGCTAAATGGGTTGTTTTTCCTGATGTTAGCGCTGAAGACATCTTACTCTCATGCGAGGAACGCTCATAAGTTAATAAATAATCAGCAACAAGTTGTGCGTTTTCCAAGCGAATACAACCATGACTTAATGCTCTAACACGTTGCTTAAACAAAGATTTTACCGGCGTATCATGTAGGTAGATAGAGTACTGATTGGGAATGTTAAAACGGAAATAACCTAAGGCATTATTTTCCCCAGGTGCTTGTACTAACCGATAGTACCTCAGCAATTTAGGCAAGTTTAAATTAGGACGGTCAATTTCTCGGCTTTTCGAATTATTAGCATAACCTTTCAGCAACTGAAAATTCTTGCGTTTTAAAGACAAGTAATCATTATGGTATTCCGGTATTAACTCATTATGAATAATATTAAATGTTGGTGTCCAAGTTGGGTTGAGTGTGAGCCTATCTATTTGTGTGATCATTTGTGGTGTTTGGTTTTCAATGTTACCAACGATGACTTTCATCTGTAATACTTGCCTATCATGCTCTATGATGGACAATTGATAGTTTGGTATATTCACTAATAAATATTTGTCGGGTGGGCGGTTAGGAAGTGTAAACCAACGCCATAAATTTACCTGTAACTGTTTTATGCGTTGCTTCGGGGTAACTTGTAATGCCCTAAAAGTATTAGGCCCCAACATACCATCAACAACTAACCCATGGCGTTTCTGAAATTTTTTTAAAGCGTTAACAACAACAGAATCAAATACCGCTTGTCGATATTTATCGTCTGCCCGTTGGGGGAGATCACCTAAACGAAATAAAATTTCGTGTAACTCTTTTATCTGCTGATGACTCTGTCCGAGTTTAGGTTGGAAGTTAATATCAAGTATTGGCCATGGATAAGCAGACAAAAATCGGTAACGTGAAATTGCTTTCCTTAATTGTGTTATTTGATCATATTCAGGAATAACTGAAAACAGTAACTGATCCGTTGAGTCATTATTAATCGCATTAATTAATTGTGATTTAGCAGTAGATAGAGATAACTGGGTTTTATGGTGATCCAACTTGATTAGGCTCAAAAAACCCTCTGTTAAGTTGCGATCATATTGTGAGTAATCAGCTATCGATAATTTCTCAATATTACTTATATTATGCCAATCAAGATCAACTAAAAGTCGATGCAGTGTACGGCCGGGTAATGATAGACCGCCGGGCTCTAACCAAAGATACTCTTTTTTCGATATTTTTAAAATATTTTCATAGGCCGATAAATTATTTTCAGTTTGTTTAGATCCATCACTGACGGGCTGAATAGGTACGAGTTGTTGTTGGGCATTTAAATTGATAGCAGAGAATAGAGAAAACAGAAAAATAAAATATCTGATTTTTTGTACTTTCTTTTTGACCAGAAAAATATCATGACGCATGATATTCTCCAGCAAAGCCGATAATAGCTTCCTGTGTTTCAATGGCCAAATGTGGAAACAATTCAGATCTAACTCTTTGATAGCATAAATATGTCGTACTGTACTCTACATTGCGCTCCCCGCTTGCATAAGTGGCCGGTGTAACATTGAAATGAGCTTTAAAAGTGCGACAAAAATGAGATGGATTTGCAAAACCAATTTTATAGGCAATGTTAGTAACAGATTTTTCTGCAGCGACTAATAATCGTTCCCCTTCTTCAATTTTTCGGCATGACAGATAGCAACTGTAAGTGAGGCCACATGTATCCTTGAAAAGATGACAAATACGACTGGGGCTGAGGTGAATCTTAGTTGACAGATCCTGCAACGAAGGAGTTTTACTGTAACTCTGTTCAATAATATCGAGTAACGAGGCTATGGTCTGCTCATTATTCATATACGACACACATAAGTCATCACTATTAGCCGTTTCCTCGCCGAAGCACTTTACATAGGTTTTCTCTTTTAACGTACAAACAATCGCATGCTGATCTTGAACCGATAAGGGCTGAATAAATAGGTCATTAACACCTAAATGTAGAGATTCATGTAACAAAGGAATAGAAACCGTAGCGCTAATCACAAAGAACTGTTTTTGGGGATATTTGTTACGAATAAACTTAATATTATAAAGATGGTCAGCACTCGTATAATCCATCACATAAATGATAGCACCAGGATTAGTCGTTAGCGTTTCAAGCACTTCCATCGAATTGCAACAATCAATATCAAAAAAATTACTTAATTCATCTAAGCAACAAGTAGCAAGTACTCTGTCAAATGCAATTAAAAGCAAATGATTTTCTTTAGAGTTGATCATGATCCCCCCTCTTTTTTACCAACTAACGCATAGTAAATAATTGGAGTGTTTTGAGGTTATGTCAAATATAAAAACAAATAACACCGTTCTTTCTGCAGGCATTATAGAGTCTGAAAAACCGTTATAGTCAGGCTATAATTAATAACCAACTGATAATCAAACAATACCTATAACTATGTCGCGTCACTTTGTAAAATAAAACAATTTTTGTGCGTTTAGCTTTTTTCCTCACTAATCTAATTAGTCTATAATTTTATTTACCCCCAAAATAGAAAATAGCAAGAGAGGTAATATGGATTCTTTACACAAAAAAGAAAAACTATTACCTCGAATAATTACCCTATTGCTTTCCAGCCTGTTGCTATTGGTTATTTCACCGTTCATCTTTTATGGCTATCAGCATTATAGTGTCAGGGCTGAGCTCAATAATATTGAAAATCCAAGTTCACTGCTTGCCAATAGATACTTGCTTGCTGGCGATTGGCCTGCCTCTATAGATGACAACAAAATAATCACCCAAGCAGAAAAATTTAAGATAATCACAATGCAAGACAAGCAGGATAAAGGAAGTAGGTGAAATGATAAAAACCACACATGCTGAAATTATTTCTATACCAAGAACGTTTTTCAGAACAGTTGCATTACTGTTGCTCTTTAGCGTTATTATTTTAGGTTACCGGAGTAGCTTGCTGCCCTATTCCAACATTTCACTTTTGAGCATTTTTTCAAGTGAAAACGCAAAGAGCTTTCAAAGCATTGATCTGATTTTAGACTTAAGTTTTTTTGTGTTTATTTTTCTTTTATTACAACTAGTTTGGTCTTATATAATCTGCATATCTTGTAAACCCTTCTTTAATAAAACGGCAAACAATAACATCAGGACCTTAACTTGGCTGGTCATCGTTGTGTTGCACTTTTTACTGAGTATATCGGCAAATTCTTATTATACTCCAACCTCGTTGATGGCTATTTTCAGAGATTCTTTTCTCAGCAATATTGCCTTCATTATATGCTTAAGTTTTTTGCTTTTTTCGTTGTTTATTAGCAGTTTAGTAATGGATAAAAAATATATTCAAACACTAGTCATTATTTCTGTTTGTGTCTTTTTTGCTAGGCCGTACTCTATAAACGTAAAAGCCGGCAGCGTAGCAAATGCATCGACGCCAAATATCATAATAATTGGTCTAGATGCATTTAGGCCAGATCATTTAAGCACACAATATCGTTCCTCTACATTAGCGCCAAATATTGATAAATTTGTAAAAGAGTCAATAAACTACAACAATAGCTACACAACGGTTGCACGTACCTTTGTTGCCTGGTTCAGTTTATTAAAATCACAATACCCGATAACCCATGGTGGCAGATTTAACTTAACGCCTAATGCGTTTCTAGATAAAGAGATAGAGATAACCGCTTTATTAAAAGATAAAGGTTATCAAACCATCTATGCAATGGATGAAAGGCGTTTTAATCCTATTGATGAAAGTTATGGTTTTGATTTGGCGATTGGTCCGAAAATAGGCTTCGCCGATCAGCTAATCACTGGCATTGCCGACTTTCCAATCATTAACTTGCTTTCCAATACCCAGTTTGCACAATATTTTCTGCCCTATATTTTTACCAATAGAGGCAATGGAAAAACCTATGATCCAGTGGTGTTTAATAATCGGGTAATAAATAATTTGTCCACTGATAAAGCTAACTTTCTATCGGTGCACTTTTGTATGTTGCATTGGCCGTTTACCTCCAAAGATTTTATCAATGTTGATCCTGCTCTTTGGCAGGACAACTATAGTCACTTTATGTACCAGTCATTACTTAGCAAACTCGATAAGCAGTTCCAAGATTTTATGGACAAATTGCAGCAACAAGGCATGTTACAAAATGCGCTGGTTTTTATAATTTCAGACCATGGTGAAAGCTTTAAACTAGCAGCGGATAAATTACAGCCCCAAAATACTGACCAAGCAACTCTCAAAATGGATGCTTGGGGCCATGGCACAAATATATTAGATCAAAAACAAGCTCATATTTTATTATCCTATACTGAATATAAAAATGGAGAGAAAATAAATAAACCGCAACTAATAGACGGTATTTTTTCCATCATAGATATCATCCCAACTATTGCACAAAGGTTAAACGTCACCTTAGAAAAAGCTGAAGGAAATATATTACCAATAAAAAACAATGAGTTACTTTATGATAGATTTGTCTTTGTTGAATCTTCACTACCCGTTAAAGCAATAAACAATAGTTTTATCGACACGAAAAAAGTGTTCTATGAAGCGAAAGATAATTACATGGTCAATAAAGCGGGCCAAGTCATAATGAAACCTGAAAAATATACTGAGTTTATCCCTAAAAAGCAGCGTTCTGTCTATTTCAAAAAGTGGCAACTGGTGATGCAACCCGGTTTTGAAGATCTGATTTTAGTCGATTTAGTAGCCAAAAATTGGAGCCTTTTATCACAACATAACGGTGAAGCACCAGTAAATAAAATGTTGCATGAGTTATGTAAACATTATGCAAACGACTTTAAATTCGATCCATATACAAAATGTGGTCATAAATATTGATAACACAAGTAAATAACAATCCCAAAAAGCGTGTCCTTTGTGTGACCTCTAATTATCCAAGGTGGAAAGGAGACAGCACAACTCCCTTCGTACACCATTTGGCTCAGGATCTTGTTGCTTTAGGCTGGGAAGTAGATGTTCTTTCTCCACACGCGCCTATGGCTAAAAAGCATGAGGTACTGGAGGGTATTACCGTTGAACGTTTCAGATATCTATGGCCTGAGAGCTTAGAAACGGTGTGCTATCAAGGGGGGACATTAATGAATTTGAAACACAACAGATTAAATTACATCAAATTACCTTCTCTGGTTTTTTTCGAGTGGCTAACAATAATTAAACGATTAAAGGATGGTAAGTACGACCTACTACACTCTCATTGGATCTTACCTCAAGGATTTACTGGCGTTCTTGCTGCGATGCCTTTAAAAGTACCTCATGTAATTACCGTACATGGTAGTGACGCATTTGCATTAAATGGCAAAGTACTTAATATTTTTAAAAATTTTTCGTTAATGAACGCCGATGCTGTAACAGTAAATAGTTCGGCGACAAAACGTCAAGTACTTGCAATAGCACCTAAATTATCCGCTCTTAGATTAATACCTATGGGAGTATCGGAAACTAAACCAGACGTTAATCGGACAGCTGAATTGAAATTGAAATTTCGAAGAACTCAAGGGCCTTTGCTAATTTTTGTTGGACGTTTAGTTGAACCCAAAGGGGTTGATGATCTGCTTCACGCAGTTAGCCTGATAAAAAAAACACTAAGTGATGTTAGATTAATCATCTTGGGGGAAGGTCAACAGCGTAAAAAGTTAGAACAATTGGCTAATACATTAGGGCTTACTCAACAAGTCAAATTTATTGGCTGGGTTGAACCTCTTGACATTCCAAACTATCTTTCAGCCGCAGATATCTTTATCGGCCCCTCCAAGCAATCTGCTGATGGTGGAACTGAGGCTCAAGGCCTTACGTTCATCGAAGCAATGCAGGCGGGAACTGTCGTTATTGCCACTAAAGTAGGTGGTATTGTTGATGCTATACAGCATGAAAAAACGGGATTACTGGTTGCAGAGTCCTCTCCAAGTGCTATTGCAAAAAGTGTGATACGCCTTACAAAAGATAAACCACTAAAAGACTCTTTAGAAAAGCAAGCAAAGATCATTGCTAAACGTTTTTCGAAGTCTGCATCAGCATCCAAATTTTCCATACTATTCGAACAAACACTACTAAAATAACCAATAAGTATTAACAGTTCATCTAACAGTGAAGTGGTTGCATAACTACTTTTATAAGTTAAGGGAATACATTCTATGAAAAACCACCTAGAACTTGCACAGCTTAAAGAACTTCACGGTAAAGAGTATGTTTCATTGTACCAACAAAAGTCACCAGCTCGCTTACGCTCGCTTGTTAAGCGAATGGTACTCAAAAGTGATTCCGACATAGTGGATTTCGGTTGTGGTGATGCGTTAATTGTCGAGTATCTTAAAGACATTGTAAAATCTTATAAAGGGATCGATTTTTCAACTGAATTTATCCAAGTAGCCAATAAACGCAAAGATGCATTGAATGCGACAAATGTAGATTTTGAGTGCGATTCTATTATTGATTTTAGTGAACGACATTTAAACGCTTTTGACATTGGATTTTGTCTCGATTTAAGTGAACATGTTTACGACAAAGAATGGCAAAATATTGTAAATGCAATGTTTCAATGTTTACGGCCAGGAGGATCGCTTTACCAACATACGCCAAACTCAGATTTTATTTTGGAAATAATGAAAAACAATAATGTTATATTAAAACAATTTCCAGAACATATATCAGTCAGAAATGCGCAATCAAATTGTCATTTTCTCTCCATGGCTGGATTTGAAAATATTAACGTGTCTTTTATTCCACACTACAATAGCACTCGTATAGTACATCCATTATCTCGATTGCCATTGATAGGGAAATTTTTCCAAGCTCGTCTTTTTATAACGGCCCAAAAACCTATGCACTAGTTGTTTAGGAATGGAGTTTTATATTGAAATTACTATACCGATTGGCGGGTGTTGCCATAGTTATCATAACGAGTATTTTTTTCATCATATATCTGTCAGATAACTGGTCGCTTCTTTCTGTAAAGTTCATAAGCATCAAAGCACTACCAACACTAATAACAATTACATTTCTCTATCTTACTTGCTTTTTATTAACTTCAATCGCTTGGTATATTCAGCTAAACGCTGTTGGCGAGAAACCAAGGCTCATCCATGTACTGAGAACTATTTTGGTATCTCAATTTGGAAAATATTTACCAGGCAATGTTGGACATCATGTTGGACGTGTTATGCTCGCAAAAAACTCCGGTTTATCCAATGGTTCGATTGCAATAACAATGATTTTAGAACTTCTTATCGTCATTTTCGCCGCTTGCGCGACTGCTCTACTCGCCTTTTCTTTGGATAACACTATCTTGTTATCCAGTCTCTTAGATATTCCAACTTTAGATGAAATAATTGCATTTTTTCTGATTGCTACTATTTTATTGACTTACCTTTTTTCCCATAAACCTTTTATTTTAAAGCGTCTATATTCACTGTATAACGTAACACACATACGCTTACCCTATTTGCTTAGCTGCCTTCTCCTTTATATAGCCAATTTCCTTATACATGGGGGGATTTTATATTTATTAATGTCTTTATTTGCGAGTGGAGGGGGTAGTGATTTTTGGATTTTAACGGGTGTATTTTCCATTGCTTGGTTAGTGGGTTTTATCACTCCAGGAGCCCCCGCCGGATTAGGTATACGTGAGGTTATTCTTGTATCTGCTCTTGATCCAATCTATGGGCCCGGCGTGGCATTGTCATTAACAGTTTCATCACGTGTTATTACAACTATCGGTGATGGAATAGGTTTTCTTATAGGCTTAGTGCTAAGTCAATGGTTCACAAAAACAATTACTTATAGTGAGAATTAATTATAAATATTAAACAGCCTACGCTAATTTTTTGTATCCCCTAAATTTACACCTAACTTATATATCAGTTTCCCGTATTCCTGCAAACTAGAGAATGCTTTAAAGCGAATACAGGATAATTCAGACCGTTATTCTTCTGCTTCACATTATTTAAATTAAATAACTTTTAATTTTTATTCGCTTGTTTACTATTTAACATACGAACGATTTCTGGGTTTTTCTTTTGTATTTGTCTGTCTGCTTCATAAGCATCAACCTTATCCTCAAGTTTTTCCATTTTATGAATCATTTTCTCTAATAGTTTTCTGTTGAAATTTATTAAGTCTGCAATTAAACCTATTATAAAAGTTATAAAGCCAAGGATGATAATTGTTCCACCAAGCACCAGCGATTGAACATGGCCATCACCACCACCATTAATGTAAAAATACATAAATCGAATGACAGGGATTGAGCCAATTATTAACAGAACTAAGCCGATAGATAAAAACACTTTAAGCGGTTTATACATGCTATATATTCGTAATAAAGTCGAGAATGACATTAAAATAAATTGAGGAATACTTTTAAATAAACGAGAATCTCGCGTTTTTTGATTTGTCTTTATTGGCACCGATTTAACACATAAGCATTTAGCACTAGCTTGTATTAGCATTTCAATCGTGTAGCTGAAATCTGAAACTATATTAATCTGTTGAGCTGCTTTCCTTGAAATAGCCCTAAAACCACTGACGGCATCAGATATTTTCAAGCCCGTTGCTTTTTTAATGACAAAGCTTCCTAATACTTGTAAGCAACGTTTATGAAAGGAAAAGTGAACATTGTTATAACCTCCTCGATCACCAATAACAATATCAGCCCCACCTTCAACAATGGGCTGCACTAATTTACAAATATCTTCTCCTGCATATTGATTATCACCATCGGTATTAACGATAATATCCGCACCTTGCTGTAAGCACTGCTCAATACCAGTATGAAATGATCTTGCTAAGCCTTGGTTACAGGTATTACAAACGATGTGATTTACACCTAATTTTTGTGCTGTAATTATGGTGCCATCAGTTGAACCGTCATCAATAATCAAGGTTTCTATCACATCAATGCCTGGAATGCTTTTTGGCAGGTTTTTGACTACATCAGGTAAATTATCAGCTTCGTTAAAGCATGGAATTTGGATAATAAGCTTCATTATTATTTATTCCTGTTAAAGTAAACTATTTAAAACCCATTAAATATAGCTTGGTTCTGTGGTTGTATTTTTGGCCTATAGAGCTTATTTCCCCAACGTAGTTTATAAGTTCCTTTGTTGTTCTTTACTTTAATTGTATGAGAACCAGCCAATAAATTAAGCGTTTCTTGCGGTTTTATTACCTTATTATCAATAATTGCTTCAGCCACACCCTCTAAGGTATAAACCCCCTCTATGAATAAAAAAAATTGCTCTTCAACCCCAGCCTCTTTTAAATCAAACTTTTTTCCGGCAACATAAATTTCTCCCCAGTGATGAATATAATTATCTTGAATAGCTAATTCATCCGCATTCAACAAGCCCTGCTTCACTTGACTTTTTTGAGTTGCATTATCATTTAAATTCAGCAAGTTAGAATTGACAATAAAAAATACAGGTTGCTGTTTTTTAATACCTTCAGCTAACACTGCAACACCAGCTTGCCTGTAGTTTTCAACCCCCCAACTGCTCATAAAAAATCCAACTTGCGGAAATGATGAAACCATAGAGCAGCGATCAAAATATTTTACAGGACTTGGGAATGCTTTATGAACAACATTAAGTAAGGCTCTTTGTCGATCCAGATTTTTAGCATTAGGATAAAGAAAACCATGACTTATGATATTCATAAACAACAAAAACAAAGTTAAGCCTGCAATGAAATTTCTTTTTTGTGAGTTGTTAATCGCAAATAGTGAATGCCAAGCAATGCCACAAAAAACACTCGCTGGCGCTAACATAAACGCGTAAAAGTAAGGAAATGCGTTTCTATAAAGCAAAACCGCTAGAAGTGGTAAAACCAATGTTAAAAGCAACATCGCATTCATAGGGGAAATAAACTTGCCACAACCATTTTTAACCGAAAGTACAGTGACTATAAAACCATAGGTGAAGGAGCCCCAAAAAACAAAATCTAAGCTTAAAGAGTGAAATAAAAAAAATCGCCTTGGAAAAATATCATGATGGTTAAGTGTTTTATTAAAACCACCAGATACGGTTGCAATGTCATTCGTTGCGGTTGCTAAATTAATGCTTAATTTATGAAAAGAATACAATAATCCACAAAACAAGACTGTCGATATTGCAATCATAATAAATCGCAATACATCCCTTTTAGGTTGCCAAGAATTATAGAGCAATACGCAAAAAATTAGCGTGATAGTAGGAAAATAGAGAGCCGATTTTATAGTAAACATCAGGCTTAATGCTAATAAAGCACCAAGCAGTAGTGAATATTTAACTTTGTATAGATTTGAAATAACTAAATCTAAACTTGCCATCAGTAAAAAAGTGGCAATAGGATCAACTCGGAAACTTGCACCTGTTTTTAATACATAGGATACGCAAAAATATGAAAGAACCGAGAATAGTGACGCTGGTTTATCCATAAAGCGACGACTAATCCGGTAAATGATAAAACCAGTGGCAAGTTGAAATAACAACATGATAGCCCTTGCTGCAACTATCTGATTAACTTCGTTGTTCGAAACTAACTCTAACCAAGAAAAAAAATGAACATGAAAGGTCTGCAGGGCTTTATCTAAATTATTATTTAAATATTGATAGATAAACGAAAGATAATAAAACTCATCCCAATTAATCTCATACCTAAACACAATAAAAACACGGGAGATAACAGTAAAAAAAATAAGAGTTAAAAGCGTTTTCTCCCAAAATTTAGTGTTAATATTTGTAAAAAAATTACTATTTGGCTTTGAGTTTAAATACATAGAAGATCCGCTTAAGAGTTACAAAAAAGTATCCTCGCGATTAAATACAGAGATTGTCACAGCTCTGGTGGCACGCATCTTAGAGTAAATTTTTAAGCAATAAAACAATGCTAACGTATTAATATTAGTGTTGTTTTGTTGTCGCTATGATTAGTCCTGAATAACAATAGAGCTTGTCGTTATAAAACCTCCGGGGGTTGTCACCGTCACGGTAAGTGGCCCTGTGTCAGAAGCTTCATCCGCATCTTCAGAGCGTTTAATTGCCACCGAACAACTAGTAAACCCTAAACTACTTGAGTTTAACACCGTGCAGCTGCTCGGCCCTACAATCACTCCATTACTCGTTGCAAAGCTAATTGTTGTACCTGATGGCATACGGCCATTAAATCGGTCTGCAACATAAGCGACTACCGTTTTAGCACCTGCGCTGATATTAACAACCTGATAGTAGTTAGCCGCCACTTCTTTATCTAAACCACCTTCAATGACACTGATATAAGCTGTGGATCCAGCTTGTAAAATGGTAATATTTTTCCAAATCGGTATTAGATCTTGTGTACAGCCAACACTTTCATCCATGCACAATACACTGTTGAATTTCTCATTAACCAGGCCATCAAATCGACCATTATTATTAAAATCAATATACTCTTCATTATCACCACCGGGTTGAAGGCAGACTACACCCGTTTCAGCTTTGCAGTCATCTACATCCTCTGTAGCATCTTCAGCGATAATGCCATTACTATCTCGCCCAGCAAAAACACCATCTTCATTATCATCGCGAAAACCTTCTGCGGGGATATCTTCATAAGCTTCATTCACATCAAAAACACCATTACCGTTTATATCAACAAAACTCTCTTCACCAATTAGATGCGCGAAAATAGTGACTCGATTACCATAAACTTGCCCTAGACCACCCGGCATTGCAGGAGTAACAGCGGTTGCTACAGATGAATTATTATAAAAACATGGGTAAGAAAAACTATTTAACAGAGAAGTTGCACCGTTCTCTTTAAGGCAAATACTACTGTCGCCTAACACCTTGGTTTTTGCATTGACATCTCGGAATGGTGGAGATGGCTCTCGGTGGCCAGAACTTGTCCAATTGACGCTACAGAAACCATTAGAGGTCATACAAGATGGTTCAATTTGTCCAAATTCAGTACTAAAAACAATAGCAGTGCCATCTGGCACAGGATTATTAAAATGATCGGCAGCAAAAGCACTTACCTGTACTTTTAAACCATCAAAATCCCATGCTTCAGGGTTGAGGTTTGAAGCCGATAAACTAAAGCTATTATAATCGGCAACACCTGAAGAGATAACTAACAGATCAGAGATAGTTGCTACACTCAAATTTGAAGCTAAGGTTGCCACAACACGAATAGAGGTTGCGACTGAGCCAGATTGCACAATAACTTCAGCATAACCATTTGCATCACTTTGTGCACTTTCATGGTTAAGGGTTAAGTTACCAACCTCTGAGGAAAGCTCAAACTTAACCTCTTCAAATGCGGCAGGGCTTCCGTTAACATCAACAACTTGAAATTTAAGTACAGAGGTTTCTTGACGGGTAATGCCCCCCCCACTACCACCCGTTCCTTTTAACGCGAGAAAATTGTTCGATGCTTCAATAAAATTAATACTGCCTGCCGTGGCATCCTGAACATCAATAGCAACACTACTCGCTAGCAACTGACTACCTACTTTTGCATTTACTTCAACAGTGTCTATTTGCCCACAAGCGATATCTTTATAGGTACTTTGCACCACCCCGTTAACACTTGTAACAGGCGACTCTACTGTTGCCAGCCCAGAGTCAACACAAACAGAGGAAAATAAAATTTCAACAGGCACATCATAAGGAATTGAATTGCTATCATCATTAAGCCTTACTGTGATTGTTGTTGAACCTGTAGAACTGATTGATGCTGGATTAGCGATGGGTTGAGCCATAGAAACAAGTGTGCTTTGTGCTGCAACAGAAAAACTGATACTGGCAGTTAAACCATCAGCACTTGCTGTAATTGTGTCAGAGCCATATTGGTCGCTAGCACTCAATATAATTGATGCAACACCGTCTTCATTTGTTAATGCAGTGCCACTATTAGGGTCAATAATAGCGAGCCCATACTGTAGTGAGAACTTCACTAACACCCCTGCTTGTGGCTGATTGTTGGTGAGCAGTACAGCATTCACTACAACAGGTTGCCTTTGAGTCACATTAAGTGTGTTTACTCCTTCGCTATCGGTAATATTTACAGAAAAACCAAGCATATCTTCAGATACTGAGTCTGTACTCGTTGAGTTAGTACCAAACACAAAGTCTTCAATATCATCTTGTGCATCAGATGATGCATCTCCTCCACAGCCTACTAGTAGCGTAAATGTCATAACAATTAAAGTAAGTACATTAATTATTTTTTTCATTGGATCACTCCTCCATCAGACCAGTTGACCATAACCCTTTACCACAGACTGTATTATTACCAATATATCTATACTAGTAGATAAATACCTCAGCGCACAAAAATGACAATTATTTGTTGACACCCACAATAAACAAACAACGTATGTGAGTGTAATGCTTTGAGTCGACGCTGTTTTCAATAAAGTAAGCATCAATAAATACTTAAGTAGATTTATTTTTAAACCATTGAAGGACCATTAAAATCACTAGCTAAAAATCACAATTTTGTTTCTACTCTCAGTAAATTCTGACGACTATATGCAATATCTAAGGGGCTTCTCAAGGAGTCAGCAATTTTTTTCAATGACACCGCTACCATATTGTAATCTTTTGCACATTATCAACTTATCGAACGGATATGATTAAACTTAGCTGACATCCCCCCCTTTTTTTTCTTCAACGAAAGTTATCTGTAGCATTTTGGAATGAAATCACTTAGCCCCTATTTATGTAGCGCTCTATCGTGTTGTGAGACAGTTATTTTGTACCTTTTTTAGAGTTGTTTCTTTGATACTTTTATCTTTATTTGTGCTCTTTACAAACTAGGCTGCTAGTGTCGTTGTTGGGTCTAGTTGCACAGGAAATGAAGGTTGAAAGCTCAGCATCTGTTTTTGGAAAACACCTATAGTGGCGTAAATTTCAAAGTAGCAATTTATTGATACAAGGCGAGTTACAGGGTTACTTATCTCTGTCGAAATCGCATTGACTCAGACAGGCCTTTAACGGGAGTTGGAATATGTGTTGCTATTTTACTTCTACTAAAAATGGGGACAACGAGCAGAGTTAAAAGTCCAATTTCAGTTAAATTTTTTATCTATGAGCTCGTCAGTTGAACTGTTTCTTTAAAAAAGAAACTTACCTTTCCACGCCAAACTAGTCATTAGCGATGATATGAAGGTATTTTTCTAATGATGCATTTTACAGCACGTACAACACGTACTTAACTTCTGAAGTTATACTTTCTCTCAGTAATAAACGTACATAAATAATACAAAAAATTGCTATTGCAGTGCTACTAAGCTCCTACACTTGATAAGTATAACTAGTCGTAGGGGAGTTGCTATGAAACTCAGGCTCAAGGTGATATTAGGTGCAGCAACATTAGCAGCAATCCCAGTTATCATCGCATGTATTACCATTGCTATTACCGCTTCAAATAACAGTGAAGCAGCATTACAACATGTCGCTGAAGATCATTTAGTTGCGGTGCGGGACCTTACCAAAGGACGAATCGAAGATTATTTTAAGACCATTAATAAACAGGTTTTAAACCTGTCCCAAAACCAGCTTACCATCGATGCAATCAGCTCATTTAACCTTGGTTTCACACGCTTTAAAAAGCAAAGTGACACTGATATAGGTAGCGCTAAAAAAGAGTTAGCGCAATATTATCAGAATGATTTTCTTGGTGAATATAAAAAGCGTAATAACGGCCAAACAGCCGATGTTATGAGCTGGTTGAACCAACTCGATGATGACTCAATTGCATTGCAATATGCACTTATTCAAAAAAACAAACACCCATTGGGCAGTAAAAATGAGTTAACAGATTTAAGTGGTTACTCTAGTTACAATCGTGCACATAAAAACTTTCATCCCAGCTTTAACTATTACCTGCAACAATTTGGTTATTACGATATCTTTCTTGTGGATAGCCAATCCGGTGACATCGTCTACTCCGTATTTAAAGAGCTTGATTACAGTACCTCATTAGTTGATGGACCCTATAAAAACACCGGTATTGCCGAGGTATTTAACAAAGCGAATAAAGCAACCTCGGCTGACTTTGTGGCCATCAGTGACTTTGCTTCATACCCGCCATCCTATCAGGATCCAGCGGCCTTTATCGCCTCACCAATTTTTGAAAATGGGCAAAAAGTTGGGGTACTTATTTTCCAAATGCCGATTGACAATATCAATGAAGTGATGACCCATCACCAAAAATGGAAACAGGGTGGGTTAGGTGATTCAGGTGAAACTTACTTAGTCTCTGATGATAAAACCTTACGTTCGATGAGCCGTTTTTTAATTGAAGATAAAAGTGCGTATTTACAAGCCCTTAAAACAGCTTCGGTCAGTACTTCGATACTTGCTAAAATAGATGCAAAAAATACCAGTATCGGATTACAACCAGCAAACTCCCCTCAGATTAACAGTGCACTGGCAGGCGGTAGTGGTTTTAATATTTACCCCGATTATCGCAACGTAGCAGTTTTATCGGCTTATGCGCCCGTGAATATTGAAGGTTTAAACTGGATGATTTTAAGTGAAATTGATGTAAGTGAAGCGTTTGCGCCAGCGAGGGCACTAACCGATAGTATTTTAAAAATTTCAGTCATCATCACAGTCTCGTTGGTCTTTATTAGCGTTGTGCTTGGGTTTATTTTTGCGACCACCACCACCAAACCTATTATTGAACTTAGTGATACCATTAATGAGATAGAAGCCAATTCCGACCTTACCAAACGTTTAGTTGTCGGCTCTAATGATGAGATTGGCATGGCGGCTAACTCACTGAACTTAATGCTAGAGAAGTTTCATAGTGGTATTTTACAAGTTTCAAAAGCATCATTACAGATAGCCACCGCTTCAGAAGAGACCTCTACCATCACCACCCAGACTAGTAGTACTATATTTGAGCAGAAAAGCCAAACTCAACAGGTAGCAACGGCGATCAACGAGATGAGTGCAACAGTGCAAGAGGTAAGCATTAACATTAACAATACCGCACAAGCTGCAGACCAAGCTAATGTAGAAGCAAATACCGGTAGAGAGATGGTTGACCAAACGGTCTGTGCCGTTGAGGAGCTATCCGCTTATATTGAAAACGCGTCCAAAGTGATCCATCAAGTTGAGAGTGACAGTGAAAATATCAATAGTGTGATGGATGTGATCAAAGGGATTGCAGAGCAAACTAACTTACTTGCATTAAATGCAGCCATTGAGGCCGCTAGAGCAGGCGAACAAGGACGTGGGTTTGCGGTTGTCGCCGATGAGGTTCGTACGCTTGCTGGACGCACACAAAAATCGACGCAAGAGATTCATGAGATGATAGAGAAACTGCAATCAGGTGCGCTTAACGCAGTACAAGCGATGGATGAAAGTAACGAAAAAGCGCATTCAGTATCGGAGCAAGCCAATAAAGCGGGTAATTCTCTCACAGTAATTGCAGATGCAGTGTCTCGTATTAATGATATGAGTACACAAATAGCCAGTGCAGCTGAAGAGCAAAATGCTGTCAATGAAGACATTAACAAAAATATTGTGAGTATTAATGATATGGCCGAGCAAACAGCAACGGGCGCAGAGCAAACAACGGAGGCGGCCAATAAACTTGCCGAGTTGGCGGAAGAGCTCAATTTGATGGTGAAAGAGTTTAAGGTTTAAGAAAACAGCTGTCGGTGGTTGCCTTCAGCTGTCAGTAAGTTCAAAAATAAAACAGCGATTAGCTTAATTGTTTTGCGTGGAATTCAAGATGATCTTCGATAAAGCTACTGATAAAGAAGTAGCTGTGATCGTAGCCAGGTTGCATTCTTAAGGTTAAATCGCTTTTACCTTTATTAGCCGCATGTACCAATAACTCAGGTTTTAGTTGCTCTTCTAAAAACTGATCTGCTTCACCTTGATCAACTAAAATTGGTAAATCACACCCAGCTTTAATCAACTCACAGGCATCATAGTTTTTCCAATCGGCTTGCTTGTCACCTAAATAGTTTGAAAATGCTTTTTTGCCCCAAGGCGCATTAATTGGATTACAAATCGGGCTAAACGCAGAGATAGACTGATAATCAGCTTGGTTCTTCAAGCCAATCACTAACGCACCATGTCCGCCCATACTGTGTCCTGAGACTGATTTTTTAGCTGTCACAGGGAAATGAGCTTCGATTAATGCAGGTAGTTCTTGAGTAATGTAATCATACATTTGGTAATGTTTATTCCATGGCGCTTGTGTGGCATTAACATAAAACCCCGCACCTAACCCAAAATCGTAGGCTGCATTTTCGTCATCCGCTACATCGTCACCACGTGGGCTAGTATCAGCGGTGACAATCGCAATACCTAATTCAGCCGCTTTTTTAAACGCGCCCGCTTTTTGCATGAAGTTTTGATCGTCACAGGTTAAACCCGATAACCAATACAATACCGGGACTTTGTTGTTTTCGCTGGCATTAGGCGGTAAAAAAATTGAAAATTTCATCACACTGTTTACTGATTTAGCATCGTGTTGATACTGTTTATGCCAACCACCAGCTACTTTATTCTGACTAACATTTTGTAAGTTCATCATATTTCCTACGTAAGTATCTATAAAAAAGGCCTGTAAAACAGGCCTTTTTCATTTGTTAAGTTATTGGCTTATTTATCAAAGTGAATGACAGTACGAATGCTTTTGCCTTCATGCATAAGGTCAAAGGCATCATTGATTTTATCAAGGCCCATTGTGTGCGTGATAAAGTCATCTAACGCAAACTCACCCGCCATGTAACGGTTTACGATTTCAGGCAGTTCAGAGCGACCTTTAACACCACCAAATGCACTACCACGCCATACTCGACCAGTTACTAGTTGGAATGGACGCGTTGAGATCTCTTGGCCTGCACCGGCAACACCGATAACCACTGATTCACCCCAACCTTTATGGCAACACTCTAACGCTGAGCGCATGACATCAACGTTACCGATACACTCAAATGAGTATTCAACGCCACCGTCAGTCATTTCAACGATCACATCTTGAATTGGTTTGTCGTAATCTTTTGGATTAATACAATCGGTTGCGCCTAATTTACGTGCTAGTTCGTATTTACTTTCGTTAATATCCACACCGATAATGCGCTTTGCACCCGCCATTTTTGCGCCAATGATTGCAGATAAACCGATACCACCTAGTCCGAAAATAGCGACGTTATCACCCTGCTCAACTTTAGCTGTATTAAGCACTGCACCCATACCCGTTGTTACACCACAACCTAATAGACAGACCTCTTCAAGTGGCGCTTCTTTACTTACTTTAGCTAACGAGATTTCTGGTAACACTGTATATTCAGAGAAGGTTGAACAGCCCATGTAATGGAAGATTGGCTGACCATCTTTATAGAAACGCGTTGTACCATCTGGCATCACACCTTTGCCCTGTGTTTCACGAACTGCGCTACAAAGATTAGTTTTACCTGATTTACAGAACTTACACTCGCCACATTCAGCTGTGTATAAAGGAATAACGTGATCACCTACCGATACACTTGTAACACCTTCACCGATTTGCTCAACTACACCGCCACCTTCATGACCTAAAATAACCGGGAAAATGCCCTCTGGATCTTGACCAGACATTGTGAATGCATCTGTGTGACAAACACCTGTTGCTACAATACGTACTAACACTTCACCTTTGCGCGGTAACATTACATCCACTTCTTCAACAGATAATGGTTGGTTTGGACCCCATGCAATTGCAGCTTTAGATTTAATAAATTTATCAGTCATTTGAAATCCTTAATATGTATGTTTGTTTGCTCATTGTTGAGCGATGAAAGGATTATAGTTAATAGATTAAAAGTAACAATCCCCCTAAAACAAAAAACATAATTACAAATATGTAATAATGGATAAAAATAGTGTTGAAGGTGAATAAAATGGAAAATTGGTTAGGCATTAATGAATTTGTAGCAGTAGTAGAAACACAAAGCTTTACAAAAGCCGCAAAACAACTCAATACCTCGGTTGCACAAGTAAGCCGAAAAGTCGCAAGTCTTGAACAACGCCTTGAAAGTAAACTGTTATTACGTACAACACGTAAAATTACCGTGACTGAAGCGGGGTTGCATTATTTCCAGCACTGCCAAAGTTTAGTTGAAGGCCTTAAACAAGCAGAACTAGCCCTTTCCGAACTATCACAAGTGCCTAAAGGGTTATTAAAGATAACTGCACCTATCACCTACGGTGAACAAGTTATTGCGCCACTACTTAATGAATTTATGTTGGATTATCCTGACCTTAAATTACAATTGATACTCTCAAATCAAACCTTAGATCTGGTCACTGATAATATTGATCTCGCGATACGTGTTGGGCAATTAGAAGACTCTAGCATGATGGCTAAAAAGCTCAGCCAAAGACAATTATATGTTTGCGCCTCGCCCGCTTATATCGAAAATTATGGCCTACCTTTTAGTTTATCTGAACTAGGTAAGCATAATTGTTTGATCGGTAGTTCACCGATATGGTTTTTTAGTGAGCAGGGAAAAGAGCGCAATATACGTATCAATGGCAACATTAGCTGTAATAGTGGTTTTGCACTATTAGATGCTGCGAATAAAGGCATTGGTTTAATTCAACTGCCCGATTATTACGTGCAACAAGCATTAAAAAGTGGTGAATTAATAGAGTGCCTCACTGCTTATCGCGGACCTCTGCAGGGAATTTGGGCACTCTACCCACATAATCGCTATCAGTCCGTTAAAGTCTCACTGCTCATTCAGTTCTTAGAAAGCAGACTAAAAAGTAATGCACTATTTTGAGATACACGTTAGACAATGTAATAGCTTCAAACTCAGTTTCAGGCATAATAAGCCCTTGCACATTTTTAACATAACAGATGGATTATTTAATGAATACAATATCTAAACTCAGCATTGCTCTATTATTAGGTGCTTCGATTACAGCTTGCTCAGAAAATACAGATGCTAAAGTAGCCACAGTGACGCCTGCACCAACTGTACAAAAAGCTCAAGATAGCCATGAAGGTCATGCACATAATGAACCAGTAAAACTAACATCAGCTGCAATTGCAACGGCAAATGAGTTATTCCAACAAGATGTACACTACCGTGTATTAGAAACCACGTTTGTTGCTGATAATAACCAAGTCCATGAGTTTTTCTGGTACGGTTGCCCTGCTTGTAAAGCCACTGAGCCATTAATGAAAAAATTAGAAGCCAATGACAAACTAAAAGTGGAAGTGAAAGGTTCTCTCATTAATGAAAAGTGGGTTTTTGATGCTGTTATTTTTGAAGCATTCAAACATTTTAATGTATTAGATAAAGCTCACTCAGCTTACTTTGAGGCACGTCAAAATGGTAGCGTAAAAGATCAAGCTAGTTTTGAACTGTTCCTTACTGAACTAGGTGTTGATGTAAAAGAGTTTGAAGCATTTACGCAATCAGAACAGTTAAAAGAAACTATTGATGCTTCTTATGCCATTGAAAGTCAACTAAAAAGCACAGGCGTGCCAACACTTGTGGTGGGTGGCAAATACGTTATTCTAAACCGTGGCTTTAATAATGTTGATGATATGCAGAAAGCAATAGAATGGTTAAGTGAAAAATAACCTGTGAAACCTCCGCTATGCCAGAGAAGCTTCTCTAGCATAGCGCCTTTTAGTGCCCTATAAATCTATACTCAAAATTATGCAACACTGCATTCCTGAACGCATAAAGCCTGAGAATTAAACAACAGCACTCCCCTAAATAATGCAAAAACAACTTTTTGTAAGGCTTTATCAATAACACCCGCATTTTTAATGTTAATCCCAAAAACTCTACCTTACCACATGATATAGACTTGCTTTTAGTTGCTAAGTAATTGAATAATAATTTAATTAAAGTAACCTATTGTCATTAAATTATCATGAGACTGGTTTCTTCTAGCAACTGTAGATATGGAAAATATCCAGCTAATAAAGCTGTTAGAGTTTACGTGTAAATATGTAGCTGTTATAACAAGGAATTATCTATGCTCTCCAAAAATCAGCAAGAAAAATATGATGAGTTTTACAGCTCAACGCATGAGAATGAATTTTTAGACTCTAAAACAGAGGTGCTTGTTGGTTTAGCAGCCGCAATTGCAATGGACTGTAAACCATGCACTAATTATTATTTGCGCCAGGCAAAAAAAGAAAATGTGGTTAAAGGTGAAATATCCGAAGTTATTGCAAAAGTAATGGCCGTCGCAGCTGGGCAGAAAAGATTACAAACGGAGTCTGTCTTGAGAGAGCAAAAAATAGATCTTAATAGCTATAAATAAAACTCTAACAAGCTGTTTAAACTGATAAAAGCAGTTGCCCATCGCTTCGCGATTATATCCAACCATTTTTACACTTTAACAGGCCGTTATGTGCCCTGAAAGGAGTCGGTGTTGCAAATCATAGAAACCACAATCGAAGACTTACGTTCAGTTATTGAACTTGTTGCTAACGTTTCACAAGCGGACATCCTGCCACACCTCAATGAAAAAGGTAGAGAAACCTTCTCATCAAAGGTTCTGCCTGATGTAGAAACTACTTTTAATAAGACCCGTTTTGAGAGTTTAAAAATTGTTGAAAATGGTAAATTGATAGGCTTTGGAGCAATTCGCGATAGAGATTACATTACGCATTTATTCATTGAAAATTCATATCAAGGTACTGGGTTAGGTAAATTATTATTAGTGCAACTTCTAAAACTATCAAATTGCAAAGACGTACGCTTGCGAGCTTCGGTAAATGCGCTTAATTTTTACAAAAGTCAGGGGTTTAAAGCAACTGATAAAGAGGCTCAGGTTAATGGTATTCGCTTCATACCAATGTCCAGAGCTAGCATTGCTAACAGCACGTTAAAACGAAACAAAAACTGTTAGTTATGTTTCGTGCTTCAACAAGTTTAAGTAACTATTTCTGTCCTCTTAACTAGGCGTTAGGCAATTTTAGAGAGTGCTATGAATATTCAAAAATTTTCTGAAATAACAGATATATCTTCTCATACGATTAGGTATTACGAGAAAATTGGTTTGTTAAGAAACATTTCTCGAAGCGCTAGTGGACATCGTTGCTTTACAGAAAAAGATATCATCTGGATTGATTTTATAAAGCGGTTAAAAGAGACGGGGATGCCACTTGATAATATTTTAAAGTACGCAGATTTAAGAGATGAAGGTGATTCAACATCTGAGCAAAGAATGCAAATTTTAGAAGAGCACGCCGTTATGTTAGAAGAAAAAATAGCTAATGAAAAATATCACCTTAAAAAACTAAAAGAGAAAATTCAACATTATAGTAAAACTATTGAGTTGGAACTTAACGCTTGACTTAGAGTTCACTCTAAGTTGTAGAGTTGTATTATTGTGAATGTGCACAATCAATTACAATTGGAGTGTTAATGAATAATCAACGTTATGAATCGGGCCTAATTAAATTAAATGAAATCGATGGAGAAGCCGGACAGAAAGTTATTGATAGCTTGGCTACAATTTCACCTGATTTAGCAAAATATACAATTGAATTTCCTTTTGGGGATATTTATCAACGACCTGGGCTTGATTTAAAGAGTCGAGAATTAGCAACGGTTGCTGCATTGACCGCATTAGGAAACTGCTTACCTCAATTAAATGTGCATATTAATGGAGCTTTGAATGTAGGTTGCAAGCCAGAAGAAATTGTTGAAGTAATCATACAAATGGCAGTATATGCAGGCTTTCCAGCGGCTTTAAATGGCATGTTTGTCGCTAAAGAAGTATTTGTTGAGCGTGAAATAATTAAAACCTAACAAACAATTTAAACGGAGCATAAACTGTTGGCAGTGTTCCGTTTAGCTCCACATTATAACCAACAATTTTAGTCTGCTTAAGCGGACGTATATTTCCAAGGTATATATGAATATTCTTCAGTTAACAGCGACTTCACCAGGTGTTCAAAGTGTAATAACTGAAATAGATAATTTGATGAACTCTTTATACCCTGAGGAAGCAAATATATTTCTCCCTATTGAGGATATAGATTTACCTAGTGTGTACTATGTCGGGATTTATGTAAATGGAATCTTAGCTGCATGTGGCGCTCTTATCGCTAAGTCTGACATAACCCCTTACGGAGAGTTTAAGCGCATTTATGTCAGGCCGAACTATCGAGGAATGGGCTTTTCTAAAAAGATTATTTCTCACTTAATTACAAATGCATCTATCAAAGGCCTACAGCACCTGCGTTTAGAGACTGGCGATAAGCAATTAGCTGCAATTGAACTTTATAAATCATTCGGCTTTGAATTTCGCGAAGCATTCGGTGAATATCTATTTGACCCTGAAGCTGTTTACATGGAATTATCCGTTAGCTCAGAAACAGATAAGCAATTAAAACGAAACTAAGACAGTTGGCTCGGTTCCACTTAAGCGGTGTTATGCATATTTAAATGTAGAGAGCATTATGAAATTAACATTATTTCCATTGATTCTATTTATGTTCGGAATTACATCGGCATCGGCCGAAGAGCCTATTATAGGGCTGATAACATTACCAGAGGTACTAGGGAATGGCCCATGTGATAATTTCGCCCCAGAGGATATTTCAGTTTATTCAGAAATGGATAGTGAATTAACTTCAGGAGTAATTAAGGTTGATAGTTTTTGGACATTCCCTGATGTTGGTGGATGCGAAGGGTTAACTGTGAACATCCATATGAAGGGTGATATAAAACCGAGAGGATTACTTACTGAAGAGTACAGCTATGAAGCTTCAGCCGCGATTGTTCTTGATAGCAGAAAAAATTGGTATAAATTGAAGACACACGATGTACCAGTGTGGATACATGGGACTGAGAAAAGCCAGTATTATCCACTTGAGTATTTATTGTCAAATAACATGGTTTATATAAAACCTGATGTTGGAATACGTTTGTATTACCAACCAGGTGGGGTTGATGTGGTTTCTCAAATATCAAGTAGCGACTCTATTCAAATAACCAATAAAAAGCGAATTGATAGCCAACTTTGGCTCCATATCCAAGTTATGAGTAGTTCAGATTGTGAATCGATTGCAATAGCAAAAGTATTATCTGAAGGTTGGATACCTGCACATGCTCCATCTGGAGAGTTAACCACGTGGTTCTACTCACGTGGTTGTTAACCTTCGCAATAAGACATAACAAGTAACTATGGTGTCAATGCTTAATTCTGATTCATTTCAGACACCATCACTAACCTTCAAGTTTAAGGTAATAAGTTTGATTTTTTAGTGGCTACGATAATATCTGCCTCATCGTTAGTAACCCTGAAATAAACATCGAGTGAAATTTTCCTATATCGACAGCAATGATGATTTATTTTTGATTGTTTGTGCAATTCATAATAAGCTGACTCCGCCTTGCTATTCCCGCCCGAAGTCCTGTTGATTATTTGAATTTAATGCTTGAAGTGATTACTCCTATAAGGCATTGAAACAAAACTAAAACAGAGGGTTAGGTTTCGCTTTACTACACATTTTAGTCCGCTTAATGCACCATTAGGAATTCATCATATTATGAGAACATTAATCATAACTACATTCGCGCTTAGCCTTGTAGCCTGTAATAGTAATGACAAAGAAGAGCAACAGAATCAGTCTTTAGTTTATATTAATGACTCCTCTGTCCAGTGTGAGTTTGAAGGTTTGAGTAAGCAAGAAACTGCACAAAACTTAATTGATTATGGAGTAGATGTAATTGAGTCATCTTGTGCTTATATTTCAGGAATTTCAATTGCAGCTCAATGTGGCTTAGGTGGCTCTAATATTAATATTCATTTAATCGCAGACGATAAAGTCACCGATGCGCAGAATATTGGTTATGAGCTTATTTCGGCATTAGAGAATGATGAAAATTTAGGATACGAAACAATCGACTGTCAATGAATTGAACATGCCATACAAGTGACAAGCGTGCCAACTTTTAATTCTGATTCATTTCAGGTGCGACATGCATGACAGCGCCTATTACCATTAACATAAACATAAACATAAGATAATAAGCCTCTTTCGAACACCCGCAATTAGTGCTGTTTTCTTTACTGCTAATAAGCGTTGATAGGTAGCTTTAAAAATAGGCTTACTGATACACATTTCATGCAACACGTTCAGTGAAATAGATTAAACAAGTTAAAGCAACTAAAAGAGAAAAATAAAAAAGGCGCCCTACTGCTGGCGCCTTATTCACAATCATTATGCTTATTACTTAACGCTTATTTTAAGTTTGCATAACCGCTACTTGTGCCATTCTCTCCACCATGCTCATAGTAGAAAGTGAAAACACGTGATGCATCGGGTGAAACTACACCACGACGATAACGGGGATGTGCATAGAACAAGACTTCAGAGATATTATTGATATCACTGATATCAAGCTGCACTAATCCGCGATATTTATTATGCATGAATAAGCTATCACCAATCACTTGTAACCCTTCTACACGTCCATGATCATGTTTACCACCAGAGCTATCAAACTTACCACCGTATAAACCATGACCGGTTGTAAAGTATTGTTCATTCTCTAGGTTTTCATCATAAATATATAGATTACCATCCCCTGTGCCTGCAAAAAGCGAACCTTTAGCATAAGTTAGCGATCTAATTTCTGCCATTGGTGTGATCTTAGCTAACTCGGTACCCGCTAAATCCAATTTGCGAATCGACGAACCACCCTGTACAAAAATAGTATCAGCCGTTTCGTTGACGGTTATTTTTGAGTCTTCATCCAATAATGGAATAGTTGCAGTCACTACAGGATTAGAAGGAGTAGTTAAATCAACCAATAGCAATTGATAACTATCATCTTCTAGTTTCACACGTACGCTCAGTAAATTTCCATGCTGTAGTGATGAACGCACTTCGCCAGCAAAGTCTAATTGTTTAACAAACAGTGCTTGTCCTTCATTAGCGGCTAAGGTTACATCTGAGGCATCAAATACCTGTAATGCACCCGTTGCAATGGTGTTACCTTTCTTAAGAGTAAAGACTAAATGGTCGCCTAAATATGCAGTGCCTTTAGCAATATCTTTAGCATCATAATCACCGTGGTATTTTTGGCCTGTAGCAGGCGTATCAGCATTTGCTTGAGCAGCACCAATCAAGTATTGCAGATTTCCGTCAGCATCAATTTCCATTAATTGGAAACCAATCGTGTCTTGTCGCTCTAATAACTGCACCGCGGCACGGCTACCATTGTGGTTAAATGCAAACTCTCGGTAATAACCTCCGCCACTCACACTACCAGTGATCTTGTGATCAGCTTCTTTAGGTAATAAAGGTTGTTGCCAAACATGGGTATTTAACGTCACTGTTTTAGTCACCTCTTGACCGCGGAATAATTTTGATAACGTGGCCGTTAATGTGCCTTGTTGATTACCTTCACCATTAGCAGGTCGATTGACTTTACCTTGGTTTTCCCCAGATGTAATGATACTCGCCAATGATGAAGCCCATTCAATATCGGCACCCGCACCACGTAATAATTGTGCTGACAGTGCTAAATCGTAACTCACTATTTTATCGAGCGGTAAACCATTGTTAATCATTTTGTCTGGATCATCGCTTAATAGCTGTGCATCAGCATCAACCATCTCTTGCAAGGTAAATGCTTTGCCTTGTTTAAGCTTAAAGGTATCAACAGCACGATCTAAACGGCCAGTTTCGACAGGTAAGACTAATAACCCGCCTGCCATCGCAAGGTGATCAACTTGAGCAGCAGGACTCACCGACGTTTCAATGCGAGGTACTGGTGCTGTTAAGTTAACAATCACCACATCAGCGCTTGCACTGTTAGAGATAGCTAAACTTTGCTGATCATCTGCAATCACAGCTTCTTCGATGTTAATACCCACTTCTACTACACGGGGTTGACTCAAATCAGCGCTCGCGTATAACGACAGGCTACTCGCTCCTTTTTTGTAAACTACGATTGCATTGCTATTGTCATAGCTAATAACAGCAGTCGCATCAAAATCAATCTCACTCGTTTGAACTTGCTCACCAGTCGCTATTTTGTATTCAACAAGTTGAGCGGGTAACGTATTACCTAGCTCTTGTTGACTAGGTAAAATGACAAACAACGACTGGTTATTTGCACTAATGGCAAAACTCGTCGCTTTAATTGTAAGTTCAATATCAACGCCAGTAGGTGCTAAATCGCTATTAAATAAGCTAATAACTTCAACATCATCCTTAGTACGAAGCGCTGCAATCACACTGCTGTCTTTAGAGGCCGTAAATTGTGAGATTGTTTTATCAGCAATGCGAATAGTTTGTTCACTATTAACATCAGAGATAGTGCCATCGGCTGCAATAGTCGCTTTAAACAAACCGTAACCTTTATCTAAATCAGCTTTATATTCTGGGTTTTCTTGCCCAGTAGCAGAAACATATAAATACGCATGTTTTGCATCAAAACTTAACACCGCATCACGCAGTTTATGTTCAGTTGCCCCCGTTGTTGCATCAACGGTATAGCGTGCGCCATCAACTTCAGCAAACCCTGCATGGCTTAACACAGTAGGGTTAGATTTATCGCTGGTATCTAATAGAATTAGTCTGTTATGGTACTTAGTTGCAATTAATGCACGTTCACCCACGGCAGAAACAGCGACTGCATTTTCATCATGCTCATCTGTCACCCAATTTAAAGCGCCTTTGCCAACTTGTGTTGCCATCCAGTTATGTTTAACCGTACTGCGTTTGACCGCTTCATTGAGGTCCACACTATCAATTGCAAAAGATTGAGTACTAATAACAGCATCAGTCAGTGCGGCTAAAATTTGATAAGGGTTTGCTTGGACATCATTGTTAGCGCTATTACGAGTGCTTGTGCTAGCAGTAAATACAGTTTTAATGCTTGCGATTAAAGCTTGTGCTTGCTCTGATGACAAACCTGCTTGTTGCAAATCTAACGCTTTACTCAGGTAGTCTTGTAAATCTGTTTGTGCTGGGCTAAATGTAGCTTCTGACTGCAGTAATGTTGTCCATGGACTAATTTCTGTGCTCGCAATAGGCGCCGTTAATACCAGCCCTTCACCAGTTAAAGCAAGTGGGAACTCCTGAGAAGATAACGACGTTTTCCCCCAAGTCGCTAGTTTTTCGCTTTGTTCATGACTCTCACATGCACCATTAACATTGCTATCAATACAGGCTGTAAATGCTTTAGTTTCAGGCACTTCAGCTGTTGTTGGTGCAGGGGTAGAACTGCTACTACTTCCACCACAACCAGAAAGAAAAACACCACCACTCAATGCTAGGGTGACCGCAAGATAACTCGATTTAAATTTCACTATAAACTCCTTGTAAACAAACATAGATAGAAATGAGACTCACTCTCATTTGCGAATCCTATCTATCTATTAACAAGAAAACAATAGTAAACAACAAATATAATCATTATCATTTGATTCAGGTTAATGAATTTCAGGTTACCCCTGGCTAACCTGTAAGTCATTGTCTATTAAAATAAAAGAGCTTTTATCATTCAGTGCGAGTGGCTTACAGAACATCAATGCGGTGCTTAAAATACCACTGGTTAATACTGAGTCAGAGATAACTGAGGCGGAGATAATATGTGTGGCATGATTATTTTCTTGGCTACAAATCAGATGTGAAACTTGTTTTTTTTCAACTTGACGACTGCGTTCATAATGCGCCGAAGTGGTCATTGCTTGATCTTCTAAATCGATAATGGCAAACATCTGCTGTGGGTTTTGCGGGTTTTTGATCGCGACATTAAATTTTTGACCATCGGGCTTTCGGCCTAACGCATACAGATCTCCCCCAAAATTGATTAATGCACTGCTTAACTGCTGTTTTTTACAAATACTGATCGCTTGATCAACGGCAAGCTCTTTAATCACACCTCCTAGATCTAACTTGCAAAAATCATTAGCAAAACACAACTTGCCCTCTGCTAACCACCAACTATCAGGGCCCATGTAGCCGCGTAAATCAGCCCTGCACAGCTCGATGTCATGTAGTTTTTCAAACTGATCACAATGTTTAATGGTGCCTACCGTAATATCAAAGTAGTGATCTGTCAGTTTCTCTAATAGCTTCACTTGAGTGAGTACTTGTAAGGTCTCGGCATCAAGATCAACTTGATTAAATTGGCGATTATTGATTTGTGTCGACAACAAAGACTGTGCATCAAAGAAATTATATTTCTTTTCTAGCCTCAAAGTATTGTGTTTAATTTCTAACGCAATGCTTTGCGCTTTGTCTAGTGACTCTGTAAATAACTGGCACTCACAGGCAGTGGTCATTGCAGAAAACGTAAACGGGTATTTTTTAACTTTCATAGCAACCTATTTTTCATAAAAAATTCAACACCTAAAAAAAAAGTGGTTGAAACATAACGCATTTTACCTATAATCCCCCCGCAAACAACACGATAATGCAAATCATTATCATTACAATTTGTAATCTATCTCATTTTATTGTTTTAACCTACAAGGAAAAGTCATGTTAAAACCACTCGTACTCGCACTGACGTTACTCCCCCCTTTTGCACAAGCCTATCAAGTGAATGATCAAGTTGATGCCGAGGTAATAAAGCTACTCAATATCGATAATTCGAAAATCACCCTCATCGACTTTTTTGCTTCATGGTGCACCTCTTGTAAAAAAGAGATCCCTGAACTGTCTGAAATCGTTGCTCAGTTAGATGCAGAAAAAGTGGAAATTATTGGTGTTGGCACTGATAAAGACTTACAGAAAGGATTGGATTTCCAACAGAAATTAAAAGATGTCAACGGCCTGAAGTTTCGTGTTTTTAATGATACCGACCAAGCCGTAGTGAGCAAGTTCAAACCCTATGGTATGCCTGCTTTGTATTATTTGCAGGATGGAGAAATTATCAAAATTCGCCTCGGTGCTATCCATAAAATTGGCAAAAAAGTGCTCGCTGATGTTAATAAAATGGCGGTGACACAATGAGAACCAGGCGTTTTGCTCGTTGTGGTTTAGCACTCATTACACCTCTTCTTCTTAGCGCGTGTAGCAGTGTTGATGTGATGTCCTGGGAAAAAGGACTATTTGCTGAAGAAACAATGAAACCCGGCGGACCCGAGCCGTTAATTGTGAAAGCAAATGAACATGTTTATACCTCCAAAGAAGCAACCCGCGGTGGTGGTGGAATTGGTGGTGGTGGTTGTGGTTGTAACTAGGAGTATTTGATATGGAAATTACCTTTACGGTTGCTTTTTTAGGCGGCATTTTAAGCTTTCTTTCACCGTGTGTTTTACCCATGGTACCAGTTTACCTCGCTTACATGGCAGGGACCTCCCTGTCGGCAGATGAAAAACAGAAAAAAATGCGCATATTAACCTGCGCGAGTTTATTTGTGCTTGGTTTTACCATCGCTTTTGTACTGGTCGGTATTGTTTTGCATGAAATTGTTAACGAATATGTTGGCAGTGATCTGTTTTTTAAATTTGCCGGTTTATTACTTATTGTACTGGGAATACACACTTCAGGGTTATACCGCATTCCTATTTTAATGGTTGAAAAAAGAATGCAGGGAAATGGCAGTAGCACGGTTTCTATGCTCGGTGCTTTTGTGATGGGATTAACTTTTGCACTTGGTTGGTCTCCTTGCATTGGTCCTATTTTGTCTGGCATTTTGGCGATGTCTAGCTCAACTGAACACTATAACCAAGCTGTAATAGCGATGACATTTTATTCATTAGGTTTAGGCGTGCCGTTTTTGTTAGCTGCTTTATTAACGGATCGATTCCTCTCCTTCTCTAGCAAGGTTAAACGCAATTTTGTCATCATTGAGAAAGTGTCTGGCGGGTTAATCTTATTGATTGGTATTGGCATGTTATTTATCTCACAACATACCATCAGCAGCTGGTTTTTAGAGTCATTCCCACAACTGCAAGAACTGTTATCGGTTGAAGATGCTTTGTTAGGTGAAGAGTCATGAAAAAACTGAGTACTTTAACGCTGTTAACAACAGCTGCGACCTCTTGTTTAACCCATGCTGATGACAAAATTGCCATTCAGTATATGCAGTATCAGGAAAGTGATGATCGTATTGGCGTTAATTATTTGGCGGCAGCTTTTGAAAAAGACTTTGGCGTGGATTACACCCTTAAAGTCGATTATAGCTATGACAGTATTTCTGGTGCGTCACCAAGCTGGGATGCAGTGAGTGGGGGATCCCCTTCTGTTGATCTCGATGATCCGGTTAATGATATTACTGATCAAGCAATCCTAAGTGGTGGTGGTCAACAAGAAGATTATGTCTGGCGTAATATTGAAATGACTGACCGACGTGACTCAGGTGGCGCTCAATTAACCTGGCGTCATGGTGAACGACGTAATGAATTAACCGTTGGCGCAAATATTTCAGCGGAATCTGATTATGAATCACTGGAGCTATCAAGTAGTTACCTTGCTTATCTTGATGAACTAAAAAACACCTCCTTATCTGTGGGTGCCTCTTATCAAGGTAATGAAGTCAATACCATTGATAACGGTTGGAAAGATATAACCATCATTAATACTCAGGTAGGTATTACACATATCTTGAATCATCAAACATTATTGAAAGCGGATCTGTTTGCATTTCAAGATAAAGGTGAATTAAGTAATCCTTATCAACGTATTGTGCGCCAATATAACGGCCAATATTATTTAGCAAAAGACAGCCGCCCAGAGAGACGTCAGGCAGCAGGTTTTAAGCTCGGCCATATTTACGCGTTTAATGATCACCTCATCTTACATTCAGATTATCGTTTTTATCAAGACGATTGGGGCATTAACTCTCACACGTTAACGGCTAATGCTTACATCACTATCAATGAACATTGGCGCATTGCCCCCGGACTACGTTATTACCAGCAAAGTGCCGCTGATTTTTACAAAGCACACGATGGAAGTGATCCCTATTTTGAGATCACCGGTTATGGCTCAAGTGATCAGCGCTTAAGTGATTTTGATAGCTGGACAGGCCAGTTTGGTATTACTTACCTGCATCAGTCAGATTTGGAATTTAACCTCACTACAACAGCACAGCAGCAGTCCTACGGATTAGACCTGTATTGGGCAATGTTGGGTATGGTCTACAAGTATTAAAGGAATAAATAATGGTAAATAAACCAAGTTTGAGCATTGTTGCGCTAATAGTGAGCGCCACCCTTTTTGGCTGTGGCGAAGATTACAGTTACGACACAGCAAGTTATGTTGATCGTGGCGGTTACTCAGGTAAAGCTAGCGCGGGAGGTGCGATTGAAAATGCCACCTTATGCATGGATATTAATCTCAATGAGCAATGTGACTCCGGGGAACCCTATGCACAAAGCTTTGCTGATGGGCGTTTTAGCTTTGTAGAGCAAGCTAACGATGCTCCTATTTTGCTTCAAGTTAAAGCTGGCGTGACATCTATTGATAAGCAATTAGCAATAAGTAATGCCAATCTTAGTGGCATCGCTAATAATAACAGCCCAAGTATTACCCCCTTTACCACGCTAGTACAGAGTATGTTACTTTTTGATGCAAGCTTGAAGAATGATGTCAGTAAAGCGATTGATTTACTGGTGGCGACTAACATTACAGGGATCAATGCCGACGTACTTCAAGGGGCCGACTATCAAGTTGATAGCCAAAGCAGTCTCGCAGCCAGCGAATTATTAGCGGCATTCACTCAAGCAAATAGCTTAAATAATCAAGTCGCTTATAGAAGCCAAGCGGTTGTTGCACTTAAATTACTTAATGCCAATACCAGCAAGCCTGTCATAACACAAACTGATATTGATAACCTCGTGTTAAGTGGCGAACAAGTCAATGCGGCTATTTCGCCAGCATTTACTTGGCAAATAGGTCATGCTGATGAAATTTTAAAATCATTAACGATACAATCAGGGCAAGTCATTTTAGCCACCAAGTTTCATAATCGTCTTATTTTGATTGATATTGATAATGATGGACAATTTAGTCAAGCTGAAGCGGCAAACTTTGCATGGGTTGCGGGTGAACGTTATGAGCTAGACGCAACAACCGGCGCCACAGAGAAAAGCTTGATCTCAGTGACCACGGGTGCCACTGATTCTCAGTTAATCGGTGCAGTTTTAGGCAGAGGCTTATATTTAGCGGATCGTAGTAACTTAGTTGATAAGCAACAGGAAGTAGATCACGATCTCGCCCTCTCGCAATTAACTCAAGTAGCAGTTAATAAACAAGGGACTGTCGCAGTCAGTGTATCGGACAATAAAAAAGCCTATGTAACCCTCATCAATAGCAGCGGCTTTGCAGAAACTAAAATATCAGCTGTACAAACGGGCCGTTTAAAAGCGGTTGCTGTAAGTCAAGATGGAAAGTATGCATGGCTGGCAAGCACGGCTGAAAATAAAGGTTTGTTGGTGCTTAATACGGCTAATGCTGAAGTTATTGCGAGTCTAGACACTGGTGCAGAAAGGCCCTATGAAGTATTGATACTCAATGAAAATTTACTGGCTTATCGTTACGACTCCGATTACTCGGTCTTTCTGGTTGATATTTCGGATAAACAGAACCCCAAAGCAATTAAAACAATTCGCGCTTCTAATAAAGTGAAGTCTTTAGCTGTTTCACCTGATGGTAAGTTGTTGTTAATGGGGTTAAGTGTTAATCGTGTTGATGTGCATAACCTAACAACGGCTAATGCCATTGATGCAACCTTCGAAACGCTAACAGCACCTGTTGCGATGCAGTTTATTGATAACCTCTCCGCCGTGATCGGTCAAGCCCATCAAATACAACACGTATCGTTAACGGTGACACAAGAGTAGTAAGTTGAGGCAATGCTCTGCATTGAGCGTTGCCTCTGTTTATTTACTTTTAACTTCCACCAGAGAAATAGCTAAAAAGTTATCAATAAACTGCTGATTACTTACCTGAGTATTATTAAAAAAATCATAAATAAGGCTAATCATCATTTTCTGAACAATGGGGTTAACCGCCATAGAATCGGTCATTGAGGGTAATAGTGTGCGATTGTTTTTTGCGCTTTGAAATACTTTTTGTGCTTGTAACGAGCAGCGATTAAAATCACTGATGTCGACATCTAATCGAGCAGGTAATGCACCTTTGGCTTTATTAAAATCATGCTGTAATCGTTTGCTCGAAAGCTGCTTTAAAATCCGCCCCGCCGAGATATTCTCTTTGACACTATTGTCGTTTTTGAAATGTACAAAGTGATCCATGTTGTAGATAAACTCGCCCTCAGTGCCCGGTGCTGCGTGGCAGTTTATAGCCGTTAAAGCATGCTTATCAATGGCCATTAGCTCCCCTAATATCCAATCACCTCCAAGTTGCATGGCAGCTTGCCCATTCACTAAGCTTAACGTTGCACTCTCCCAACTATCAGCGCTAATCGAAGGTTTAATTAATAGAGAAATCTCACGAAATTTGTCTAAAAGCCCCTGCATCTCTGGTGAATTAATCGCTTGATTATCGAGTTCCATAAACGCTTTTTGATAATACTTACTACCGGTTAAACCTAAGGCAATATTTTCAAATAAAATGGCAACTTGCCAAGGCTGATTACCAATTGCGAGGGGTTTAATGTTTTTCTTTTTAAACTGTTTTATGACGGCTATTAATTGCTCTACATTTTCAGGAACAAGCAGCTGATGCTTGTCAAACATCGTTTTGTTGGTCCATAACCAATTGATGCGATGTATCGCTAATGGTAGCGCGATAAACTGCCCTTGATATTGGGAAACCGACAAGGTTAACGGGCGCATCACCTTATTCCAATTTTCCTGCAACGCAGTATCATCAAGTGACTCTAACAAGCCAAAATTTGCCCAAGTGGTAATCTCAGTGCCTGATAATTGGGCCAAGGTAGGCAATTTCCCCGCTAAACCACGCGTTTGTAATACCTTCGCAGTGATTAATCCACCCGCGCCAGTAATAGAGTTAACCTGCCATTGCTGGTTGTTTGTATGATTATTTTCTTGTTTTACCAAACGTTCAATTGTTTGTAATGCTTTTAACTCCCCTTTGGTTGACCACCAGTGTAATAACTCTTGCTGAGCAAACGAAAGCGGTGATAGTAAGCATAAAAAAATAGCAAAGTAATAACGCATATCAACCTCGATACAGGATCAAGGTCACCTGCAGTCCTGATGGTTGATGATTATTCAACACAATATCACCCGCATGGATACGTGCAATATTTCGAGATATGGTCAGGCCGAGTCCGGTTCCCGACAACTTGCCACGTTCATCACAGCGAAAATAGGGTTCAAAAACTTTCTCTAATAATTTACTAGGTATACCAGGCCCATCATCGATAAAAGTGATGACCAAGCTAGATTCATTGTCCTTAATATCAATGGATAATTGCGGTGCATATTTCATCGCATTGTTAATAATGTTCTGTAAGCAGCGTTGCATCGCAACCGGTTTTGCTAAAAAGGCTGCATTTTGCTTACCCGTTACCTTAATTCTTTGTTTATCAAATACTTCCGTACAACAATAGATAAGCTCATTAAAATCAACCGGACACATATCTTCATGAATATCGGTATTTTTAATGCAGTGCAACGCCCCTTTTACCATAAACTCCATATCATTTAATAACTTATGAAACTTCTCGCGAGTACGTGCATCATCCAACATCTCACTGCGCAGTTTTAAACAGGCTAATGGAGTCTGCAAGTCATGGGAAATCGCACTAAATAAGACATCGCGCTCTAAGGTAAAAGTGATAATGCGTTGGTTCATTTTGTTAAAAGCATTAATCGCTGTTTTTACCTCAGTACTGCCCTGCTCTTTTAATGGACTGACCTTCACTTTTCCATCCATCTGTAATGCTGCATTGGCTAAATTAGCGATAGGGTTAATCTCTCGACGTACAATAAACCAAGTTAATAACAGAATAATAAGCGCAGAAATAGCCATAAAAAACAGCTGCGTGGAGTTTAAAAATTGGCTATGAATGAGTACATAAGGCTCAGGCAATATGGCTGCTAGATAAAACCATTCACCCTCGGTCAGTTTTACTTGAATAATAATAATGGGTGGATTTAACTCTTTATATAACAAGCTAGCCGTACGCCATTTAGCGGGTAATTTTTCAAAGTTAATTTCCGAATCAAATACCAACAGATCCTGTCGATTACTAATATCGATATAAAATTCAGATTCAGGCAATTTACTGGTTAACGTTTTCGACAGTTCATTAATCACCAATGTTTTACGTGTGGAGTTTGAAATGGACTTTACTGGTAATTGGTGTGTATTAAGGGAAACAAAAAAGCGACTACCGCCCATATTGCGTAATTGGTTCAGTGCCAGTTCACGGTATTCCAAGGGTAAATCACTAAAATAGGAGATGGTCGTATTCGCGCTTAATGCCAAACTGTTTACAACGCTAATTAACCCTTGCTGTTGCTGTTTTTCGTTTTGTTGGTACCAAATAAATCCGGCAATTAATTCCGCACTTAGAATGACCACCAGCAAGAAGATACTGGTACGCGCGGCTAATGATTTAGGTTTTAACTGGCTGAAATTAATCATTGTTTACAAACACGTAACCTTCATTACGTACCGTCATTATCATCTTGTGTTGTTTATCCTGCAGATGTCCGCGTAAACGTGAAATTTGCACATCAATGCCCCGCTCTAATGGTTCCATCTCTCTGCCCCATATTTGTAAGGCGATCTCTTCACGACTCAAGACATTATTACTATTCTTTAAAAACAATGATAAGAGTGAAAAATCCGATCCGGACAGTTTAATATTGCTTTGTGTGGGAGAAATTAATAATCGCGAGACACTATCGAGTGTCCAACCTGCGAAGCTAATAAAGCGTTGTTCACTGTGATTGCCCATTTTAGCACGACGGAAAATAGCTTTAATACGTGCTAACAACTCTCTTGGGCTAAAGGTTTTGGTGACATAATCATCGGCACCAATTTCAAGCCCAGTAACACGGTCAACTTCATCACTGGCTGCGGTTAACATGATAATAGGAACCTGTGAACTTTGGCGGATAAATGAACATAAGGTAAAGCCATCATCACCGGGTAAATTAACATCTAAGATAATTAAGTCTTGCTCAGATTCTTTCAAAATAGTTTTCATCTCTTCACCATCAAACGCGATGCTGATAGCAAAACCAGAGTGGGTTAAAAACTCACCTAATGCATCGGTTAGCTCTTCGCTATCATCAACAATTAAGATCTTCTTTTTGTTCATAAAAATACCAAGCAGTTGGATTGATTTTTAGTATATGGCAGAGAGTCACTTTTATAAAAACTTAAACTCACAGTTCACAAAGAAAATAGGGCTATTGAGTTTGAAATAAAAGAGTTAGGAGTTTCTTTCATTTCATATCCTCAACAGCCCCATCATTTTTTACTAGCTACTATTTATTAATCAGCTCAGCAACAAACTGTGCTTTAGCACCATAGATAATCTGTACGCCATGAGAGCCAACATGAATAACCCCCATCGCACCAATATCTTCTAACCCTTTGTCGTTGATTAATGAGACATCTTTAACTTCTAAGCGTAAACGTGTGATACATGATGTCACCGAGGTTAAATTAGCTTTGCCACCCACAAAATCTAAGGTTAATTTTGTTAACTGCTCATCACTTAATGTTATCTCTTGTTTCTTCTCATCACTGCGTCCTGGTGTTTGCACATCAAACTTACGGATAACAAGTCGGAACACAAAGTAATACATAATCGCCATCGGTACACCCACAATCACAGCGGCAAAGTAGTTTGTATCAAAACCATTTATTGACGGCAGAATACCTAGTGTCACAAAATCAATGAAACCTGCAGAGAACGATTTTGCTAAATGCGCATCTAATAGATACATAAACATGTATGCAAAACCCGTACTCACTGCATTAAATAGATATAACAGTGGCGATACAAAAATAAAGGTAAATTCAACAGGCTCAGTAATCCCCGTCACAAAACAAGTTAATGCAGCAGAGAACAAAATACCGGCAGCATATTTACGATTTTTAGTTTTAGCTTCGTGATACATTGCGAGGCAGGCAGCAGGTAGTGCAAATAACATTAATGGGAATTCGCCCTGCATAAATTTACCAGCACCTTGGTAAGAATCAGAGCCAAAATCTTTCACACCATCGGCTAACATTTTAAACCAAATAGCTTGGTCACCATTAACCACATTACCCGCTTCTGTTACATGCTCACCAAAAGTAAACCAAAACGTCGGATACCAGATATGATGTAAACCTAGCGGGATTAGCGCACGCTCAGTGAAACCAAATACAAACACCGATATTGCTTGATTACTGCCGTTTACAATATCGGACATGCTATCAATCCCCCCCTGCACGTACATCCAAATGCTTGGCAAAATAAGCCCTAGAACAAACGCACTTAACGCGGTAACAATGGGTACAAAACGTTTGCCAGAGAAGAAACCTAAAAAGGCAGGCAGTTGAATTTGGTAAAAGCGGTTATACATACTGGCGGCAAGAATACCGGCAATTAATCCGCCAAATACGCCCATTTGTAAACTTGGAATGCCCAGTACCATCGCATAAGCCCCCCCTTCTAGCGCCATCTCTTGTGTCACGCCAGCATGCACGCCAATGGTCATGTTCATCACTAACATGGCAATCACAGCAGCTAATGCGGCAATGCCAGACTCTTTAGTTAAACCAACGGCGGCACCCACGGCAAAAAGTAGTGGTAAGTTACTAAAAATAACATCACCCGCCCCTACCATCAGTGAAATATCAAGAAGATCACCAAAAGCCAGTAATAAACCGGCAGCAGGCAAAATGGAAATAGGTAACATTAGCGCACGGCCAACGGTAGAAAGTTTGGTAATACCCTGTTTAAATAACGCCCAAATAGCGTTTCCTTTTTCAGGTGGCATTTTTTCAGGCGATATAGTGGCTTCAATTGTCATGGTAGCTTCCTTTTAAGTTAGACAAAATGTAATAACACTTACCTAAACTAAGCTACGCGACTGGTTAAAAATTGAAGTTTTAATTTATTACTACTTTGTAACAGAATGCTTACAAAGCAACTTATACCTTTTACTAACCTAACCACCTTCTACAATGACTGTAAAAAATTGCAGCCTCAACGATGGTTGTGAACTAAAAAAGCCCCAGCTATTAACAAGGTGAGACTTTAACTATTTATAACAGATTATGACAAATTGAGCGCTTTTAACTCTGAAGCAAACTGTTTACTGCACTCAGAGCTGACAAAAGTTAGTACTTTCTCTAACTTTTCAGCTTTACCTTCAAAGATATCCGAGCGATGTACTTCTTGCTTTTCGCCCTCCATTGGACCAACGTGGCAACCACCTTCCCAAACTGAAACAGGGCCTTGAGCTGATTTTTTTAACAAACGCATCGTTCCTGTATAAGTAAGGTATTGCGTCGCCCATTGAAAAGATTTAAAGCTAAACACACCGTTAGCACTAAGATATAACATATAATCATTATCAGATTTCGCAAATGCTTGTAATGCAGCAGCCTCAGTCCCCTCTTCATTTTTAGCTAACGGGCTTTCATTCACCGTTACTTTAGAGTCTTTGAACAGATCATTGAGAACACGCTGTGGCACGCTCTGCTTTTGATGAGCAAGTAAAATTTTCTGCCACATACTCATTCCTTCAGGAATAACAACCTGGCTTTTTTCAATATTTTGAGCATCACTTAAACTAATTTCAATTAAATCAAATAATAGCCCATCCATATCCACTACTGAGTCTTCTGCAAAGTTGGTCATCATACTGGTATTGCTATACATGATAGATAGTTTTTTATTACTTAAATCAGCCGATAATTGTTCAACAGGCACACTCTCTGATTGAATAGAGGCGCAACCAGTAGTAAACATAAGCGTTGTAAGTAGTAATGGCGTAAATATTTTCATTTTGACATCCTGTCAATAATTTTAAAGAAACGCATTCTAACCAATAGATCACTGAAAAAGCAACTGCGGATCAGTCAGTAAATAAGTCGGTTATTGTTTATTATCAATGAGTAAAGAGTAGAATAAAACAACAGAGTCATCATAAATCCAATACAGAGCTTTTAATCGATGCATGTTTCTAAAATACTAAACAACTCCCCAGTTCAGACATTACAATTTAATGGTTTTAAGCTATTTATTAAACGCGATGACCTGCTAAACCCACACTTTTCAGGTAATAAAGCACGTAAATTTGGCTATTTTTTAGATAACCAGTTTCCAGGTATTAATAAAATTGTTGGTTACGGCTCTGTTCAAGCCAATTCTCTCTACTCATTAGCTGCGCTGGCAAATATAAAAGGCTGGCAACTCGATTTTTATGTGCAGCGCTTAGCAAACTGGGTCAAAGAAAAACCGATAGGTAATTACGCAGGTGCATTAAAGCTCGGAGCTAATATTATCGAAGTCGATAATTTAGAGTCTAACCTTGAAAGCTATATGTTAGAAAAATCTTTAACGTTACCCGAAGATAACCTGTTTGTTCCCGAAGGAGGCCGTTGCCAACTTGCTAAACATGGTATCAAAAAGCTAGCTGATGAGTTACTTGAGTATATTGAAGTTGAAAAGTTGGCTAATCCGGTTATTATGCTGCCCTCTGGTACAGGTGCAACCGCCCTATTTCTTCAAGCTTTCCTGCCCTGTAAGGTATTAACCTGCGCATGTGTAGGTGGTGAGTCTTACCTTGAAACACAATTTGAAGAGTTGCAAGCAGATAGTTCACGTTGGCCGACCATTATTAAAACCGATAAAAAATACCACTTTGGTAAACTCTACCCGGAGTTTTATCAAATATGGTTGAAGCTGTTAAAGCAAACCAATATTGAATTTGACCTACTCTATGACCCACTCGGTTGGTTAACATTAACTAACTACCTTGAAAAACAACAGGAAAAACAGGATATTATCTATATCCATCAAGGAGGTTTAATCGGTAATGAGTCAATGCTTCCGCGATATAAACGCAAATATGAGAACAAACAATGAAAAAATTTAAATGGCCAGCTGTGATCACAACTTTACTGTTCACAGGTAGCTTAACAACCTACGCAGTTATAGGTAACTACCCTCATTTAATTAAACAACCAACAGAACAAGCGCAACAACTGCTTAATCAGCCCCTCGTTAGCGATGTTACCGGTATTCCTAAATCACCCATTGAAGCCTTACAAGATAAGCTTTCACTAGATAAACAGAACGCTAAACTATGGTATCAGTTGGGTCATGCTTATCTCTTAAACGCTGAATATAAAAACGCGTTAACGGTATTTGATTATTCAATTCGTTTAACCGACTCTATCAGCAGCGACCATTACACCTCTAAAGCGACAGCACTTTATTACAGCAATAAACAGCAGATGGGGGCAGAAGTAAAACAGCTAATTTCATTAGCGCTAGCAATTGACGAGAATAACCAAACTGCATTAATGATGTTAGCTAATGAGCAGTTTATGCAAGCACGCTACCTGCAAGCAATCACACTTTGGGTGAAGATTTTAGATTCTAATCAAGCAGATATGGATAGAGTAGCGATTATTCATCGCATTAACCAAGCTAAACAGTTTTTATAATAGCTGCATATGCTATCGCGATGAACTTGCATACTGATTTATGCTTTTCTAAATCACTTGGGGCTTAATATGGGGGCCTTATAAAGTATACAACTAAGCCTACAGTAACTAAATTTGCTACTAAGCATGCAAGTATTCACCCCCCAAAATATTATTTTGTTCATAAGGTCTACACCAGTCGTTGGATGGCCTTAAACTTTTTAACTATTCTAAGGGAATGTATACGCTGAGACTAAAACACTTGCTCAATAGTTGTCAGTGGTACTCTAGTTGATACTGCATTTAGAGCAATATTATGAATCATTTCATCCACCGTTGTGCAACAGTCCATTATAATAGAGACTTTGTACTTTTCAGCTGCTTTAGATATTGCTGTGTGTGTTACACAGTTTTGAGTCATCATTCCGCATATAAGTAGTTCGTCAATATTTTGCTTTTTAAGAATTTCTTCTAGATCTGTTTTTTCAAAGCTATCTGCAAAAGTTTTTACCACTATCTCAGATTTTGGGGCGGCCTCCATAATGGCAGGGTGTATTTTCGCTCCATCGCTCCCCTGATTAAAAAAGGGGGCCAGCCCATTAGCAGGGTCCGCGATATGTTGAATATAAATGACAGGCATATCTTTCGCATTGGCTTTTTTAATCGCCATTTTGATGTTACTGAGTGTTTGTTCTGTATTCCACAGAGGGTATTTTCCACTTGGAAAATAGTCGTTTTGCGGATCGATAATCAGTAGTGCTTGTTTATTCATTGTGATGCTCCATTAGTATAAGTTGTTTACATGGTGCCATTATCGTTAACTTGCATTCATACCACCAGTGTCTAAAATGACATAAAACGAGTCAAAAACCACACGGCGTACATTTAACAATGAAAAAAATTTCCGTAGGAATCTGCCATTATCCTAATGCTTTAAAATCAGCGATATATGGTTTAGAAGAAATATTCTTAATGGCGAATAAAGTATGTCAAGAGCAACAAATTGAAATAGAATTTGAGCCTCTGATATTCAAGAGTACAAAAAAATTGTCACAAAACTTTGCTGTCATCTTGCTACCTCCAAGTTCGCAAAGTGATTATTACCTTAACCCTGAAATAGATCTCATTGAATGGTTTAAAGTACAACATTATCAAGGTGCCATTATTGCATCTGCATGTGCTGGTGCATTTATTTTGGCAGCGACAAACTTGTTGGGGAACAGATCGATAACTACACACTGGGGCTTATCAGACTTATTTCAAAAGCAGTTTCCGCATATGTTGCTCAACACGAATAAAATTTTAATTGATCACGGAGATGTGATCAGTGCAGGTGGCATGATGTCCTGGATAGACCTCGCTTTTGAATTGATCTCTAAATATTCATCGCTGAGTGTAATGAGACAACTTGGTAAGGTACTTGTTGTAGATACAGCACTAAGGGAACAGCGTTTTTATCAGCAATTTAACCCATTACTTTCTCATGGTGACCAAACTATTATTGTAATCCAACAGGCAATGAACTTGGGCTACACGAAATTAGTATCGATTCAAGCCTTGGCTCAGCAAGCTAATCTTACTGAACGCACCATGCAACGACGTTTCCTAAAGGCTACCGGTTATAACCCTAACCACTATTTGCAACGGCTAAGGGTTCAAAAAGCCTGTGATTTACTAGAAAGTTCGCAGTATTCATTTGAGTGGATAGCCAACCAAGTAGGTTACGGAGATACTAGCGCATGTCGGAAAATATTTATTAAAACGATGGGTCTAACACCTAAAGAGTTTCGCATGCGCTTTTCTAGAAGCTAAATGTTAAGTTACTTTAGTTAAGAGAGCGATGTAACTTGCAAAGGGGAAAGTAAATTAGGTGCTAGCGACGGAATTACTAATAAACTCATAATTAGAAACAAAGCTGTGTTTGCTGTTATCAATCAGAAATTTCTGTCCTTCCACAATTTAACTTCGCCACGTCGGTCTGACCCTTTTCGACGATCAGGCTTCTCCTCAAAGCGAACCATTTCTCGACGATCTACCTTCTTCCTACGTTGCCCTTTACGTTGTTCGAGTCCGCTAAATTGTGATTGTTCACCTTCAGAAGGTTGATTCTCAGTGATCATTTCCTCTTCATCATATGACATTAATTCAAGATGCATAACAACCTCGCCTGTATGTTTTATACACTAGTTCGATTTTAGTCTGCGTCTACATTTTAGGCAAGAAAGTAACAATGACGCACTTAAATGCGCAACATTAAAATGCTAGGACCATTGTGCAACAAGCAAAAAATCACTGAGAAAAGAGATAGAAAAACGGAGAGTTGATAGAGTTCTTAAGTGGCTTTAATACAACTGCTTTGCCTTTATATTTACTCTATTATTCTACAAAACATCAACCACTCAAAGCTCAGTTTTTATTGCACATAAGCTACAAGTTTATAAAAACTTCAAATTAGTGGCCAAAATCACTTAACCACAACAGTTACGGTATTTTTCAAGATATTAAACAACTTTTGGATATTTTTTCTAGCTATACTCACTGCTAACTTACTAAGGTTTTTATTATGAAATTATCTAAAATAACTTTATCCACCTCTATTCTTTTACTAGTAGGTTGTGGGGGTAGTGAAACAGAGTCTAATGAAACTGAAAAGCCATCATCTGAGCTTGTAGTCATTGAAGTTACTTCTACTCCCATTGTAATAACTCCTGCTCCTGTCGTTATTATCCCCACTCCAGTCGTGACTAGTACTCCCTCTCCTACAACTCCCCCTGTTCCTATTATTGTACCTACTGTTGTGCCTACTGAAAAACCGACACCTCCCCCTGAGCCTACTCCTATCCCTGAGCCCGCTGGTGTTACTTCTACTATTACTTCTGACCTAGTTGTTCCTCAGTTTGATGGTAGCCAGCAAGCAGTACTGGATATGACTGAGTTCAAGAATCAAAATATTGATTATTTTGGTGGAGTTGATGAACCGCTTCGCACTATCTTAACTAAGGGGATTGAACTATCTAATAACTACTTATCTCTCGCTGATTCTGATGTTACTACAGGCAAGATATTTAGCTCTTACGGTAGCATTATGCAGTGGAGAGAACTTGAGGGCACCCCTCCCAACTTTTACGATATAGCTTATGGGAATGCAGTTTATAGTATCTACAATACTTACTGCGAACTGGCTGAGTTGGAAAGGTTTTGTTTAGGTGATGAACTAGACTTATCGATGCATACTTGGGATGAAGGGGGAGTTCGTCAGTACTCTTATGCATTTAATGGCCATCGTTTTATAACGAGTAGTAGAAGAGAGTTACAGCTCCACTTACTTCAGGGCTTGATAGAAGATTATGGTCGAGAAGGTATTCCTAGCTCAGTTGAAGATGCCTTAGCTAAAAAGTACATAGCGCTTGATTTTGACCTGTATGGAGATATTACTACCTTTAATGATCCTATCTGGTTGGGTGAGTTGTTCATGTGGTTGAATACTAAATTAGAAAGTAAAGTGAGCTACACGTTAGGCAAGGTAACAGTTCGTGATTATCCTGGACTGGATGAACTTGACTTAGCACCTTTACTTAACGCTGTTTATGGTAAGGGGCATTATGGTAGCTACGGTAGAGTTAGTGCTAATATTACTACTCATAAAGATAGTAATGACTTCTGGGGATGGTCATACTTACGGTGGAGTCAATCACCTTACTTCACTATGAGCGAGACAGGCAACTGGACCGTAGCTGATAAATATGAGACTAACTCATTTGATCAGCTATCTAGAATAATCCTGCATGAAATAGGTCATAACTTGAATCTAGGCCATAATGACTTTGTAGAGTCCTACTTTAAATCCACAAGTACTAAATACGACTTATGGATTAGTTACTACGAAGCGATGACTTCAGTACCTCGCTATTAATTAAAAACTGATTGCCATGCTGGCTTAGCACGTTACTCGAAAAAGCATATTTTATTATTATCTAAATCTCTCACATAGCCAGAAAAACGAGGGCCTTTTTGATTTGGCTCGCCCTCACAGGTGCCCCCCAATTCTAGCGCCTTTTTATGAAGTCGTTTTACTTCTTCGGTCGATCCAACGTCAAAACCAATCATTGTTCCATTGCCACTCGTGGCCGGTTTTCCATCAAAGGGCATGGCAATTGCAAATGCAAAGTCTTCAAATTGCCAGAAAGTCATTCTTTCCATTGGCAATACTTGGTGAGGCTGTGTTTGTTCAAAAAGTGAATTATAGAATTTAACCGCTGCTTCCATGTTGTTTGTTCCAAGAACGGTATAGCTCATTTTCATAACTTAATATCTCCTACGCTTAATCTTTTTTAGCGAAATGTTGTGTTGACCAGAATTAACAAGACAAAGTATATCTAGGTAAATATTTGCAGGGAATGCCCGTGATTGTATAGCGGGAATACGTAAATGCATGGGCAGTCAGCCTGTTTACGGCTTGAAAATGTTTTATTCACTCAGTTCAGTCGCTAAATAATCAAATACAACGCGTAATCTGCGGCTATTTTTTAATTCTCTATGTGCAACCAACCAAGTCTCTGTTGCAAAAGCTGGAAACGCTGGTAAAACTCTTTCAACTAAAGGCTCTGCATCACCGATACTTGCCATCATAAAACCAATGCCAGCCCCATGTTTCACCATCTCCCATTGTACAAGGTGATTGGCCACTATTAAGGGGAAGTTACTTGAATTTAAGTCAAAACCAAATTTATTAAGATATAAAATCACACTATTTGAACGGTCAACGCCGAAAAAAGCTGCGTTATTTAAATCTTTTGGAGACCGCCGATGCTCAAGGTTTTGTACATAATTTTTAGAAGCGTATAGATGGCCTAAGGTGTCTTGCACACGTTTTGCGATAAGCTCTTGCTGTGTTGGCCGGAAATTGCGAATGGCAATATCAGCCTCACGGCGCGATAAATCGCTACTATCACTTGAAGCAATTATTTCTATTTCAATTTTTGGCCATTGATTACGCAGTTTTTCTATTATTGGCGGAAGAACATAGGCTGCAATCATCTCAGTTGCACTTATACAAACAATCCCTTCAACGGCCTCTACATGACTTGACGCTAATAATGACAAATTGGTTGCAGCCTCTGCCATCGCTTTAACTTGTGTCATTAAGTCAGCCCCACTTTGGGTAAGTACTAATCCTGAATTTGTTCTTTCAAATAATGAAACTCCTAGCTCCTCCTCCAGCGCCGAGACTTGTCGACCAACGGTTGGTTGCGTCATATCGAGTGCTCGGGCGGCAGCCGATAGCGAGCCTTCTTCCGCCGTCACAAGGAATGCCCGTGCTCGATTCCAATCAAACTTGATAGCGCGTCTATCCATGTAATAGTCTATCCTATGTTTGTTTCTAAGTATCGTACCGCTATTTTTACATTGATTTTATCAGCGTTAGCATCAATATACGACTATCACTCGCACGCTAGTGGTTAATAAAATAGACATCATACTGATAGGTTTCTATGCCGTTGGAAGGCAATTACAACGAGGCTTTCTATGGCTTATGTCGCCAAGAGCCGTAG